>Ga0233432_10000835_pt1 | contig 29640 bp, 23 predicted proteins | sample SI_122_August201_6_FD_179870 | JGI IMG/M metagenome (GOLD analysis project Ga0233432, IMG submission 179870) | Seawater microbial communities from Saanich Inlet, British Columbia, Canada - SI_122_August2016_10_MG | ecosystem: Environmental > Aquatic > Marine > Inlet | place: Canada: British... | reverse complement strand
ATGTTGGGGCAGGACGCCATACTCCGCAAACGCGGGATCCGATAGCGCCTCGTCCAAGTACTCGCGAGAAAGAGGCTCAGCCAAGTCAGGATTTCCTTCCAATGCATAGGGAACGTTTCCTTTCGGCGGGTTTGCTTTCAGTTTGGCCTCGTACTTTTCCACTAAATCCGGACGACCATGAATGGGGTCGTGCACCGCAAAATGAGCCATATAAAGAAAGAAGGGACTGTCTTTGTTATCCTCAATAAACCCGATCGCCTCGTCCGTGAGCCGATCAGTCAAATACTCCCCTTCCGGAGCGTCTTCCAGTCCTTCTAAATTATAGGGAGCGTAGAAAGTTCGATTCGGAGCGCCGCGCGACCAATTCCTTGGAATGTGCCAATCAAACCCATGCTTGTCAGGCGTATGCGGCGTACTGCCCAGGTGCCACTTGCCTACCGCAGCCGACTTATAACCGTGACCTCGCAAGGTTTCCGCAATTGTCTCCTCCTTGTAAGGAAGTTCCTGGCCTGTTCGTACATTGAGATATTTTTGAAACGGATAATCCAAACGTCCAGAAATCCAGTCCGTCATGCGGTTGCGAGCTGGATACTTTCCTGTCAGAATGCTAGATCGTGTCGGCGAGCACACATGACAAGCTGCATAAGCGCTGGTAAACTTAACGCCTTTAGTCGCGAACTGATCGATATGCGGCGTTTCGTAAAAGCTGCTACCGAAGGATCCCACATCAGTCCAACCCAGATCATCAACGAGGAAGAAAACGACGTTGGGAGGCCTATCCGAATTGCCCTCATCTGCTGATAGGGAACACCCAACCAATAGCCATATCGGAATCAAACGAATACAATAGTATAATTTTAGCCTCATAGAAATTTCAGCATATTCAAATTCGAGCCAATAGGTTTTTCATTACTTAACGTTTTCTTTTGGTAGTGATTGTTTCAGTTTTGAGATCACCCTGGAAAACTCAGGATTCGCTGCCAAATTTTTCCATTCGTTGGGATCTGAATCGTGATCGTACAATTCTTCGCCTCCGTCGTTGTATCTTATATAGCGCCAGCGATCTGTGCGTATCGCGTGATTTTGGTATCCGAAAGTAGTTAACACAGGACGCTCCCATTTCTTGTTCGGGTTATTCAACAAAGGCACCAAACTCTGTCCATCCAAACTGTCGCTAAGTGGCAATCCGCACATGTCTAAGAGAGTCGGATACAAATCCACCAAACTCACGGGACGGTCGCACAATTCATTCTGTGCCACGCCTTCGGGTCCCGCGATTACTAAAGTGGTTCGCGTGGTTACTTCCCAAAGAGCGTGCTTCCGCCAATGCTGTTTTTCACCTAAATGCCAACCATGGTCGCCCCATAGTACGATAATCGTGTTGTCCGCGTGTTCACTCGCTTCCAAAGCATCCAGGAGACGGCCCACATGAGCATCGACATAACTGATAGTAGCCAAATAGCTCTGCACGGCCCGCTTCCATTGTTTGTGTTTCAACACCATATCGTGGTCTTCGCCGTGCCTAGCGAAATTTCGGGCCCCGGAAACATCATGGACTTCTACAGCAAACCGCTTGCCCCAATCCGGAAGATCATCTCGGTCACTATCCAGTGTATCCGGAAGGATAATATCCTCAATCGGATGCAAGTCGAAGTACTTTCGTGGAGCAAACCATGGCATGTGCGGCTTGGTAAAACCGCAGGCTATAAAAAACGGCGTGTCGTGCGATTTGCCCAGTTCGGCGATTGCCCAATCGACATTCTTCACATCGAACAACTCGGACTCTTCTACGTCTAGTGGACCCCAAGGAGCCCAGGCCTCTTTCGGCAGGTACGCATCTCGTTCGCCCGCGTGTCGATCGCGCTGGGGCTGATTGTAATAGTCCCACGATTCCGGATCGTAAGGGGAACTGCCGTGAAAGGTCTTGCCACCCCCTTGAACCGTATAGCCCCCTTTGCTGCGCAGGTATTGCATCAACGTAACGGCATCGGGAACCTTGGTTCGCATCATTTCGCCATTTCCGTAAACCCCAGTATTCGAAGGTAAAAGACCTGTGAACAAACTGACCCGCGAGGGATTGCAAAGCGGCGCATTGCAATAGGCTTTGGTAAAGGAAACGCCACGCTTGGCGAGCCGGTCGATGTTTGGGGTCTTGGCTTGCGGATGCCCGCCTAAGTGCCCTACCCAGCTGTTCAAGTCATCGATGGGAATGAAGAGTACATTGGGCTTTTCCGTTCCCAGAAATGGGACAAGGGAAAGCCAAAGAGCTATGAATAAAAATAACGTCTTCATTATATTGATACAAAATAATCTTCCACAGATTCTTCAGATGACACAGATTTAATAAATCCAATAAAAACCTGAGTGATCTGTCAGCAAAGGGTCATTACTCCTAACATTCATTTCTTCGTCACATACACGTAGTACGCGCTCAGAATTGTACTTAAGTTTCCGCCTCCTCTATGGCCAGCACCTCCCCGAAACCAAGTATGCAATGCGATGGGGCCCTTTTCCAACTGGGCAGTGAACGTAACTGAAGTGTCGTTCGGTCCGATCTGTTTCGTCTCTCCCTCGAATCCATAAGCGGTCTTTTCGCTAATACTTAAGTGATGGTAGTTACTCAGATAAAAGCTCGCTTGAGTAATCGGGATTGCACCTTGGCCATCCTCCGATGGAGCTACCAGAGGACGATCGATTTCCTTCGGCCAACGACGAAGCTCGAAATCATATTCCCCGGGCTCAGCTACCTCCAACATCCAGTAGCCTGTTTTGTGCTGTCCAACACGAATCTGCCTTTGCTGATCAATAAATACGTCCAGCCACTCGCAGCCTGTTAAGCGCGACGGATTTTCGTGCTCGCTGCCGATAATCACCCGCTGAACGTCATTGGCATTTGGCCCTACGTCGGCCCACCAATCATCCAGCTTGCCTCGCATCTTAGACAGGACCTTCGGATACTTATCGATCACGTTGTTTTGCTGCAGCGGATCGGTCTCAAGATTGTAGAGCTCGCGATCTTCAAGCAATCGCCAGCGCTTCCAGAGTACCTCACCCATATTCCGCTGCATGAGCGTCTGAGCGAACGGGGTTGGGTAATTAACGAAACTGGGCATGCGGCTGTAGTTGATCACCAGCATCCGATCTTTAGGAACGACCGCTTTTCCTTTCAAAATAGAGGCCAGGCTCATTCCGTCGAACTTGGCGTCGTTGGGAATGCTGCAGAGATCAAGTAGCGTTGGCAGCATATCCTGAACTTGCGTGAGCCCTTGGATATCCTGCGGCTCCAACAAACCGCCGTTCGGCCAACTGATGAAGCAAGGAACGCGATGGCCTCCTTCCCACAATTCCGTTTTCCCACCCCGCATTCCAGCGTTGTAGTAACGTGGGCCGTGAGTGCTGCCATTGTCGGTCTGAAAAATTACAATTGTGTCATCTTTAATACCTTCGTCGGCAAGAAACTTCATCATCGCCCCCATGTTCTCATCGATGTTCAAGATCATGCCCAAGTAGTCGGCCAGACGGACCTTCATCGCGGGATCGATGTCATCGAACTCCGGTTGATCGAGGATCTTCTTGATTGCAGCCTCATCCTTGTCCTTCGCAACCAAGGGACCGTGTGGCGTATTGGGCATGATGATGGATAGGAACGGTTTTCCCTGTCGGGCAGCCTGCTTCATGAATGACATGCTCTCCTCAAAGAAAACATCGGTGCAGTAGCCCTTGTACTTCTTCCACTTCCCATTGTTCACGTAGGTGTCGTCAAAGTAATCATTACCCCAAAAATCCGGAACGGATCCAATGTGGGAGGAAGGAAACCAGCAGGTCTCATCAAATCCTCGATCTTCGGGACGAAAAGGATAGTTGGAACCCAAATGCCACTTGCCAAATAGGCCGGTCTCATATCCGGCGTCCCCAAAGAAGTTTGCCATAATCGGCACCTCCGGTCGCAACAGTCCGCGCCCGCTGCTTACATTGATGCACCCGTTCCGGGCCGCATCCAAGCCCGTCATCAGCTGACCGCGCGTGGGCGCGCACATGGGAGACACGTGGTAGTCTTCCAAGCGCAGACTCTCGCTGTGCAGGTCATCGAGGTGCGGCGTCTTTAGGATCGGATTTCCGTTAACCGACAACTCCGGGTAGCCCTGGTCATCGGTCATGACGATGATGATGTTGGGCTGCTTAGCCAGCGCCGCTGTAGCGATGAGGCTTACGATTATGAGGGGAACGAGTGATTTCATATTGGGTCGAAGGTTTCGGGGTTAGGCACTAATTGACACGGTACTGAGTCTTTAGTTGCTCGAGTTCCGTTTTCAGCCGAGCGATAGTCTCAGCGTATTCAGGATTTCCATATTCGCTTTTCATTTCACTTGGATCACGCTGGTGATCGAATAATTCCCACTCATCCACATCGTCGTGTTTGAAGTTAATCAGCTTATACCGTTTGTCGGCCACGCCTTCGTGGGGTGGGACGCCGTGGTTATAGTATCCTTCGCTCACACTTCCTCCACGCCGCTCGCCGTAGTATTTGTAATAAAAGCTCTTTCGCCAGTTTTGGGGAGCGGCACCCTTGAGCAAAGGAACCAGACTGCGGCCTTGGATTTCGCCCGGAATCGACGCTCCTGCCATCTCAAGAAACATGGGCGCAAAATCCAGATTAGAAACAATATCGCTGCTGACTCGACCTTCCTGAGTGACACCGGGCCACCGAACCAAAAGCGGCGTCTTCAAGCACTCCTCATACATCCACCGCTTGTCATACCAACCATGCTCTCCAAGAAAAAAGCCCTGATCCGCCGCATAGATCACGATTGTATTTTCCGCCAAGCCACTCTCATCGAGATAGTCCAGTAAGCGACCCACATTTTCATCGATGCCTTTACTCGTCAGGAGGAAATTCTTGATAAAGCGCTGGTATCGCCACTTTGCCCGTTCGTCGCCTTGAAGATTCGCCTTTTCGAAGGCCTCGTTAGCTTCATCGAAATGGCTACGGTACTGAGCAAGCTGCTCGCCCTGTATCCGATAGTCAATACTGAGATTGCTAAGCGGCATCACGTTTGCGATACTGGTATTGTGATTCCCAGGAGCACGGCTACGACCAGTATAGTCGTCGAAAAAGTTGTCCGGCAGGGGGACAGTGACGTCATCGAGCTCACCGAGATGGCGAAGGGCCGGCTGAAACGGGCCATGAGTCGCCTTGAATTGGCTCATCAGCATGAAGGGTTTGTCTGAATCCCGGCTCTTTAGCCAATCCAGTGATCGGTCCACTACTACGTCCGTGTTGTAACCTTCATACTCTGTGGGTTCCCCGTCAGTGTAGAGGGTTGGATTGTAGTAGCGACCTTGACCGCGCATCACTTCGTGGTAGTCGAAGCCCGTTGGCACGGATTTTAAATGCCATTTTCCCACGATTGCCGTCTCGTATCCAGATTTCTGCAGCAATTTAGGAAAGGTTACTTGTCCTCCATCGAAGGTATTGAAATTATTTATCTGCCCATTGAGGTGGGAGTACTTCCCAGTCAAGACTACCGCACGCGAAGGCGCGCAAATCGAATTCGTCACCAGGCATCGGTCGAAGCGAATCCCTTCCGCACCAATCCGATCAATGTTCGGCGTCGGCACCACTTTGGATAATGGATGGCCGTACGCCGAAATCGTCTGCCAGGTGTGGTCGTCCGAAAAGATAAAAACGATATTCGGCTTATCCTGCGACTGTGCGGCAGATAAGAGGAAAGAGAATATCCAAAATACGGTTACAAATTTATTTCTACTCATGGCCGCTCGTCTACTTTCCAATTCTTGTTAGCATGACGCCCGTAGTGCGGGTAATAGTCCCACTCAATGAGACCTCCAACAACTCGCGGATCCTTCGTCTTCTCCAAATGCGCGAACAACCGCTCTCGCAAGTCCGCTTGAATCGCCTCAAACCCTTTCGAGCCCGCAACGTTGTTCATTTGATGGGGATCATCTTTCAACCGGTACAACTCCTCCGCAGGGCGTTTCCCGAAGGCGAGATGAGCCAACGCGGCGACCCCATGATCGTATTGATGCTCGATCATATAAGTCTTGGTCGGAGATGAATCGTATTCGCCGAATGGTATCAACCGATTGCATGCTTCTGGATCCGGTGAGCCCGCCGGCCAGCGACCCGGCTCGAAATTATGGATATACAGGAAGTCCTCTGTTCGAATGGCCCGACAAGGGTAACCTTTCCCACCCGCTCGGGCACCGCTGTGTCGCTCAAACCCAATGTATGCCGCGTCCCAATCCGCAGACCGCACACCCGAGAAAAGCCCCATGAGGCTGCGACCGATCATCATACCTGGAACGGGTACGCCCGCTGCCTCCAGAAAGGTCGGGGCCAGGTCGCTTAGGTTCACCAGACTTTCAATCGAACGGCCCGGATTCTTGATCCCTTCCGACCAGCGAATCGCCAAAGGAACGCGGGCACCATCATCGTAAACTGTTGCCTTTCCTCGAGGAAAAGGCATGCCGTGATCGCTGGTAACGACAATGATGGTATTGTCTAACTCATCACGCGCCTCCAAGAGCGCAATCGCACGAGCCACCATGGTGTCAAAGTGCTCAACTTCAACGAGGTAATCAGCGATATCACTGCGTACGATTCCATTGTCTGGAAAGATCGCCGGAACTGCGATTTCGCTGAGATCTTTTCCAGTCTTTAACCCCGCCCCGTCTTGATAAAAACGATGCGGCTCGCTCGTGCCCAACCAAAAGCAAAACGATTCATTCCCATCCACTTCCGACAAGAAGTCCGCGAAATTTCCAGCGTAGTCGGTATTGCGGATTCCTCGAAAAGGAGGCTCTAGCGTTCGTTCCATATAAGCGGGCCCCGCCGGATTTTCGGTGCGACCTCCCGGCTCCAAGCGCCCCGGTCCCCAAGATTTGCCCGTGGTACCAATTTTATAGCCCGCCTTCCGCAATTCATCCGTATAGGTAGCGAATTTCGCCGGCAAGGTGCTCCATATATTGGCCGCTTCTTCCAGACGCCAAATCGGCTGGCCCGTCAGAATCGCGCTGCGGGAAGGGCCGCAAGTCGGGGCGTCGCAAAACGAATTGACGAATCGCAGTCCCTCGGCCGATACGCGATCAAAAGCGGGCGTACTGACCACTGGGTCGCCATTGGCTCCCGTGTGCGCCCAGGACTGGTCGTCAGAAATACAGAAAAGAATATTGGGACGAGCCGCAGCCAACGGTACGAAAAACACGTAGACTAAGAGAACGCAAAGACGCGCTGGGAAAAGCGTATTCAGTCGTCGCATTGCAACCCACATTCCCCCCATCTCTCCATTTCTCGATCTCTCCATCTCTCCGCTTCTCAATCCCGCCCTCACGGCTTTTCCTCCACCGTCCAGCCTTCGGTCCTAATTCGCCCGTAGTACGGATAATAGTCCCAATCTACGTTTCCGCCGACGACACGCGGATCCTTAGTTTTCTTCAACTGGGCAAACAACTGGTCGCGGAGCTGAGCCCGCGCCGACTCGTATTCAACCGATCCTGCCACGTTAACCATTTGCTCGGGATCCTTCTTCAAATCGTACAACTCCTCGGCCGGACGAATGCCAAAGGAAAGATAGGCGAGATCCGCGATTCCGTGCGTGTGGCGATTCTCCATCATGAAGGTCTTAGTGGGCGAACTATCAATTTCCCCATACGGTAATGCTCGAGCGCATACAGATGCATCGGGCGAACCCGACGGCCAACGCGTGGGCTCGAAATTGTAGATATACATGAAATCCGCCGTACGAATCGCTCGACAGGGATAGCCCTTTCCACCCGCACGACACCCGTCGTGACGCTCCATGGCGATAAACGCCGCGTCGCGGCCCTTCGGCTTCTTGCCTTCGAATACATCCATCAGACTTTGAGCGCTCATCATCGCGGGAGGCTTCAGGCCTGCGGCATCCAGGAACGTGGGTGCCAGGTCGCTTAGGTTGACGAAGGAATCGACAACGCGTCCCGGTTTATCAATCCCTTCTGGCCAACGGATCGCCAACGGAATTCGAGAGCCCAAATCGTAGAGGCTCGCCTTGGCTCGCGGAAAAGGCATGCCATGGTCGCTGGTCAATACAACGATGGTATTGTCGAGCAGTCCGCGCTCTTCCAAGGTCGCGATCGCTCGCCCCACCATATTATCGAAGTGCTCGATCTCGACCAGATAGTCAGCGATATCGCTGCGGACGATCTCGTTGTCCGGAAAGACCGCCGGTACGACAATTTTACTGAGATCCTTCCCTGTCTTTAGACCCGAGCCCGCTTCATAAGCGCGATGCGGTTCGCTCGTTCCCAGCCAAAAGCAAAAGAACTCGTCTCCGTCAACCTCCGCCATGAAATCGTCGAAATTTCCAGCATAGTCCGTGTTGCGCATCATCCGGAAGGGAGGATCAAACGTTCTCCCCTCAAAGAGCGGTCCCGCGGGATTCTCCGTCCGGCCACCCGCTTCCAATTGTCCCGGACCCCACGCCTTGCCCGTGGCTCCCACTTTATAGCCGGCCTTCCGCAACTCGTCCGTATAGGTCGCGAACTTCGCCGGCAAAGTGCTATGGATATTGCCCGCTTCTTCCAATCGCCAAATCGACTGTCCCGTCAAAATAGCGCTGCGCGAGGGCCCGCAGGTCGGCGCATCGCAAAATGCTCGCGTAAATCGAATCCCCTCTTTCGCCACGCGATCGAAAGCAGGAGTCTGAACCACAGGATCCCCGTTGGCACCAGTGTGGTGGTACGACTGATCATCTGAGATGCAGAACAAGATATTCGGCCTGTCAGCAGCAAAACTCGTAGCAACAAGTGCACTAAGAAAAGCGAGTGATAAAGCGATTTTTTTGTGGGGTATATTCATAATTCATTCTCAGTTGTTTAAAAACGCAGGACTGCTGGAGCTAGCAGTCCTGCTAGTAGACGCTATTCTAGGGTAAACGCGGGCAGCGTTTTCAAAGCGCCGCCTGCCATAGCCGACTCGTGAGCGAGAATGCCAACACAAGTGATATTGGCCGATTCAGCCGCATTTGGATACGGGGGTCGCTTATCTGTCAAAGCGCTAACAAATTCGTGAACGAGATGCGGATGCGACCCGCCATGACCGCCTCCTTGAGTAAATGAAAGGTGCTGATTATCATCAGAGTCGTATACACCACGTCCAGTGAATGCTTGTATTTCTTCCGGCAAACGATGCGCGTAATCCGGAACCTCGACCCGCTCGGGAATCTCCGGCTCAGGTTTGCCTATCGTATGAATCACCGGCTTCTCATCTTCGATCAACGGCCATTCGTAACTTTTCTTCGAACCGTAGACGTCAAAACTTTCTCGATACTGACGTGCTGTGTTATAAAGAGAACGAATTATTCGCCCCGACACATCGGAGTCTTTAAAGGTCACTTGGCAAGATTCGATGGCAAATGGCGATCCATGTATACCGATCATTTCTTCTTGGATACGTCCCGAACCGAAACATGACAACGTTTCCGCTCTATTCCGCTCCAATGCCAAAACAGGCCCTACGCAATGTGTCGCATAATGCATCGGCGGCAAACCATCCCAATAACTTGGCCAGCCTGCCATGTCTTGCTGGTGGCTCGACTGCAAATATTGAACACGACCCAGCTCACCCTTATCGAAAAGCTCTTTAACGAACAAAAACTCGCGGCTATAAACCACCGTTTCCATCATCATGTAAGTGAGTCCCGTTACCTTGCACAAATTGCAAATCGTCTCGCATTCTTCGACGGTAGTCGCCATAGGCACGGTACACGCAACATGTTTTCCCGCTTTCAAGGCTTGAATCGATTGCAGAGCGTGACTCCCAATCGGTGTATTAATATGAACCGCATCGATCTCCGGATCAGCCAACAACGCTTCATAAGACGTATAACGCTTATCGATTCCGTACTTATCGCCAATTTCATTGAGCGAGGCTTCATTCCGTTGGCAAATCGCTGCGATGTTTGCGTTCGGATGCTTAAGATAGATCGGAATAAACTCGGCTCCAAAGCCAAGCCCAACCAGGGCAATATTCACTTTATCAGACATAAATTTCCATTATTAAAATACTAAAAAAATTAATCTAAATACTCGTTTCCACGTACTATGACCTATTTTGTTTCTATTCCGATTGTAATTTTTCGATATTTTTTAGTATTTTTTCGACATAATAATTAGAATGATCTACACTAAATCTATCGCTAGTTTTACGGAAAATGTTTCAAAACTATTCTAATGCCTCAGGTCAAGAAACCGTGTCTAGGGGCTCCCTTCTACCTATCAAAATCGATAAAGGTGACGCGATACGTCCCGGCTCGCGTCTCTCGCATTAAATCAATTCTTAATCTCGGCACAGCAAAAGCACAGGCCCTACGGATTAGATTAAGGGTCCATAAACCTCCACCTGTGGAAGTTTCTTCAACCGAATCCGGCCATACTCGACCTGGCCGCGATCACCTTCGAGTCTAATGGGACCTCTAGCCGGAATTTCAAAATTGGCATCAAGTAACTCGCCAATGCAAGTAGCGTGAGCTATATTTTATTTTACGGTGACTACGATTTCATTCCAATCCTGGGGTCGGTATTACTTCAAATCCTCAAACGGACCAGCCCTAGATAGTCGCGTACCTGTAATTGTTTTTGCTGAGAAACAATCCGCTATCATCTCCATAAGGAGCCGCTCGGAATTCGAGCTTTAAAACAAAATCGTAATCGAAAGATTTCATCGTCCAAAGCTTTTGCATACGACGTCCTTCAGGTGGCGTCGTAACGACTAGTCGCCCATTGATTGCCGCATAACGTCCATCATCGCTCTTAGTCTTTCCGACCAAGGAACATCTTCTTTGTGCTCGACGAAGATGAGGTGTCCCTTCCGATTTCGCGATTCACAGCCTTTATTCCAGGAACATTCCTTTTAAATCTTACCCCATCCGCACGCGATAGAATCGCCCAGAAAAACGACGGGATTTTGATCGGCTTCGATCCGTTCTGACAATTCGCTGCAACACGCCGCCCACTTTTCAACATAACTGTCGTCACAACGCAAAACCCCTTCCCCAGGTAAATCCGACTACTCTTTCAGCGAAGGCAATGTACTCGCCAGTAAAAAAGCAAATAGAAAAAAGCTAAGCAAGCTTCTAGAAAACCCTTCCATAATATAGGTTCCAGAGATTCTCACAGAAAAGATCCACTGTAGAAAATTGTATTTAACAACATCAGCGAGCACAAATTTCAGCCACTAACTGCAGGCTCAAAGCGACTGTCACATATGTTTCAATACGAAATCGACAATCGGTTTCGGATCTTCCAGACTATGTGGGTGATGGCCGATTCCTGGCTTTCGGATCACTGTAATATTTCCGCCCAAGGCCCTATATCGCTTTTCGATAACCGCAGTATTATCCGCCACAGGAACAACCAAGTCATCCTCGCCGATAACGTGCAGCAGAGCGATCCCCGCGTCAGCCAACGGCATTAGATTATCAATCGGATTACCCCGAAAGCGCAGGGCTTCAGTTTCCGTCAGTCCATATGCTTCCAAACACTTCTGCCAGGTAAGCTGCGAACTCTTTTCCATTGGCCAACTCTTAAAGTCACACACCGGAGCATCTGCGTAAATGCAGTGTACTTTTTCTGGATTCACCGCCGCCCAATTGTAGATAATCAATCCGCCTCGCGACAACCCCTCCAACACGGTTTTCTTTGAAAATCCGTGCGACATGGTCAAATACTCATAAAATCGATTCCAACGATTGACCGCCTGCGGCGATCCGAAAAGATCGGCTACATCCACGAAAGCAACATGGAATCCCTTTTCCAACAGAGCGATTTCCGTTTGTGGCTCATGCCCGAAAAACCGAGCCCTCCAAATCCAAGGCCTTCCAGGCGCTATCTTTTTAGGAGCAACTATTTTGCAGTTAAGATCATCGACTTCGAAATCATATTGATCGAACGAATGAAAGTTCGATCGAGCACCTGGCCATTCCCCTGCAAAGACGGTTGACGATACTAATATCGCTAAGACGCAGGGTAATAAACAGCAGAATACTTTATAGTAGCGATTTGAGGCGAGGGTTTGTAGCAACACCCTCAAAGTTAATTTCATCGACATTCAAAAGTCAAAATCGATTCTAACTTACAAGCTCCTAGTTCTCTCCAAAATCGATTTCCAACGAGCCTCCAATAAGTCGATCATCCGCGGGTGAGAACCGAGCAGGTCCGTGCGAACGATCCGACCACCCTCTTTAACCCAACGCGAGTCGTTGCAAATACGTTCGATATCGCCCCCAGCTCCCGCATGCCTACCAGGAAAGAGGAAAAGCTGACTCAAAACAATCGCCCCATCGCCCAACGCCGACAATTCTTCGAGGGCCATCTCCAAAAGCGGATCATTAAAATTATACCGATCGCCCTCACGACGCTCCATCGAACAAGCGACTACTTTTCCCACGTGCACCTTCAAACGTTCGGCTAAAGCCCTCGCCATAAAATCCCTGCATTCGGTCACCTCCGGGAAAGGACTGCCATGATCAACTAACAGCACCGTCGGCAATATCTCCGATTCTCGCCCGTTATTTTCTAATTCTTCCGTATCCAAAACTCGGATAGTCGATTCAGCGAGCGCCTCGGTCAGAATCCCGCAAGACTCGGAAACCAAACAGTCGGCCCACTCGACTCGTAGCGAAGCATCCACGCCGCACTCATGCTTCCCCATTTGCCGAGCCTTTTTCAAACCATAGCTAGGCCCAAAGAATAGCGGCAAAATCGCAAGAGACCGAACCCCGATTTCGTTGCGAGCGTCGAGATAGCTCTTCCAGGTCGCGGCGCGAATCCCGCCAAGCTCCTCAATCGGTATTCGATCGCTATGGGAAACGGACACCAAATCAACTTGGCGACCGATTCGAATCGCCAAAGCCGAAGCTAGTTCCCGCGATTGAAGAACGGATTCGGGACTAACCGAGCCATTATCCAGTAAAACAACACGAAATTCTACATCCAAAGTCTTGTCATCCATAAGAAATAACCTACAAACACTAATAATTCTTGCCGATTAAGAACAATAACGAATAGTCATTCACATTTTAAGCGTACTCATCCATGATTTCCAAAAAGTCCATCCTTTACTTCCTCGTTATCGCAGTTGCAGTCGGATTCACCGGTTGTAAAAAAAAGCCCCGCCGCCCCAGCCCAATTGACACAGTGCGTTTAGGCTCCGCTGAAAATAGCGGTGGCGACAATTTCGAAAGCCTCAACGACTCGAACACTTTCCTAGATCAAAGCGACGCAATCGAGGATCGTGGCGACTTTACGGGAGAGCGTGGAGATCCAAACGTGATCCGAGTCATGGTCTACTTCGATTTCGATTCCTCGAGCATCAAAGCGAGCGAACGAGCGAAGATTGCCCAAGCGGCCGACTACCTGCGAAGCAATCCAGGACACCTTTTAATCCTTGAAGGTCACTGTGACTGGAAAGGCACTCCCGAGTACAACCTTGGCTTAGGTGAGCGCCGTGCGACCAGCGTCAAGCAATACATGGAAACGCTCGGCATCTCCTCTGCGAGCCTGGAAACCCTTTCCAAGGGTGACCTCAACGCAGTCGAAGGCGTATCATCGACTCAAATGGCTGAAGATCGCCGCGTAGCGTTCCTTGTCGTTAGGTAAAATTATTCGAACATTTCAATTTCCTAAACGCTCGCGTCTTAATTGACGCGGGCGTTTTTTTTACGCGGGAACCTAAGAATGGCGACAGGAGATCCATATCGATCGTTTACAGAAACGTAACGAATAAATCTGAACTGATTATTGTAATTTGGATAAAAGGTGGTAACACACCAGCTTTCAGGAGATATCGGGTTCCTGTGCTACGCACGTTGACGCGACCTCCTATTAGCATTAAGCAGAAAATAATCATGGAAAAAGCCACTAAGAAAGCAGCTAAAAAGGCGCCAGCCAAGAAAGCGGCAAAAAAAGTAGCTACAAAAGCAGCCCCTAAAAAGGTCGCCAAAAAAGCAGTGAAAACGGTAGCGAAGAAGGTTGCAGTTAAAAAGACTGTCGCACCCAAAGCGCCTACTAAAAAAGCGGTAGCCAAAAAGGTTGCGGTTAAGAAAGGTGTCGCCAAGGAAGCTCCAACCAAGAAGGCAGCCCCTAAGACGGTTGTCGTTGCAACCGTCGATGTTGGATTCGGCAATATGCTCTACCTCCGTGGTGACGCTCCGGGCTTGTCTTGGAAAAAAGGCGTTCCCATGGATTGCCAGAGCGCCGATTCCTGGAGCATCACAATGTCCGGAGTGAAGGATGCCTTCGAATACAAGGTGTTGATTAACGACATACATTGGGCATTAGGCGAGAACAACTTAGCCAAGCCAGGAGTGGCGAATTCTACGAATTCGTCCTTCTAGAAACACGCTAGACAATTAAACCGAAAGAGCCTGTAGCCTCCGTGCTGCACGGCTCTTTTTTTTTACCCTCAAAACGTCAATCGCTACAAAGACACGTCGCCTTGGCTTCTTGGATGGTATTCCTCATGAGCCGTCTTCACGCGATGAGCTTCGACTGAAGTGTAAATCTGAGTCGTCGAAATATCCGCGTGCCCCAATAATTCTTGAATGACTCTCAAGTCCGCTCCGCCCGTCAAAAGGTGCGTTGCGAATGAATGCCTGAGGCCATGCGGCTTAACAGGCTTCTCAATACCGACCTCTTTCGCATACCGCCTTACCATAACCCAAACCGTCTTGCGCGAGATTGGGGTACCGCGATTGCTGATAAAACACGCACTCCCGGTCTTCGGCTTCACCAAACCCGGTCGCCCCTGCTCCAAGTATCCAGATAAAGCCAACACCGCCTGAAACCCCATCGGAACCACCCGCTCTTTAGAGCCTTTTCCATATACCTTAATAGCCCCATTCGCTATGTCGATCTGCTGCAGTAAAGCGCCGCACAATTCGCTCACTCGCAAACCCGACGAATAGAGCAACTCGAGGATCGCCCGATCCCGCAAGCCTTGCGGCTTCGTCAGTTTCGGAGCATTTAGCAAAGCCTCCACTTCATGAATCGTCAACGAACTCGGCATTTTCCTCCTAAGCTTCGGCCCTGTCACCAACTCCATAAACGAACGCTTTATGCGCTCCTCCCTCAACAAAAACGTCGAAAACACGCGTAACGCGCTAAGCTTTCGACAAAGGCTCGCATTCGAAAAATTGTCCTCGCTCAACGAGTAGATCCAATCCGAAACGTCGCTCCCATCAATGCTATCCCAATCCGATCGGCCATATCGCTTCGAGGCGAAGCACGCGAACTGCTCGATATCGCTTTGATAAGCTTGAACCGTATTTTCGGACAGTCCTTTTTCCAAAGCGGCAAACGCCAGAAACGCGTCCAAGCCTTCCAATAATCGATCACTCACGAAATGCGATCCTTAGAGATCAATCCACAAGCAGCAAGATTCATTCTCGATCCTGTATGTCTTCATAGCTACTCTAACACGTCGGATTCTAATCGCTCGAATCCCAAAACCACACTGCCTGGAACCCAGCTTCCCTAAAACTCAGTAATGACGCCCTATCGTCTACGACGAGGACCAAATGAGCGAATGGGGGCATTTCTCGGACGAGAATTATTTCTCAAACGATACGTAATCCGTGCCTTATGCAAATCGTAAGGACTCATTTCCATCTTCACCATATCACCCGTTGTGATTTTAATAAAATGCTTCCGGAGCTTGCCTGAAATATGAGCTAATACACTATGGCCGTTTTCCAGTTCTACTCGAAACATTGTCCCGGGGAGAACTGCGACTATTTTGCCTTCTACTTGGATGCCATCGTCAGCCATATAATTCGTTTAAATCGTCCAGAGTGATCTCACTCTTGAAATGAAAGAGGAACGTGTGTTTTCATATCTCCACTATTAGTCAAGGATTTTCAATTTCACCGTATTCTAGATACCAATCATGAATCACTCGAAAAAGACGGCTCCCGAATGCCCCTTTCAAAAACATTTTCCGTCGCAACTCATACGCGACGACCTCTTTTTTATGTCGCTCGCTTACAATGAGGCCTTGAATGCCTGGAACGCCAACGAAGTTCCCATCGGAGCCGTCATCGCCCACGAAGGCCAGGTCATCGGTACAGGTCATAACCAAGTCGAATCTTCAAACGATCCCACCGCCCACGCGGAAATGATAGCAATAACCCAGGCCGCAAATTCCATCGATGACTGGCGTTTGAACGATGCAACGCTTTACGTGACCAAGGAACCCTGCCCCATGTGCTCCGGCGCATCTATCATGTCGCGTATCGGGCGCGTTGTATTCGCCATACCCGACCCCAAAATGGGAGGCCTCGGCGGTGCCTTCAACGTCAACGAGTATTCAGGGATGAATCACACTACCAACATCGAGATTGGCGTCATGCAAGAAGAGTGCCTCGAACTCATCCAGACCTTCTTCCGAATCAAACGAAACGTCAAAGCCAACGCCTCGACTCAACTTAAAGCCCTCTAAAACCAAGCCGCTCCACAATGTAGCGACGCGAAGGACTCGCCACGGACTTAGCAATTGGCCTTACCTTAAACACGCACGTTAAAACCCACCTGCTTAGTAATACGGTATTTTTATAGTTGATTTTCCAATTTCTGATTCTACTTTTCCGCCTTCGACGGCCTCGTGGTGTAATGGTAGCACAAAGGATTCTGATTCCTTTAGTCGGGGTTCGAGCCCCTGCGAGGCTACCAAGCATAGGCGCGAGAAACCAATCGCAAATCCGAAGATTCTCGCGAATCCCCTTGATGATTCGTTCCCTTCCTAGGAACTTACGGACGAATGAAATCCGCACCGAACCATATCAAGTTTTGTCCATCCTGCGGTGATTGCTCGATTGAACCCCAAGACGACGTATCCGTGCTCTGCTCGACCTGTGGATTCGAGCTCTTCTTCAGTCCTGCGACTTCGGCCGCCGCGTTGATCGAAGACGCATCCGGAAAGTTACTAGTAATAAAGCGTAATAAGGAACCAAGCAAAGGAGCCTTCGGCCTACCCGGCGGATTCGCCGATCCAAATGAAACTCTCGAAAACACTCTCATCCGAGAAGTTAAAGAAGAAGTGAACCTCAATCTTGTTTCATGGTCTTTTCTCGGAGGCTGGCCGAACAAATACCCGTTCAAATCCGTCATCTATTCCGTCGTAGACACCTATTTCACAGCCAAAGTCGAAAGCTTCGACGGTATGGACTCGTGCCAAGAAGAACTCCAAAGCATCCATTTCGTAGACCCCGACAAAATTGACCCGAAAGAATGGGCATTCCCTTCACTACAAAACGCTATACAACTCTATTTGAGCCAACGAAATCGTTCTGAATAAACATCCAGGGCAAGCCCCAATGTGTTAGAGATAGCGACCGATTTCCAAGCGTTCATTCTTGTAAAAGGAGCTGAAGGATTACATCATTTAATGTTCCCAATCGGAGGTCGACCCCTACCGATTGCAGCAACGAAGCACGAAGGTATTTGCCAAAACGCAATCAACAGAAAAGCCTTTCCACTCACTATGACTTACCATGTTGCCAAACATCTCTTTCCATGGCTCAATGCACTAAACGCACACGGCCACCTAGAGAGCAACGCCAGATCGCGACCAGGAGATATCCCGCAAACCAATGCTCGATTCCCTTTGCTGGACCAATCCCGTTTACGCCAACGAGTGCATCTACATCCGGAACGAACACGGAACCTTAGTCTGCCTCGAACGCAATTGAGATTAATTGGAGTCACTTTAGATCCAATCAATCCGGCCAATTTGCAAAATCCACGCGAGTTCCTCGCATAACTACGTAGCAACGTGGCGTGGTATTCGCACGATATTCAGTCAAGGTGACGCGTAAGTGCTCAGCGAGACAGCCTCTATGGCTCGACAAACGTCCCCGAATCCACCTCGATAGTTTTCCAACTGCCACCATCGATCGACTGGGGCAGTTGGGTACCCGTAGCGATTATCTGGAGATCTTCGTCCAACACCGACCAGAAACGCTCTTTTCGATCCGTATCCAATTCTCCCAGAGCATCGTCGGCCAACGCTACCGGCAAGAAGCCGAATTTACGCCGCCAGTATTCGATCATAGCCAACGCCAGGGATAATGAAACCGACCGTTGCTGCCCTTCCGAAGCATAATCCTCCGCCGCCAAATCATTTAGAAAAATAGCGTAGTCATCGCGATGCGGTCCCTTCCCAGTCGATTGTAGATAACTGTCTCGCTTTCGATTCTTTTCCAAGACCACCAAATAGTCGCCCGCTTCGCGTACATTCGCATTTTGATTGTACTCGATTCTCAATGACTCTTTCGAAATCGACAATTCCGTGTGATAGGATTTCGCAATCGATACCAATTCTCCCAATATCGACTCTCGCATTTTACAGATAGCCAGAGCAGGAGCATCCATTTGAGTCTCGAATGCCGCGAGCAACTGCGGCTCGGCGTTTTTCTTCAAAAGCGCATTCCGCTCTTGAAGCAGTTTTTGAAAAGCCTGCAAAGCCGTAAAATAGGACCGGTCCACACCGCAAATAAACGCATCCAAATAACGGCGACGGTTTCCCGGCGATCCACGAGCCAGTTGCATGTCGTTCGATGAAAGCATTACTGTCGGGAATCGACCCACGAAATCGGACAAGCGCCGAATCGCCTCATCGTCGATCCAAACTTCTTTACCCGTTTTCTTGATACGCGCCCGAAGCTTCGTCTCCCCTAGATTCTCATGATCGATTTCATAAACGATCTCAGACAGCTCCCCATTCGGGCCGATAACCTTTCGATTTTCATGGGTTCGAAAAGGCCGTAACGCAGTAGCCAGCCCCATTGCCTCCAGCATATTCGTTTTCCCTTGACCATTCTTTCCATGGAGAAACACGCGTGGAGCATCCACATCCAGACGAGCCAACTGGATGTTCCGATAATTGCTAACGCTGACTCTATTGAACTTCATGAAGTTAAAACGATCGAACCGAAGAACGAAACTCACATACATCATCAATAACCCAAGTCCAAATTGCCTCCCAAAGGGGATGGCTTCGAGGAATTCGGATCAAGCAAATCCGCCTTGAAAAACTTATGGGCCTGTAACCCCGCCCGAAAGGGAGCTCCCCGATTTTTCACAATCGACGTAATAGACTGCAAAACTCCCGAATCCTCATGCTGAGACCACTCTGGATGCAACCAAACTGGAGCTTTATCGATTCTATCGCCAAGCTCTTGTATCCATTTTTCAATCGATTGCTCATCCTCCACGATCAGCTTCAGTTCATCAGCCAAACCGAGATTCTCAGCTAACGGTAATTGCTGCCACTTCGGACTCAGCGTGATCCAATCGAACGCGCCCTTAATTTCAAAAGCTCCCGAAGTTTCCAGATGAACCGGAATCCCCCTTTCTCTCAATGCATTAGTCAACGGCCGCAAATCATGAATCGCCGGTTCCCCACCAGTCACGACCACGAACTCAGCTCCGGCATAAGCTGCCGCTTCAGTAAGTTCGCTAGCGCTACGTTTTTCAATTCGCTTGGGAATGTAGTCATGATGCCACGTACCTGCAGAGTCACACCAAGGACACTTTACCGGGCAACCAAACAAGCGAATAAAAAAGGCCGAACGTCCAAGATGAACGCCTTCGCCTTGCCACGAATGGAAGGTCTCGTGAATCGGATAGAACATCAGCGTTCGACCGGCTTGTAAGTCGCACTGTTGCGCGTGTCTTCGGTCACGACAACCGAAATCAAAAAGGCGCGCTCACTCGTTATTTCCTGTATCATAGGATCCACGACATCGAACATATGCTTGGCCAATCCTTCGCTCGAACATTGATCGACAATGTAAGGCTTATAGATTCGGCAACCAGCCGTATCGTTGATTTTAAGGATTTCATCCAGCAATGGATCGTCCCGATTAAAAACGCAGGCATGATCCAGGTTTTGGTCAATCCACTCGCGCAGCGGTTTGAGGTTCCCGAAATCGACTACAAATCCACACGCATCCAAAGATGCGCATCCAAAGACAAACGTGAAACTCCAATTGTGCCCGTGTATCTGAGCACAATGTCCGTCGTGCCTATGCTGGCGATGGGCAAAAGGAATATCCGAATAAGTTTTCTGGCACGTAAACATCTGAAATAAATCTCAATCCGACAATCTCCACTCGAGCTCAACCAGCAAATCCACACTTGCGGCATCGGCCGCATAAACGGTGGGATCATCGACTTCCGCCAAGTGAAAAGCTTCCCTGCGTTCAATGCAAGTACCGCATTTGCCGCAATGCAGCGCTCCCCCTTTGTAGCAAGACCACGTTTTACCTAGCGGCGACCCCATACGGGCTCCTTCTGTAACAATCAGTTGCTTACTCATGTTGACGAAAGGGCGATACAGCCAAACCGAACTCCAATCGCAAAGTCGAATCGCTTCGTCCAAGGCATCGGCAAACTCCACGCGGCAATCCGGATAGATCGCGTGATCGCCACTGTGGGCCGCATAGGCGATCGCTTCCGCTTCCTTCGTAATCGCCCAAGCAGTAGCGACCGAAATGAGAATCATGTTTCGATTAGGCACCACGGTCTGCTTCATCGAATCCTCTTCGTAATGTCCCTCAGGCACCTCAGTCTCCGAATCCGTTAAACCGCTGTGACCAAACAAGGCGGAGATTCCACGTAAATCGGCAATGCTATGCTCGATCCCGAGCTCAGCGCAAATCTCGACCGCAGCGTCGATTTCCTTCCGATGCTTCTGTCCGTAATCGATACTCAAAGCACCTTTCACATCGATACCATCCTCAAGCATCGAGCTCAACATAACCGTCGAGTCCATACCGCCGGAATACACGGCGATCGCGGAAGCAGGCGCCTTTTCAGGTGCTCTAGACATGACTCAATACTTGGCTGGAAACAGAACGATTTTCAACCGCTGACCCTTGCCAGCTCCCGCATCCCCGGTTTCCTCGGGAACGGCCAAGAGCGAATTACCATCCGCTTGCGTAATCATATCGAATCTCCCAGGCGTCGAAAATCGCATTTCCGGCTTAAAACGAATTTCACGGGAATTCTTCTTTCCCCGAGGAACCTGTAATTCCCCGGAGTTCGCCGCCAAAAGCGTTTTTCCATTGGGCAATATCGCCAAACTGCTCAAGGCAGTCAATTCGCGCACGATCGTTTGAATAGCCGATTGATTTTGGAAATCGCTACTGGCCACCTTAAATACTGCTCCTTTGGTCGCCCCTTGAATATGATTCGCCAGAAAGTAAATGGAATCATCCGCCGAATGATAACGCATATCCCCTGGAATGCTCGACACCTTCATGACCTGAGTGCTCGCCGGAGCTTCGCCATTGAACATTTTCCCCAAACTAACGCGGTCAATTCGATAAATCGTAGGCTGAGCTTTGACCCGATTCTTGAACATGAACATGTTTCCCCCAATACCAGTATCCGCAATGTAAAGATTCCCCTTGTCGTCAAAATCCAAACTATTGGGCGAAATCAGCGAATACTCGCCTGCTAATTTCATCGCAGCCGCAGGGCCCAAATCCACCTTTCGTAATATCTTACCCGTCATTGGGTCTATGACCGTAAGACCAATAAAGTCCTTCGAAGCATCCTTCGTTAGTCGACCATCCTCGTTTTCGATTAAAGGCGTACCGGAAACCAGTATCAGCAAACCCTTCGGCAAATCCTCTGCCAACGAAACCGGAAGCAACGCCATTGCCGATGGAGCGGTAAACCCAATCGCAAATCGCTTGCTCGCCAACTTGTAAGCCCCATCGCTGCCACGGTCGAACTTGGTAATGCTCCCCATGCCACGAAGCGCTCCGATGCTGCCCCGAGACCGATTAGCGACGAAGATCGTTTCGGCATTAGGACCAAAAGTCGCCGCAACCGGCCGGTCCAATCCGGAAAGAACTTGGAGCACCTCGGGTCTAGCTCCAAAGAGGGATAGAGTGGAAACACAGACGGCGATCGCTAGCAGCGAGCGAAAAAAGACGTTCATCATAAAAATTTGCGTATTAAGAAGGCACTATAAGAAGACGAAAGAAGACCATACGCGCCCGAATTCCTATCTGTCAAAGCAAGGCTGCAGTCTATTCTCCCTAAAACGCGACTCTTTGGCCGCGTTTATCCGACTACCGAGCACGCCGTACTTCGAGACGGTAAGCCCTCGGAACAGCCAATTCGTGAATTTGTGCTTCGTACGCCTGCGCCAAATGGAACAACCTTCCCAGCTCCGGCGCAATCCCCGCCCGGAACGCAGCCAGGATTTCAGGCGTACTCGCGTTCTTTTTCCGAGCGCTTTTCATACCTCCCTGCAAATCTCTATAAGGCCGCATAGCCACATCGTTCCGCTCCGCGTTCAGCAACGCCAATTCCAATGACTGCCGATACGAGGGCGTCTTCGTCATGTTCTGCAAACGCAACCCTTCCGCAAGTTCGAAGTGATCCGCCTGCAGGATCCATTCGCCATTCATAAATACGTCATAACGGCCTGAAGACAGCCCGCGAATCTCCAGTATATCGTCATTTAGGCCCGACCCTTCTAAGGCGACTGCAAATCCTAAACTCGGTTCATCCACGTGATTCCACGGAGCAGGCCCCATCTTGCCTGTCGCAGGAAGAACCCACGGAAGCGCTTTGGGGCGAACGTTAGCAATCAGATCCTTCCCATCGAACGCCTCGATAACAACATCACCTTCAATGGGCTCCGCTCCATTCTCGCGAGCCATGATCGAAACTCGGCTCGCAAGCTCGCGGTCACCCGCAAAAAACGCCGCCATTCGTTCCGCCATAACAGCCATTCCGCTAGGGTTCGGGTGAATCGAATCCGGCATCAGCGTAAATGTCTCATTCTCCCGCCGGAAGCGCGAAGTGACGTCGTTCATCGCTCCCCAGAAATCGACATAGGCTAAACCGCGCTTCTCAGCAACGCTCCTCAGCCAGCCCCCGTAGAAAGCCAACTTCGCATTATATTCGGAATGCGGATTAGTCCGCTTAAACCGAAAATCCACTGCTTGATTACGGAGATTGTATTGACGGTGATCGAACATCGAGGGCGACAGAACAACCGCTTTCGTCTCCAACCTCTCAAAGCGATCCAACGCTCGATTCATACCCTTTTGGTACAATTCGAAGTTAGCTTTGTCATAACCGCGATATCGCCCATCGTTCATCCCCAAAAGAACCGTCGCCCAATCCGGCTCGAAAAAGGCGACGTCCTCATCGAAACGATCCAACAGATCCTTAGCACTGTCGCCTTTGATGCCCGCATTGAAAAACCTCAGCCGTTTATCCGGAAATCGAGTATACAAGAAATTCTCTACATACTGTGTGTACTTGCATTGATGGGTTATCGAATCGCCCGCCCAAACCATCCGATCGCCCAATCCCGGATTGAACTCGCTCGCAAAAGCAACTCCCGCAAGGGCCGCCGACAAAACAAAAAATCGTAGCATCCTCCCATTCACTCAAGGCTCCTAAATCTCCGCAAGGGAGAATCCCGAAAACGACAAGCCAACGGAATAAAAAACTCACGCAAAGACGCTAAGAAATAACCTCTATCATAATTCGTCCTTGGTCGAGCTCTCCCCTAATACTCAAAACCTTCTCGCCTCAGCAGCTTCGCACGAGACCAGAATTACCAAATCCATCTGTGATAATTTTCCACGTTCTAAACCGAAAACAGAGACAATCTAACGGCAAAAAAGAACTATCGTCTCTTTTTCCTAGGCGAAACCGATTCTTTGCGCTATCTCTCCGCCCTTACTTTTGGCGTCCTCTGATCGACGTCCGCTACGAATAAAAAGAGAACTTATTCTCTTCCAACGGGTTAGCGTTAAGTTAATAGGTCGAAAACGACCTCTAAGGTCGCCTGATCGGACTTGTTGCTAGTCAACCCGAGCGGCTCGCAATCATCGAATTATATGCCATTTGCAAAACTCGGACTTCGCTCCGAACTAATTGAAGCGGTCGTCGCCAAAGGTTACGACACGCCCTCTCCTATCCAGGAACGCGCTATTCCAGCCATTCTCGAAAGACGTGACGTCATCGGCGGAGCTCAAACAGGAACCGGCAAAACAGCCGCTTTCTCTCTTCCCATGCTTCAACTGCTCGCAGAATCAAGCTTCAACAACAAGCGCCCTCGCGCCCTGGTTCTAACGCCAACTCGCGAGCTCGCTTCGCAAGTTCACCAAAGTATTCGAGACTACGGTCAAAAGCTAAATCTTCGATCAGTCGTCATTTTCGGCGGCGTCGGATTCGGCCCGCAAATCACCGCTTTTAGGCGTGGAGTGGACATCGTCGTCGCAACTCCCGGGAGATTGCTCGACCTCATGCAACGCCGTGAAGCCAATCTTTCCAATGTCGAAATTCTCGTTCTCGACGAGGCCGATCGCATGTTGGACATGGGCTTCATCCATGACATCAAAAAGATTCTTAAAGAAGTCCCAAGCGAGCGCCAGAACCTCTTCTTCTCCGCGACCTACTCGAAGGAGGTCAAAAAATTCTCCGATGCGGTATTGCATGATCCAATAGAAGTCGAAGTCTCCGCTCGCAATTCGACAGCCGAACGCGTCGACCAAGAAGCCTACATAGTCGGCCAAAAATCGAAGCGAGCCATGCTCTCGTCGATGATCAAAGACGGCAAATGGTACCAAGTGCTTGTCTTCACGCGCACCAAACACGGGGCCAACCGACTCGCTACGCAGCTTGAAAAGGACGACATCTCGGCAATGGCGATCCACGGCAACAAAAGCCAATCCGCTCGCGAACGTGCACTGGCATCCTTCAAAGCAAACCGAATTGAAGTCCTGGTCGCTACCGACATAGCCGCTCGCGGACTCGACATCGCAGACCTTCCCTACGTCGTAAACTACGAACTTCCCAACGTAGCGGAAGACTACGTTCACCGTATCGGGCGTACTGGCCGGGCTGGTAAAGCCGGCAAGGCAATCTCCTTGGTTTGCGAAAATGAAGAAGACTATCTCTGGGACATCGAAAAACTGCTTAAACGCGAGATTCCCATTTTCTTGATCGACCAGAACGGTAAACGCCGCGAAGCGGAAATGGAGCGTAAACCCTCCGGAAAAAAACGCACCAAAACCCAAAATCGCGGCGGTAGCGGCAGCCGTAACTACGGCGGTGGTGGAGGACGTGGACGCAATCCTCGCGGAGGCGGTGGAAATCGCAATCCCCGTGGTGGTGGCGGCGGTCAAAGAGGCGGAGGCGGCCGAGGTCGCAACTCCGAAGGCGGCAACAGCCCAAGCGGAGGGCCATCGCAAAACAAACGTCGACGCCCAGGCGGCCAAGGCAACCGTCAGCGCAGCGAAGGCAACGCCTCCGAAGGTTCCAGCCAAGGGAGCAAGCCACCCACCTTTCGCAGCAAGCTAAACAATCTGCTCTCTCGGGGACGCTAAAACATTCAATAGTAGGGCAGTGCCGTATCGGCACTGCCTAATTACCTCAAAAAGAGGCCGTTCTGCAACGTAGCTAAGCGAAGGACTCGCGTGGATTTCGCAATCGACTCTTCTATTTAGGCTTGGCGCTAAGCGGGACCATCTCGCGACCACGACACGTCGAAGTGCTTTTAAGCTAATTCAGTGCCCTTTTTAAACCTGCCTCACACCTCGACCAAGAGGTCGTTTGCGTAGAGTAATTTCACTAATTCTACATCGGCGAAATGGCTTCCTTTGTAATCGGTTATCGTACCCGCAAAGCGCCCTTCTTCGATCAGAGCTAATGCCGCGATCAAATCCAAGATCGCCCGATGCCAAGACGCTTCCAACGACTTGCCTTCGTGAATATGGGTTGGCGTATTCACGTAACGAGACTTCGCTGCGATGAGGATATTTTTCCGATTGTATCCGATATTTCGTACATCGGCGAATACCTTACCAATCGTTTCAATAAATAGTTTTTGACGGAAAGTCGCATTCGTCCGAGCCGAAGCTCCATAGTCAAACGACTGCTCATTCAAGACGAATCGAATCCGTTGCTTCCCAATCGCATTAGGAAATTCGCGGGCGCAATCGATTTTTAAGGAAACATCGCCCGGCTCGTTCGGCTCGATCGTGGTAAAGCCATGATGAGGAGTCATGATCGTGACCGTCTCCTTCACCGTAAATGTCTTAACTCGCCCGGGGCATTCCTTTCGACCCGCACTTTTCAAAGCCTTCACTAATCCATCGCTCCCTGCATCGAATAGCGGAGGATCTCCGGAATTCATCCGAATCATCAGGTTGTCCACATCCATCCCAGCTTTCAGGGCGATGATATGCTCCACCAGCCGTGCATAATTATGACGCGAACCTGACCTCAATACGATGTTGCTAACGACCTTTCCAGTCGTCCAAACATTGCGAACCGAACACTTGATCGGCTGCGATTCAGGTAAATCTGTCCGGTCGAACCACCAACCAGACCTGTCGGTAGGTTCCAGGCGAAGCGTCCGGATCTGATTCTTTGAGAAAGTACCCGGAGCGCTCGCTTCGATCGCATTCGCAATCGTTCGAGGAGCGACGATCCGAGGAGCCGGAACCCCACCCGTCCAATCCTGATCCACCGGCAATGCAACGAATTCCTGATGAGATCGTTCCAGGTCATCGCGGTTGCCATCCAAAATACTGCCAAAATCGAAGTCTCGGGCCACTATCCCCGTCATCGAGAAATTTCAGTGCTTTGCAAGCTTTTCGCAAAGAGAAGCTTGCTAGAGTGACACATTCTCAAACTTCAAAGCGAGAGGCTCCACTTACGCAGCACCTCGTCAACATCCACAAGATGGGAGCAAAACAACCCGATCGAAATGCCCTTATCGATCTTCAATATGCACCGAAAGACCGGGAATCTCCAAAATTTCCATAAGAAAAGCTAATACTAGGACCGGTTTTAAAAGAAAACATTTGTACCTTGCGGATCGTTTTCACAGCCTTGGCCCTTAATCCCAAGCTTGAACTCGGGACAGCTAAACCCAGTCGCCCCCCAGTCTCATATCAATCCGAGGTAATCGGCAAATGCGACTCAAAATTCGTCACAAAGAATTACCAATATGATAGCGTCCAAACCAAAATATCCTGGCATTAGAATCACTACCAACGGGAACCAACTCGTAGCGCTCTACACCGAAGCGAGAATCACCGAAGCCGGCGTCTACTACCCGATCACACCATCTACCGAGATGGGCGAAATGTACGAATTCGCTCGAGCCAAAGGCCAACTCAACGTCTTCGGACGCTCCACGACCGCCATCGAGTGCGAAGGCGAGCATGCAGCCCAAGGAGGTGCCATCGCTCAATCTGTCACCGGCAAGCGCACGGTTAACTTCACATCCGGACAAGGTATCGTCTACGGAGTCGAGCAATACTATCACGCTCCAGGAAAACTGAGCACAATGGTTCTCGAAGTCGCTGCCCGCGCACTCACCAAACACGCACTCAACGTGCACTGCGGACACGACGACATTTACGCCGCCCTCGACGTAGGCTGGATCATGCTCTTCGCGAAAGACGCCCAGCAAGCAGCCGACCAAGCTGTCATTCTCCGCAAGGTTACGGAAAAATCGCTCACACCTGGGATGAATATCCAGGACGGTTTTCTCACTTCTCACCTCGAACGGACTTTCCTCAAACACGAGTCTCCCCTGCTCCGCGAATTCCTTGGAGCCCCCGAAGACATCGTCGAGTGCCCCACAGAATCGCAGCGCGAACTATTCGGCCCAACCCGTCGTCGGATCCCTAAGACGATCGACTTGACCAACCCCGCTTTGATCGGTCCGGTCCAGAACCAAGAGCATTACATGAACGGCGTAGCGGCCCGTCGCGACAATTTCGTAGAGCCTATCCTGGATTTCCTCGCCGAAGCCTACTCCGAATGGGGCCAGCTCACCGGACGCCACTACAGTTTCGTCTCGGAATACAATACCGACGACGCAGATACAGTATTCGTCTCCCTCGGCTCGGCTGCCGAGAACATAGAAGCCGCCATCGATCACATCAAAGAAACCAGAGGCGAGGATATCGGCAGCGTTCACATCAACGTCATTCGCCCATTTCCTGAAGCCGCGGTCGTCGAAGCCCTCGCTGGCAAAAAGAACATCATTATTATAGAACGCACCGACGAGCCAATGGCTGGCGACAACCCGCTCGCTCGCGACGTGCGCACCGCTCTAACCAAGGCGCTCGCCAATCACGCCGAAAACGCATACGCCCACATTAAATCAATCTCTCCAGATGAGATGCCACGCATCTACTCCGGAATCTACGGTCTCGGATCGCGCGACTTCCGCCCAGAGGATATACTCGGCGCCTACGAATACACCCAAGGCAAAATCAAACGCCAAGACGGCAAGCACAAAAGCGACGGCGAATCTTACTTCACCCTCGGAATCAATCACCCTTACAACGTTCGCTCGGAAGACACGCCATCGCTTTTGCCCAAAGACGCGATCGCAGTACGCCTTCACTCCATCGGCGGCTGGGGCATGATCACGACCGGTAAGAACTTGGCCGAAATCATAGGCGAACTCGGCACTTTCGTCGCCGAACGCGACAACGTCGTCGACGATCAAGGCAACCCGAAGGAAGTCGTCCACGTTTCCGCCAACCCGAAATACGGATCAGAAAAGAAGGGCTCGCCTACCGAATACTTTATGACCGCCGCTCCCCAGCGCGTCCGCGTCAATTGCGACCTACGCCACGTCAATGTCGTTCTCTGTTGCGATCCCAAAGCATTCACCCACATTAACCCGATCGACGGTCTAGTCGAAGGCGGGGCCTTCGTATGGGAATCCGCAGAATCTCCGGAAAAAGCGTGGCAGCGCATTCCCAAACGCTACCGGCAGGAATTGATCGATAAGAAAATCCGCATTTTCATTTTGCCAGGATTCAATATCGCCAAGGAAGCAACCAATCGCCCAGACCTTCAGCTCCGAATGCAGGGCAATTCATTCCTCGGAGCCTTCTTCAAAGTATCTCCATTTTTGGATACATTCAAAATCGACGAAGACCATTTCAAGAACGTGGTACACGATCAGTACAATAAGAAATTCGGCAAATTCGGCGAACAAGTAGTCGAATCCAATATGCAAGTCATGAGCCAAGGCGGCAACCTGATCCAGGAAGTGCCCTACGGCGACATTGACGCTCCTGATCTTTCCGCCATGCGCGGCGATATGCTCCTGCCGAAAAACACGGATTGCGGCGGAAAATGCGGCTGCGACACTCCCGAAGAACAAGAAGAAGGCTTACCCATGTACAAAACGGAAACCTTCGACAAAGAATACCGTTCGGGTCTGGGATATAATCAACCGGCTTCTGCGCTTGCCGCAGTTGGCGTAATGGCTTCCGCCACCGGGGCCACTGCATCCAAATACGGAGCCCGACGCGAAACCCCGAAATACTTCCCCGAAAATTGTACCCAATGTATGGAATGTATCACTTCCTGCCCAGATACGGCCCTTCCGAATATGGCTCACGATTTGCAGACCATCCTGCAAACAGCAGTCGACAATTACGTCACTGACGAATCCGAGCGCGAAGCTCTCCGCAATGCCCTCCCGGATGTCGATGCAGCCATTCGCGAAACGATGGCTACCAATGCCAAGAAGAAAGAAGGTGAAAGCCTCCGCGAATTGGTAATGGG
>Ga0233432_10000834_pt1 | contig 29643 bp, 28 predicted proteins | sample SI_122_August201_6_FD_179870 | JGI IMG/M metagenome (GOLD analysis project Ga0233432, IMG submission 179870) | Seawater microbial communities from Saanich Inlet, British Columbia, Canada - SI_122_August2016_10_MG | ecosystem: Environmental > Aquatic > Marine > Inlet | place: Canada: British... | reverse complement strand
GTATATGCATTATTGTGGTGAGAAGAGGAAAAATAAGAGGGACAAAAACTCATCTTATAAAACAGGCTCACTATGATTCATTGGAAGAAGTTTATCAAAGTGCAGTATTTAACTTCTATGATAATCAGTCAGATATTCCAAAAAAAATTATGTCTACTGATGCACTAAAATCAAAAAATCTTTTATCCAAAGTAATTCAAAAAAAATATAACGTTAAAGCAAATCTAACCCATACTCCTGATAAATCCATTAGACCTATTTTTAATCTTTGTAAAATAAACGCTAAACAAGTTATACAAAACCATATTAGTAAAGAGGATAAATACACCTTTGCGTTTAATGAGCTTAAAAAAGCTATGAATTTAAAAGATAATATTAAAAAAATTGAGGCATATGATATTAGTCATATTTCTGGAGAACATGCTGTTTCATCATGCGTGGTATTTTCCAATCAAGGGCCTCAAAAAAAGGAATATAGAACTTTTAATATTCCTAGAGAGTTGTCTGGCAATGATGTAGGTTCCTTGGAACACGTACTTGAAAGAAGAATAAAGTATTATGATGATCCCAATATTAAGCCAGATATCATTTTAATAGATGGTGGAAAAACTCAGTTGAAATATAGTAAATCAGTAATTGATAAATCCATCTATAACGATATCAAGGTTATTTCAATTGTAAAAGGATCTAACAGGGTAAGAGCTACAGAGACCATATTAGCTGATAAGGGAATTGTAGAATTAGATAAGTATTCAAAAGCATATCTTGTACTTCAGGAAATGAGAGACGAATCTCATAGATTTGCCATAACTGCTCAAAGAAAGAAGAAAAGGGGTTTTATAAAAAAATCACAACTAGACTTAATCCCAGGCATTGGCCCTGCATTAAAAAATAACATACTTCTAAAATTTAAAAGTTTAAAAAATATAAAATCTGCAAATATAGAAGATTTAATGACTGTAAGAGGCATTAATGACAAAATGGCTAAGTTAATAAAACAAAATATTAAATAATGGTTACTTTTATAAATCTTCTCACATTTTTAAGGATTGTCTTGGCTGCAGTTATTTTTCTATTATTAATGTCTTCAGATGGCTATCTGCTAGCACTTATCTTATTTTATATTGCTAGTTTTACAGACTGGCTGGATGGTTACTTAGCAAGAAAATATAATGCAGTATCCCAACTTGGTGAAATACTCGATCCAATAGCTGATAAAATTCTTATAGTTTTCGTATTTTTTGGTTTAGCAGTTAACCTTTCAAGCTATTTGATTGGATTTTTTGCAGCATTAATAATTACAAGAGAAATTTGGGTTGGCGCCTTACGAGACTTAAATGCAAGAAACAACAAAAGCAATGCAACCAAAGTTACTTTTTTAGCAAAAATTAAAACGACAATTCAACTTTTCACAATTAGCATTTATCTTTTTGCATTAACTTTAAATAGTATGTTTCTTGTTGTAGTTGCTGATATTTTACTTTTTGCGTCCCTTTTTATTACTTTATACACAGGAATCATTTACACAATGAATTCATTTAATGATAGTGATTCCTAGTCAATGAAATTGATAGTTGTAAGTGGAGGTTTTGATCCAATTCATTCAGGTCATATTGCTTATTTTAAATCTGCAAAGAGTCATGGAGATAAATTAATAGTTGCTTTAAATAGCGACGCCTGGCTTGAAAAAAAGAAAAGTAAATTTTTTATGCCATTCGATGAAAGAAAAGCAATTGTTGAATCAATAAAATTTGTAGATGAAGTTGTTAGTTTTAAAGATGATAGAAAGGGCTCATGTATAAATGCTTTAGAAAAAATTAAAAAATTTTATCCTAATGATGATATTTATTTTGTTAATGGGGGCGATAGAGATAAAAAAAATATACCAGAAATGTCTGTTTCAGGGATAAGTTTTCTTTTTAGTGTTGGGGGTAATGATAAGAAAAATTCTTCGTCATGGATTCTTAATAAATGGCAATATTATTTCGAAGAAAGGCAGTGGGGGTCATTCTTTAATTTATTTGAAACAAAGAATATAAAAGTTAAAGAGCTAATAGTAGAGCCTGGAAGGTCCATGAGCTTCCAAAGACATTTTAAGAGAAATGAAATTTGGTTAGTTAGCGAGGGTTCATGCTTGGTTTCTTATTCAGAAAAAGAAACAAACCAAGAAAAAGAAAATATTCAGCTCAATAAATTTGATCACTATCTTGTGCCAATCAAGCAGTGGCATCAAATAAGTAATCCATTTAATGTAAAAGTACATATTATTGAAATTCAGTATGGAGAGGATTGTATTGAAAGTGATATTGAGAGACTTGATAAAGATTGATTTATGTTTTTACTTTCGACTATAGACGTATACAATACACAGCTTAATCAGGCTGGATGGCAGAGTGGTTATGCAGCGGCCTGCAAAGCCGTTAACGCCGGTTCGATTCCGGCTTCAGCCTCCATAAAATTGAAGTATAATTAGTTAAGTTTACAGAATGCCCGGGTGGTGGAATTGGTAGACACAAGGGACTTAAAATCCCTCGCTAGCAATAGCGTGCCGGTTCAAGTCCGGCTCCGGGTACCATTACATAGTTTTTAATATGAATGACGATAACAATATGACAAAAAAACCTTCACTTAACTATTTTGAGCCCAGCATCTTAACAAAATCAATTTTAAAAAATTTTAAAAAAATTGTTTTAATTAATTTTTTTATTGGGATCTTTGCTATTTTTTTCTCTCTCTCCTTAAATAATATTTACCAATCCGAAATTAAGCTAATACTTAAGCAGGAAATTCAGAGCCCAGCTTCAAATATAAGCATGGCCATTCCAATTAATATTGGATCTTCCTCTGGTTATGAGATTAACCTTATTAGATCCATTCTTTCATCTAGAGATTTTTTTAAAATTTTGTATGAAGATGATAGTTTCATTGCTTTGATAGATGCAATTCATCATTATGATGAAAAAACCAAAAAAATAGTTTTTGACTCTAAAAAAATAAATAAAAATGGGGATTGGGTTTTATTAAATGGTAATTCATTAAAGCCAAGTTTTGAAATATCCTATAAGAGTTTTAAAGGATACTTTTCGTCTTCTGTTGATCAATCTTCTGGTATTGTAAATCTCAATTTTGAGCATGTTTCTCCCCATGAATCTAAGTTACTTCTTGAAAAGATATATCTAGATCTAAATGCATATCTAAAAGATCTAAAATTAAATGAAATTGAGAGGAAAATTAATTTTTTAAATCAATCATATATGGAAGCAACCATTCAAGATATTAAAAAAAATATTTCGTCATTATTGCAAAATGAGATTGAGAAAAAAGCAATATTGCTATCCTCAGAAAATATCTATTTTGATTTAATAGACAGTTCTTCTAAGGGAATCAGAGTTGCTCCAAAAAGATCCCTTATTGTTCTTTTGATATCAATAGTTAGTTTAGCTCTTTCAATATTTTACTATTTAATTCGCTACTTCAATAACCATGCAAAATAACTTTAAAGATAAAGCTATAGTATTTGATAGAGATGGTACATTGATACACTTTGAGCATTATCTGTTTGATTTTAAAAAAGTTAAAATTTTTGATGACACAGCACTCATTCTTAATAATTTAAAAAAAAGCGGTGCCTATCTATTTATGCACACTAATCAGTCTATTGTTTCGAAAGGAATTGCAACTATCAATGATGTAAAAAAATGTAATGATGAACTTATAAGGCAGGTAAATCTAGGTTCCAATTTATTTGAAGATATTTGTATTGCAACTGAAGTTGATGCAACCGCTAATAATTTCAGAAAGCCATCGCCGAAGTTTGGTAATAAAATACTTAGAGATTATAATGTAAAAAAAAAGAACTTATATTATATAGGAGACAATATTTGTGATTTAGAAACTGCATATAATGTTGGTTGCCAAGGTATTGGTTTAAACTCAGGAATTGGTAATTTTTCTGACATGTCTCATAAACCACATTTATCATCTTATCCAATATGCTCCTCATTAACTGAAGCTTTATCACTCATTAAATAACTAAATGAAATTAATTAATCAAATTTGCGTAATTGGAATGGGTTATGTTGGGGCTCCATTAGCATTAGAATTAGCAAAAACTTACAAGGTAATTGGATATGATATTGACGAAACAAAAATTAATAATCTTAGTAAGTCTATAGATACAAATAATGAAATTGAAAGTAATCTTTTTCAGGAAGCGCATAAAAATATACTATTTTCATATAACGAGTCGTCATTAGAGAATTCTGATTTATATATTGTTACAGTCCCAACACCCATAAATGAGGAAAAGGAACCAGATCTAAACCCCTTAATTGGCGCCTCAAATCTAATTGGAAGGCATATAAAAAAAGATAATATTATTGTTTATGAGTCCACCGTATTCCCTGGTTGTACTGAAGAGATATGCGGAGAAATTTTGGAAAAAGTGTCCGGTTTAAAAATTAATATAGATTTCTATTTAGGATACAGCCCTGAAAGAATAAACCCTGGCGATAAGTTAAATAACGTGAGAACAATTACAAAAGTTATTTCAGCTTCTAATAATTATGCTCTTGATATAATTGATAATGTTTATTCATCTGTTGTTGATGCTGGAACCTTTAGAGCCCCTAATATAAGAACAGCAGAAATGTCTAAAGTTATTGAAAATACTCAAAGGGATTTAAATATAGCCTTGATTAATGAAATTTCTATTATATGTAGAAAAATTGGCATAAATACTAATGATGTACTAAATGCAGCTGGTACAAAGTGGAATTTTCTTAAATTTAAACCAGGTATAGTTGGAGGTCACTGTATCGGAGTTGATCCATATTATTTGACTTATAAAGCCTCAGAATTAAATCATGATGCTAAGGTCATTCTAGCAGGCAGGGAATTAAATGATAATTTCGCTACTTTATGCTCTAAAGAAATCGAAGAAAAATTTAAAAACCTATATGGGAATCTTACCAATGTTCTGTTTCTAGGCTGCTCATTTAAAGAAGATGTCTCTGATGTTAGAAATTCAAAAGTATTTGACATGATTCAATATTTTATAGACAACAAGGTTGAAGTTGAATGCTATGATCCGGTGGTTGATCTAGATTGTGTTTACAATGAATATTCTATTAGAATTCTAGAAGAGTTACCCAAAAAATCCTACGATATAGTAATACTATCAGTTCCTCACAAAGTATTTGTTGAGATGGGGCTAACAAAAATAAAATCTTTATGTAAAGAGAAGTCGTTGTTAGCAGACCTTAAGGGTATTTTCCAAAGCAGTGAAGTTGATTATCAATTATGAAATCAATTAAAAATTTAACGTCCTCAGAATTATATGAGCTATTAAATAATAACTCAAAGACATGGGTTGTTTCAGGTGCAGCTGGGTTTATTGGTTCAAATATTGCATTGACTCTTCTCAAAAATAATCAGCATGTCATTGGAATTGATAACTTTAAAACTGGAAGACAAGTCAATATAGATAAATTAAAAACTTTTAAATCTTTTAAATTTATAGAAAATGATTTCTCATCAGAAGATGAAATATTGAATATAATTGCTGATAGTGATTTCATGCTTCACCAGGGTGCCATGGGTTCAGTTCCCAGGTCGCTTGAGCAGCCGATTTTATATAATGATCTTAATGTTAATACCTTTCTCAATATCTTAAATTGTCTTAAAAAGACAAATATAGATGGTTTTGTTTTCGCATCATCAAGCTCCGTTTATGGAGACAATCTAAAATTACCAAAGGTTGAAAATGAAATAGGTAATCCATTGTCACCATACGCTGTTACTAAAAAAATTAATGAAATTCATTCCAGGCTTTATGCAGATTGTTTTCAACAAAAGTCTATTGGATTAAGATATTTTAATGTATTTGGTCCAAGGCAAGATCCCAATGGAAATTATGCAGCTGTTATTCCAAAATGGATATCTGCCTTTATGAATAATGATGATATTAATGTAAATGGCGATGGAGGCATTAGTAGAGATTTTTGTTACATCACAAATGTTGTAGAAATTAATATTAGATCCGCACTAATTTTAAAAGAAAAAAATAGTAACTATAATGAGATTTATAATGTAGCCTGTGGGCAAAAAACTTCTTTAAATGAATTAATAAGTATTTTAAAAGAAGAATTTTTGGCAAGAGGGCTTGAATCAAATATAAATATTAATTATCTACCTCCCAGAGCTGGAGATATTCAAGATTCGCTAGCTGATATAACAAAAGCAAAAAAAGATTTGGGCTACAATCCAGATACTCACTTTAAAAATGCAATTTGCGAAACTATAAGCTGGTATCTAGACGTTGATAAGTAACATAAAGAAAACTTATAAACTACTTAACAGCAATGAAAGAAAAAGTTTCTTTTTTGCACTTTTATTAACTGTATTAAGTGGTTTTTTTGATTCCTTAAGTATCGGAATCATCCTGCCCCTTGCTTCAATAGTTTTTAATGAGCCTAATGAACTCATTAAAAACTTAAATATAAATAATTGGGAATTATTTATCGTTGTAATTTTTATAATCTCTATTTCATTGAGCTTAATCGTAAGAGTATTTTCTATGAAACGTTTAAATAAATTTTCCTGGAAGCTAACTAAAAAGTTCAGTAATAAAATTTTAAGTGACGTTTTACTTAAACCAGTTCATGAAATCGAGGGCATGGATTCTAATAATATCAAGAGCGCTGTTACCCACAAAGTTTATATTTTTATGGTGGGATTTATTGTGCCAATAATCCGATTTTTATCTGCAACAATCTTTGCGACAATGATTTTTATAGTACTAATTATCTTAGATCCGATGGTATTTTTAGCAACATTAATCTTTATTGGAGTTCCTTATATATTAGTATTTAGTTTTATAAGGAGAAAAAACTTTAAATTAGGTGGTGTTGTAGCAGATACTGAAACACAACTACTTAAAAACCTTAATGAAATTTTTTTTGATATAAGAGGAATAAGATCAAGATCTGAAGAACTTTTTTTAATAAATTTACACGGTGAGTATGAAAAAAATTTAAGATCTTCTCAACTTGAGATTACTTTCTTAAGGGAAACTCCTAGATATATTATTGAAGCATTTATCTTATTTTTAGCAGCAATAGGTATTTATATTTTTTCTTTGCAAACAGATGTAACTTTAAATTTACCCTTACTTGCCGCTTATGCACTTGGACTTCAAAGAGCCCTGCCTCATTTTCAAAATATGTTTGCATCTATTCAAACCATAAGTGCTACCAAACCATCGGTTGATGAGATATTCAATAAATATAATGATGAGCCGATAAGTGAAAAATATGTTGAGCTTCACAAAGGAGTCTCAAATATATCAATCAACGATATTACAATGACTTTAAGTGATCAAAACTTGTTTAACTCATTTAGTTATGAGTTTATGAATGGAAAAAATTATTTTATTTCTGGTGAATCTGGTTGCGGTAAGTCAACACTTCTGGATCTTATAGCAGGCTTTAAAAAACCAGATTCAGGCAAAATTAAAATTAGTTCATCCAATGAGAATTACTTTTCGTTTATGAGTCAAAGAAATTTTATTTATAACACTACCCTCAAGCAAAATATAATAGGAAATGATAATAAATTTAATCATGAAAGATATGAAGAAGTTATTAGCATTTCAAATTTAGAAGAATTTCGTAATAACCTTGAATTAAAAGATGAAACAATGATAGGAGATGGAAGCAGATTGATATCTGGTGGCCAGATCCAACGAATTGCATTAGCACGATCCTTGTATTTTAAGTCAAATATCTACTTGCTGGATGAGCCTTTTAGCGCACTTGATAACAAAACTGCCTCAGATGTCTGCGAGCAACTTCTAGATTTTGAAAAAAACTCAATAAAAATTATAATTCTTCATAATAAAAAAATTCTTGATGACTTTAATAATGTTGAATTAATTAATCTTTCAAAAATAGACTGATTGTGAAAACAAAAAAAAGTGTTAGACGGTATGCCTATATTCTTGTGGAGGTTGGCAAAAGAGAGTTTGAGTCTAGGCTCGTTTTAAAAAGAGAATTAGAAGGCAGAGGTTTTACGGTAATCATAGGGCTTAAAAATTTGTTGATAGATTTATTGGTGATTTCTGCTTTGCCAAAAGGAATAATTTTTGACAAATGCGCTCAATTATCAAGCAATTGGCGCATTAAATATCTTAAAAAGAAAGGCTTTAAATATACCTGCCTTGATGAAGAGGGCATTTTTACAAAATTACCAGAAGTCATTGCACGAAATAAAAACCTAGACAATGTAGACCATTTATTTATAAATAATAGAAAACATTTTAACTTACTAGTGAAATCAAACTCTATTGGATTTAATGAGGGCAAAACCTCAATCACCGGCAATCTTAGACAATCTAAAAGACTATTTAATGAATATAGAGACTCTTCCCATTCGGAATCTAATAATGATGTACTTATAATTGGTAACTTTAGTCAGTTCAGAATTGGTGCTGAAGCCCGTGAATGGGATAGAGATCTTTTAGGTAGGTTTGATGAAGAAGCCATACAAATTGTTCGAAAATTAAAAAATGATGAGGACTTTAATATATTTTATAGGCCACACCCATCAGAAACTAGCTGGTATAAAAAACATTTTTCCAATGAAAGGGTCCTAAAGGAAGGAAATATTTTAAGCTTGCTATCAAGGTTTAAAAAAATTATTTGTTTTAGATGCACCACTGCACTAGAGGGTAGATTTTTGAACCTTGAAGTGCATAACTTTTCCAATTCAAGCCCAGTTGCTCCTATTTTAACAAGAATTGGCTGTGTATTTAAAAATTATGAGGAGCTAAAAATTAATTTATTAAGCCATCAATATGAACCTCTAAACCCTAAAAGAGAGAAAAAAGTTTTAGACTTTTTAATACCAAATAAAAATCCTGAGATAAAAATTGCTGATGCCATAGAGGCCCTTTCAATTGAAAGTAATAGAAAAATATATGGTAGAATATGTTTTTTGTTTTCACATATTTTATGGTTTAGTTATAAAATTTGGTACAGAAAAAATGTAAAAATAATGTATGATAAGTTTTCAACAAATGAGATTGAGCATAGACTAAATTGCATGGATATCAAATCACTAGGTAAATTTATTTATGAATAATAATCCGGTTAGACATTATTTAAGCAACACTTACAGAAAAAGTATAATTAGATTTTTTGATAACACTGCTCCAATTTTAGGCCCGCTAAATGATAAAAAAGGAGTCATACACATAAAAAAATACTATACAGAAGAGCAGGTAATGAACATGTCTTCAAGCAGGCCCGCTAATGTAAAAGATATTTTAAAAAGAGATAGTTATTTAACAGATTTATTTTCTGATTATTTGAATAAATGGAATATTGATACCTGCTTTATGTGGGAAACTGAGGAGGGAGAAAACAATTCAAGTATATGGCATCATGATTCAGTAGGCCATCGCATTAAAATATTTATTGGTGTCTCTGAAAAGTCCAATAATACAGGAACTCTCTTTGTATCAGATTCCTATAAAAATAAATACAATGACTACTTATCAACAAGGATCAATAAAGATTTTAATGAAAATGAAACTTTTTTGATAAATATGGATGTTGGAGATTTAATGATTTTCGATACAAACTGTATTCATGCAGGTTTGTATGGATCTAAACCAAGAAAAGCAATAACGGTTGAGATTAGCAATCCTTACAAAGGCTTTTTACTTCCTGGAAAGATAGGAAAAAAAGATTTTAGAGAAAATGGATCTTTTAGTTAATAAATTCGTTATTAACGACAAATGTACGATAGCAGAAGCGCTAAAACACATAACTAAAAATATGTCTGGCATAGTGTTTATTGTTGACTCAAAAAAAAGATTAATTGGTTCATTTTCTGATGGAGATTATAGAAAAGCATCTTTAAGAAAAGATTTAAATATTGATATACATAAGGATCAAGTTACTTTTATGATGAATCAAGCACCTAAATATATTTACAATGATGAATACTCAAGAGAAGCTTTACTAAATTTTTTCAGTTCTGGATTTTCTTTTATTCCATCTTTAGATTCGAAAAAAAGAGTTATAAAAATCTTAACCATAGAAAATGCTTTTAAAGGTATTCCAAATATTAATAGAGTTTTTTCTAAAGCACCATTAAGATGCTCATTAGCAGGCGGTGGGACCGATTTATATGAGTTTTATAAAGATCACGGCGGGGCAATAATTTCATTCTCTATTAACCAATATGTTCATTGCTTGATAGAAGATTCTAATGATGGTATTCAATTGGACTGCAAAGATATCAATCTTAATATCAATATAAAAAATAAACTTGAAATTGAAGAAAAAATCAAGAAATATCCCAATAGTGAGTTGGTACTTAGAGTAGTACAAAAATATCTAAAAGAGGATGCAATAAAAATTTCTATATGGTCTGACGTCCATGTTGGTTCTGGATTAGCTGCATCAACCTCTCTTGTAGTTGCGCTTATAAAGGGTCTAGATAAAAGATATTCTATTCAACGATCAAGGAGTTTGCTTGCAGAAGAGGCATTTGAATTAGAAAGAATTCACCTCAAACAAGGTGGAGGTTGGCAAGATCAGTATCTAGCATCCTACGGAGGGTTAAATCTTATTGAATTTTCACATAAAAAAGGAAATTCTATAAAAAAAATACCAATAAGTCATACACAAAAGGGAATTCTTGAAAATTGTTTGTTATTGGTAAATACCAATATGAGCCACGACAGCAAAGAACAGCAAGCTGTGCTTATAGATTCTTTTAGCGATAAGGCAAAGGTAGAAACTCTTAAAACTATGGCCAGGAGAGCTAAAAATCTATACAAGCATTTATCTGAAGGAAATATTGATAATCTCGGTACAATACTTCATAAGAATTGGATTTTAAAAAAATCAACAAGCAAAGCCATCTCCAATAAAAAGATAGATGAAATTTACAAAAAACTTATGAGTTATGGGGCTGTAGGTGGGAAACTTTTAGGATCGGGTTCAGGTGGGTTTTTCTTAGTTTATATAAATCTAAATGACCTCCATAATTTTAAAAAAGAGTGCTATAAATATAAATTTGAGGTTTTAAATATACAGTTTGATAATTTAGGAGCAGTAGCATGGGAAATTTCTTAAATACCTCTTCCGAGGTATATGTAATAGCCGAAATAGGTAATAACCATAATGGCGATATGGATAAAGTATACAAACTAATAGATGCAGCAAAATCTGCCAAAGTTGATTGTGTAAAATTTCAAATGAGGGATCTAGAATCATTATACAGAAAACAAACACTTAATAATGAAGGAGATGACTTAGGTGTTGAATATATTTTAGATTTGTTAGTAAGATTTGACATGACATTTGACCAGCATAAAGCTGTTAAAAATTATGTAGATTCAATCGGTTTAGATTATTTATGTACTCCATGGGACCTTCCAAGTTTAGAGAAACTTGAATCTTTAGGTGTAAGTCAGTATAAAGTTGCATCAGCTGATTTCCACAATATTTTTCTTATTGATGAGATCCTTAAAAAAAATAAGCCAGTTATACTGTCAACCGGAATGAGTTCAGAGGATGATATAGAACTAATCATCAATCATCTTAAAGAAAATAATGCTAAAAATTATGCCTTGCTGCATTGCAATAGCACCTATCCTGCGCCGCTTGATGATTTAAATCTTAACTATATAAGTGTGCTTAAAAAGCTAACTGAGCACGTGGGTTATTCCGGACATGAGAGAGGCATAAATGCTTCAATAGCTGCTGCAAGTTTAGGGTCCACCATCATAGAAAGGCATATCACTCTTGATAGACAGATGGAGGGGCCAGATCATGCGGCCAGCCTAACTAAAGATGAGTTTTCTAAATTAGTTGAAGCAATTAGAGACGTATCAAGGTCTCTAGGTAAGAAAAAAAGAATAATATCTCAAGGTGAACTCATGAATAGAGAAAATCTTGGTAAAAGTCTTGTAGCAAAACATAATATTAAAAGGGGTGAAATCATTTCATCGGACGACATAAATGTTAAATCCCCAGGCCTTGGATTATCACCATTAAAATATAAAGCTCTGATTGGAACCAAGGCAATAAGAGATATAGACGAAGATGACTATTTTATAATCAGCGATATTAAGGCTGAAAAAAAAATAGAATATAACTTTCAGTTCCAAAGGCCCTATGGTGTTCCTGTCCGTTATCATGACTACCTAAAATTTACCAGTTCATTTAAGCATATTGATTTCGTTGAATTTCATTTTTCTGAAAAAGATTTAAAAAAGTCATATATATCAGACTTACCCAAGAAATCTGAAATTGGTTTTGCCGTTCATGCGCCAGAATTGTTTGAAGACAGTCGGTTGTTAGATCTTTGCACGGATGATAGAGATTATAGAAATTTCTCAGTTGATTGTATGAAGAGAGTAATAGAAGTAACTAATGAATTAAAAGAAATATTTCCCTCACAGATCAATCCTTGCATAGTTACCAATATTGGGGGCTTTTCTATGGATAGTAATGTTGACGAAGCTACTAAGGAAGTTTTTTATGAAAATTTCCAAAATTCTATTTCGCAACTCGATAAAAGTGGTGTGAATATTATTCCTCAAACTAGCGCTCCTTTTCCCTGGCATTTTGGGGGACAAAGATACCAAAACCTTATGCTTGATTCAGATAGCATAAAAAGGATTTGCAAGGAAAACAATCTTGAAATATGTTTAGATGTAAGTCATTCAGCTCTTTATTGTAATCATACATCAATTAAGATAGAAGATTTTATATCTGAAATTGGTCATCTTGTGGCACACCTTCATATAAGTGACTCAAAGGGCACTAACGGTGAAGGTCTCCAATTAAATGATGGCACTAGCGACATAAATCTTATTTGCGATGCTTTAAATAAATATTGTAAAGACATCCCTTTTATTCCTGAAATATGGCAGGGTCACAAAGATAATGGTGCTGGATTTGCTTATGCACTTTCAGAACTCGATAAAAAACTATAGGAGCTTCTTATGAAAAAGATTAATGATTTGATTGAAAACCTTTTTAAAGTGAGAATTAAGAAAACATTCTCTGAAAAAAATAACGGATTTACATACAAAAATGTATTTCCTGCCAGCTCATACAGTCCTTGGTTTGATGATGATGCATTTATGTCTACTTATGAAATTATTAAAGACTATACGTTAGTAGATATTTATAGATGCTATGAAATTTTTACTTTAATAAAGCAAATTGAATATATAGATGGAGATGTTGTTGAGGTTGGCACTTATAGAGGGGGCACCTCTGGAATAATTTCAAGTGTACTCAATGGGTTTAAATTAAGTAAAGATTTTTATGCAATTGATACGTTTGAAGGGGTTGTAAAAGTTAATCACAATGATCCTTCTTATAAAGGTGGTGAACACAAGGCATCTATTAATGAATTTAAAGAACTATTCAAAAAATTAAATATTAACTTACCAACAATCCTTACAGGCATTTATCCTGATGACTTCCCAGATTTTAATATTGAAAAAGTGTGTTTTTTACATATAGATGTTGATATTTATCAATCAGCAAAAGATATATATGAATCACTCGAAAAAAAAGTTGTAAGTGGTGGCATTATTCTTTTTGATGATTATGGCTTTAAAGGAACATCAGGAGTCGCTAAGTTTTGCAATGATATAAAATATAACAATGACTATAAATTTATTCATAATCTCAATGGACATGCAATCTTTATAAAGAATTAATATGAATCTTATCTACGACGCTTTAAATAAATATTGTAAAGACATCCCTTTTATTCCTGAAATATGGCAGGGTCACAAAGATAATGGTGCTGGATTTGCTTATGCACTTTCAGAACTCGATAAAAAACTATAAGAGCTTCTAATGGAAAATAGATTAGATTTAATAGAATTTAATAATGATTATTTAGATGATCTTTATGAGTATTCATCTCAGGAAGATTTTTATAAATATATGCAGTCTAATCCGCATAAATCTATTGAAGAAACAAAAAAATATTTCTTATCTAAGACGCTTGAGGCAAATACATTTCTTTTTTTGGTAAGAATTTCAAAATTAAACAAAGTTGTCGGCTCGGTGATTATTAACAAATTCGATGAGCTCAACTTATCAGCAAATATTGGTTACGGAATAAATCCAAAATATTGGGGTAATGGTTATCTTAGTGAGTTGCTTTCATTGGCTGAAATTAAAGCCAAACATGAAATTGGCATTCAACGAATTGAGGCTGTTACAATGAACATAAATCAATCTTCAATAAACGGATTAAAGAGATCGGGCTATAAAGAAGTTGGCAAAATAAAAGGATACTATTTATTTTCAAATAAACAGAGATATGACGCTCTTTTATTCTCAAAACTACTATGAAAAATATTGCAAGTCTAATAACAGTAAGAACTGGTTCATCAAGGTTGCCAGGAAAATGCTTGCTACCATTTGGTGGAATGAATGTTTTAGAACACAATATAGATAGAGCTAAATATTTTAATTTAAATCCTATAGTTTGCACGACTTCAAGAGAAGAAGATGATGTAATTATTGAGATATGTAAAAAAAATAATGTTTTATATTTCAGGGGTCCGGAAAAAAATAAAATTCTTAGATGGTATCAGTGCATGAAATCTTTTGAGCTAGATCTTATACACACCATTGATGCTGATGATCCTTTTTTTTGCCCAAATGAGATCAATAAGAGCTTAAATTTGGTGTGCCAAAAATCTAAAACTCCAACTGTTATTTTTCCATCTAAAGCCTCAATGAATGGGGCTGCTTCTGTTGGTTTTACATTTAATAAGTCTTCGCTAGAAATAATTCTGAAGGAAATTGCAGATAATGATGATACTGAAATGATAGAGCCTTTTATTGACAAAGCAAATACTCTTAAAAAGATCTTTTTAACAGGATCAGATATCAATCACAAAATACATCGCCTAACATTAGACTACGAAGAAGATTATTTTTTTCTTTTATGCTTAAAAGCAGCCCTTGGTACATATGCCTCTAGAGTTGAAATAAATAATTTTATTTCTAAGTTTCCAAAATCAAAAGAAATTAATGAATCTAGAGAAGATGATTGGATTAAGAATCAAAATAGGAGTAACAGATATTGAAAAGCATAGATAAATTTAATGAAGTTGACAAAAAGTATGTAAATAGTTTTTTTGATAATGGTAATCGTCATAGGCCTTGGGTTAAAGAATTTGAGGATAGTTTTGGTAGGGCCTATGGAACAAAATATAATATTGCGTGTGCAAATGGAACTGCAGCATTGCACTCGGCGGTTGTGGCATGTGGGGTAAAGCCTGGAGACGAAGTTATTTTACCAGCAATTTCAGTAATAATGGATGCATGGGCTATTGCAGAAGCCGGTGGTGTTCCAATATTTGCTGATGTGGATGAAAAGAGCCATCTTATTTCGCTTGAGTCAATCAAATCTAAGATTACAAATAAAACAAAAGCTATAATAGTGATCTCTTGGGACGGTTTATCTTGTGATATGGATCCTATAATGGATCTTGCAAAAAGTAAGAATATTTTAGTTATCGATGATTGCTCAAGAAGTGTGATGGCATATTATAAAACTAAGCTAGTTGGAACTATTGCAGATATTAGTACTTTTTCGTTTCAAATGAAAAAGCATATAACTACTGGAAGTGAAGGAGGGATGATAGTTTCAAACAATGAAGATTTAGCAATTAAAGCTAGAAGGTTTGCTGGCATAGGATATAAACATTTCGTTCCCGAGCAGGGAGTTACAAACTTATCTTTAGAAGAAGTTCAAAATCCAGAGTATAAGAGATTTGGCTTCTTTGGTCTAAATTATAGAATGAATGATTTATCTGCAGCAATGGGAATAGCCCAGATTGAAAGAATGAATGAAATAGTTGATTGGAGAAAGAACTGTGGCGCAAGATTCCTAGAAGCCATAAAAAACTTTGATTGGTTAATACCTCAATCAGCTAACTATGATCATATCCATAGCTACTATACATTTAGTTTTATTAATAACTGTTATGAGAAATTTGGTATTTCTTGGCATGATTTTTATAAGATGTATAAAGATAAAGGTGGAGATGGTTTCTATTCCTGCGTAGCTGTTCCGTTTACCGAGCCAGCATTTAAAGATTTCATTTATGATGAAATTGAACATCAGATATCAAACTGTGAGGTCTCATTAGATATTCAGAAAAAGATTATGTGTTTTAAAACTAATTATAGAAACGAAGAGGATTTACAAAAAAATTGTAAAATCTTAAAAGAACTTTGTATGGAGATTGAAGAAAATGATTAAAAAAATTTTTAAGTTTATTCTAGAAAAAAAAGGTACTTATTTAGAGCAAATATATGACAATACTTCAGATCAAACTTATAATGCAGAATCAATTTTTATAAACATTGGCTCAGGCAATTTTTATAAAAAAGGCTGGCTATCTCTTGACGCCGAAACTGAAATTTTTTCAGATCGCCATCAAGAGGCTATCTCAAATAAAGCATTCATACCTTTTGTAATAAAAGAAGGGGTGCGTCTGCCCTTTGATGATAATTCGGTAGATATTGTATATTGCTCTCATGTTTTAGAGCATTTAAAAGTCAGTGACATGAAATATATCATAAAAGAATTTTATAGATGTTTAAAAGAAAATGGCCTAATAAGAATTGCAGTACCTGATGCAGATTTAGGATATAGAGCGCTGCTTTACAAGAACACTGAATATTTTAATTGGAATAAGCGAACTAGAATCGGCATTGAAGAATCAGAAATCGACTATTTCATAGACTTGATATGCTCTGCAAAAAGTATTTTTTATAACGATAGTTTTTTTAGCCTAGATGAAAAACTAAATTGCCGGTTAAAAGTAAAAAATATGATTGATGATAAAAAATCTAAAGAAGAAATCTTTAATTTTTTAATAGACTCCTCCAGCGATCTTCGCTTTGATTTTGCAGGACATATAAATTGGTTTAATTATAAAAAACTACATTCTATTTTAGAGGACTCTTTATTTAAGGATATATGGAAAAGCTCGAGAAATGCTAGCATCTCATCAGAAATGCAAAATAGAAAGTATTTTGATAGAACTCATCCACAGTTTTCACTTTATGTTGAAGCAGTTAAACAAATTTAAAAAATGATCTCCTTACTTGTTGATTATTTATATGCCTTTGCACATTCTATTAAGAGTTTTATTGGTCTGATAAAGATATGTGTTTTCTCGTTATTATTTAATGTAAAAACCTATAAACTTAAGCATAATAAATTTAAAGATAACTTCTATATTCTTGGTTCAGGCGAATCAAATAAAAGTCTAGAGAATGCTCAAATAAAAAATGATTTAGCAAACTCAACTTCTATAGGTATAAATTTTTGGATATACCATGATTATGTACCGAATCTATATTTTTTTGAAATAAATGGTTCCGATACTTATACTTGGGAACTTTTTTGTAAAATTGTTGATCTAAAAAAAGATGAATATAAAAACACAATATTTATTATTAGAGATGTGGAAAAATTAACTTTTAAAGAGGTGGCGATTATAAGATTATTTCCTCATGAGCTAAGAAGTAATCTTCGATTCTCGTTAGATTTTGATCTTGGTAAGGGGACATCTAGGAGGTTTATTTTCACGGCATGGATCGTAAAAAATGTTTTTAACTTTAAAAATGTTTTACCCAAATCAAGAGGATCATTATCATCGGCATTTTCTATTGGTTTGCAGTCCACTTCAAAAAACATAATTTTAGTTGGATGCGACTTATCTGGTTCAAACTATCATCTAGCAAGAGATTTTATCTCATCAAAATATAAAAATTTACCACAAATTAAAACAATTCGACAAAATAAAAGTTTTATACATAAGACTAATGACAAAGAATTTGGACTTCCTTTAATTTCTGATGTAATACTATATTTTAGCCAATATAGTAATAAAAAAATGATTTTTAACATAAATAAAAATGGTTTTTTCTCAAAACATTACAAAATATGGGAAGATATATTTATAAATAGTAAATAACTAATATGAGCACTAAATTTAATCTATCTTCACAAACTATTGTTCTCACAGGAGGTATGGGCTTATTTGGTCAAGAGTTATGTGCATCAATTTTAGGAGCTGGCGCAACTCTTATTGTTGGAGATATTGTAGATATAGACAGTGATTTTATAAAAAAATTGCATAATGCTTATGCTGAAAAATTTTTATACTTACACCTTGATGTGTCGGATGAAAACTCCGTAAAAAGTTTTTATTTAAATACTGTTAAAAAATATAAAAATATTAATGTTTTAATTAATGCTGCATCAATAAACCCAAAGGTAACTAAAGATGGTAATGGTTTTAGTGGATCTATTGATCAAATTGACAAAAAGTCTTTCATGTATGAGATTGAGGTAGGCTTGTACGGAGCATTTTCATGTTCTAAGTATTTTGGAAATCACATGGCTAAAAATGGTAATGGTAGTATTGTAAATATTGCATCTGATCTTTCCGTTATAAGTCCAGATCATAGGCTTTACTCAAATTCTGACGAAAATAAAGTATTTAAACCAATTACATATTCAATTATAAAACATGGCCTAGTCGGTATGACAAAATATTTTGCAACTTACTGGCCACCTGAAAAAAATATGCGCTGTAACTCTCTTTCTCCAGGGGGTATATATGATAATCAGGATGAAGAATTTGTAAGGAAAATATCATCTTTAATCCCATTAGGAAGGATGGCAAGAAAAGATGAATATTCTGATTTGGTATTATTTTTATGTTCTGATGGATCATCCTACATCAACGGTCATAATTTAGTTGCTGATGGTGGGAGGTCTATATGGTAAAAAAATATGCAGTTATACCAATAAGATCAAATAGCAAAAGGTTTCCAGATAAAAATATACAAATGACTAATGGTTATCCATTATTTTATTTCCAATTTCATGAACTAAAAAAATCTAACCAATTTACTGATATTATTATTTCATCAGACTCAGAACACTATCTTAAGTTGGCCAAAGCATATGGTGCTTCAGTTCATAAGAGATCTGAGTATTCTTCTAGTGATGAAGCTTCAAGTGAATCCGCATTAGAAGAAGTTATTAAAGATTACAATCTTCAAGACTCTGATTGGATTTTTTTATGTCAAGCTACCAACCCATTTAATAATCAAACTTATATTGAAGAAGCATGTAGTTTGATTGAATCAAAAAAATACAACTCTTTGATGACAAGAATAGAAACAAGAAGATTTGATGTTGATGAAATATTAGATGGTAAAAGAGTAAGGGAGCAGGAAAGGGAGCCAAAATATTTAGAAACTGGACTTTTTTGGGCTATCAATATCAAAAAATTTAAAGAAGAAAAGTCTAGAGTTAGTGAGCCTATAGCATATATAGATATATCTAAGAATGATGACTTTGATATAGATTGTAAGGAGGACTATTCTTTTATAAGAAATAAACTTTTGGCAATCACGAAAAATTATGATGGAATGTTTAAGAAAATAGAACTTAGAACAGATGATGAAGATTATTTTAGGTACACGACAGATCCAGATGGTAATAAGAGGAATCTTATCAATGAAGATGAGGGTAGGTGTGATTTTGCAAAAAATGAAATTAGTTTTTTAGATAAATTATTACTGCCCAATATGAAGCTTCTCGACATAGGCTGTGGAACAATGGCTATAACAAAAAAATATAAAGAAGAATCTATAGAGCTTTGGGGTGTTGAGCCTGACAAAGAGGCTGGGAAAATTGGTTCAGACAGGGCAAACAAATTTTTTATAGATATCTTTGAAAATGTACAAGATAAAATACCTAATAACTATTTTGATGTTATTTTCGCATTCCATGTAATTGAGCATATACAAGACCCTATAGCTTTTATAGAACAACTCAATAAAAAAATTAAGGTAGGCGGCATGCTAATAATTGCAACACCAGATTTTGATTGTGCTATGGCTAGAAAATATAAAGAAAAATTTAGGCTGCTGCATGACCCTACACACATAAGTCTTTTTAGTAATGACTCACTCACCTCATTAATAAATGAAAATGGCTTTAAGATTGATAAGAAAGACTTCCCATACTTTGAAAGCAAGTGGTTTACAAAAGATAGCTTACTCAAAGTATTTGAAGACGATATAGTCTCCCCTCCATTTTATGGAAATGTCATGACTTTTTACTGCATAAAAGAACTAGATTTAAACTAGATTAATATAGTGAAAATCATTAATTTTATTACTGTATTAGTAGTCAAATTTATTCTGCCGGTAACAACACTCTTTTTATTTAGTTTTTTTTATACAGATTATTACAGCGCAAGCCTATTTCAGGGAGATGAACTAACATACTTAAAGTTAGCCAATCAAATGAATGATAATGACTTGTCTGTGTTTGAAAGATCTGCACTGTCACTTTCGACCTCATTAAATTTTTTATGGCCGCTCATATTGTCATATGTCCCATCTCTTGAGCTTGACGGGAATATTATGTTGCATATTTCAAGAATCGTATTATTGGTATCTGCCTATATATTTTTTATTAAGACATTTGGAATTAGTTTACCGGTAATCATTTTAATGATTCCATTCTTATTTCAGGCTTCAATTTATTCAGGTACTTTGTATAGAGATGATGTAGTCTTTTCTCTTTTATTGCTCTTTATGTGCTTCATCCATAAAAATATATTTTCGCCAATTGCCTTATCGATTTTATTTTTAATAATTGGCCTGAGAGCTAGTCTAGGCGCAATTGTTATTCCAGTTGCAGCAGTCATGGTCTTTAACGCATTGACTAAAAGTGAAATGAAAACTAAGTTATATCTTATGTGCCTATTTTTAATTTTGATGATGCTTTTTATCATAACTAACCAAGCTTTAATTAGTTATGCTATGAATATTTTTAAAAATGCACCAATTGATATATATAACTTTTTAAGACCATTTTTTTCACCAATAAATCCTCTTATGGTTGAGGGAGAAATAAGGTACAACAATCCAGTAATATTTATACTTTTTTACATTAATAAAATCTTCTTTTTAGCTTCAATCATTTACTTGTTATTTATTAAAAATCGGGCTCATATTGAATGGAAAATTATTTTGTATTCCTTATTTTTTATATTACCTTATTTCTTTTTTCCAGAAAATTTAGGTATGCGACAGGCGATTGGATTCCAGTTTATAATGTACACTATATTTATAAATGCTGCGTATAAGTCTATTTTAGGGAGCCTGTATAACTCTAATGAATACTAAAGATAGAAAAACTATACTTCATATCATCACTAATCTTGGTCCTGGAGGCGCGCCTAAATATTTATTAAAGCTTATTCAAAACGATGAAAATAATTCCCATTTAATTTATGTTATTGATAAGAAAGATTCCATTGCTCAAAATGATAAAATTAAGTTTAAAATTATTTATAGTAGATTCAACAAACTATTATTTCCGTTTCCTCATATATTAGAGTTGATATATTATTTGTTCAAAATAAAACCAGCTATTATCCAATCCTGGCTATATCATGCTGACTTTCTAACCATCTTCTTAAGACCGATTTTTAGAAAAAATATTATTTGGTCGATAAGAAATTCAATTTATGACATAAGTATTTTAAAAAAAACTACAATTCTTATTTTAAAAATCTGTTCATTATTTTCAAAGCTAGTTCCTAATAAAATTTTGTATAATTCACAAGCAGGCAGGCTATCACATGAAATTTTTGGGTATAACAGTGACAAAGGTGAAGTAATTGTTAATGGTATTTCAATTCCTAATGATTTACCAACATATAAAAAATCTTCAGGTATTTTTAGAATTGGAACTGCTTGTAGGAATGATCCAGCTAAAGGTCTTGAAAATATGCTTTTAGCTCTGGATGATTTAAATTTTAATGACTGGTCTTGGACTTTGATTGGCGACGGATGTACAAATTTAAAGGTTATCAATAATAATGATAAAATCTTTTTACATGAATTTTCAAATGACATAAACCATTTCTACTCAAATATAGACTTATTTGTATTGCCTAGCCTTTCTGAAGGCTTGTCAAACGTCTTGCTTGAAGCGATGTCTAGAAGAGTTCCATGTCTTGCAACTGATGTTGGAGATAATAAATTAGTACTTGCAGATAATACTAAGATAGTTCCTCCAGGAAATCATAATGAGTTAACAGAAAAAATTAATGAATGCTTTGGCTTATTCAAAAAAGATATAGTCAAGTATCAAAATAATAACAAAATTGATCATATTAAATCAGAATATAGCTACAAAGAATCTGTAAAAGCATACCAAGATCAATGGAAAAATCTTACATGAAAAATTTTTTAATATTTACAGAATTTTGACCCTAGGAAATACAAAATGTGTGGTATAGCCGGTTTTGTTGGTTTGACGCAAAATCCTTCTCATTGCTTAAAGGAGATGGTTCAGGCTATTAATCATCGCGGCCCAGATAGTCATGGCGTTTGGCTAAACGAAGATATGAGTATTGGTCTGGCACATGCCAGATTATCAATTATTGACTTGAGTTCAGCAGGCCATCAGCCCATGCATTCAGTATCAAAACGATATACAATTTTGTTTAATGGTGAAATTTATAACCATCAAGATCTTCGTCATCAACTGGAATCTCTTGAGAATAGAAATTGGCATGGCCATTCTGATACAGAAACACTTTTAGCTGCTATTGAGCAATGGGGACTAGAAAAGACACTTAAGAAAGCTAATGGGATGTTTGCCATTGCCTTATGGGATAAGCATTTATGCAATCTTTCTTTAGCCAGAGATAGAATGGGCGAGAAGCCTCTGTATTATGGCTGGGTAAATGGCCAATTTGTTTTTGCATCAGAGTTGAAAGCGATAAAACAGTTCCCAAATTTTAATAATCTAATCGATCGTAAAGCATTAGCACTTTTTTTACGTTTTAATTCAATCCCTTCACCGCATTCAATTTACCAAGATATTTATAAGTTAGAGGCTGGAAATATTATTCAATATAACGTCAACTCAAAAGAATTGGTAAAACATATTTATTGGTCTACTGAGGAAGTATATAAAAAAGGGCGCATATCTCAATTTACTGGTACATCTAAAGAAGGTACTAAACAGTTAGAAGAGGTCTTATCTAATGCTGTAGCCTCTCAAATGCATGCAGACGTTCCTCTTGGCGCCTTTTTGTCTGGTGGTGTAGATTCAAGTACAATTGTTGCTTTAATGCAATCCCATGCTAATTCTAAAGTAAATACATTTACTATTGGATTTAATTCTAAAGAAAATAATGAAGCGGAACACGCTCGAATGATTGCCTATCATCTAGGAACTAATCATTCTGATATGTATGTTTCAGAATCTGATGTACTTAATGTTATTCCAAAATTACCACATATTTATGATGAGCCTTTTGCTGACTCATCACAAATTCCAACTTATTTAGTTTCTAAGATTGCAAAAGAAAAAGTTACAGTTGCCTTATCTGGAGATGCTGGTGACGAATTATTTGGAGGATATAATCGTTATTTATTCACAGATAAGATATTTAAAAACATCAAAAAAATTCCAGATCCTATTAAAAAATTAATGACTAAATCAATTTATGGTCTCTCTGAGCAAGCCTGGGATAGGTCTTTGGGTGGTTTATTGGGAGGTCGTTTTGCAAATATCGGAAATAAGCTTCATAAGGGGGCTGATGTACTTTTTGCCAAATCAACTCGAGATTTACATTTTAAACTAACTTCACAAATTCAAAACCCATCAGAATGGCTAATCAATTCAGATGAATATAAAATACTTCTAAATGATGATATCAGCCGTTTTGATGAATTCAATACTATTGATCAAATGATGATTTATGATTTGCTCATATACCTACCTACTGATATTTTGACCAAAGTTGATAGAGCGGCTATGGCTGTTTCTTTGGAAACAAGAATCCCATTTTTAGATCCAAGTGTTATTGAATTTTCCGCATCGCTACCATTAGATTTTAAAATTCGTAATGGAATCTCTAAGTGGATACTTCGAGAAGTTCTTTATAATTATGTACCAAAGTCCTTAATTGAAAGGCCAAAAATGGGTTTTAGCGTGCCTTTGGATGAGTGGTTGCGTGGACCTTTACGAGAATGGGCTGAATCATTGCTTGATGAAAAAAGGCTTTATAGAGAAGGTTTTTTTAATGCAAAATTTGTACGAATGAAATGGTTAGAGCATTTAAACGGTGACCGCAATTTAGGGCATCAGCTATGGAATGTATTAATGTTTCAAGCTTGGCTAGAAAATAATTATTAAATATATGAATAAAGCTTTCAAAATTAACCTATATTTATAAGCATGAAGATGTTATTTGTAGTTAATTTTGATCAGTTCTTTATAACTCATAGACTGCCATTGGCACTAGAGTCTATAAAGAAAGGATACGAGGTTCACGTTGCTTGTAGTGACACAGGCAAAATAGACTATTTAAAGAGTTTAGGTATAACAGTCCATGTACTTAACCTATCAAGAAGTGGTAAAAGTCTGAGCAAAGAGCTTAAATCTTTTATTGAAATATACAAGACATTAAATAATGTAAAACCTAATCTCGTCCACTTCATTAGTATTAAACCAGTGCTTTATGGAGGAATAGCTGCAAGATTAATAAATATTCCGAAAAAAATATTCTCTATCTCTGGCCTTGGGTTCGTATTTACTAATAAGGGTTGTAAAGCTTCAATATTTAGAATTTTGATTAAAGCTATGTATAGGCTTGCAATCGCTGGTAAAGATTCTCATGTCATAATTCAGAACCCTGATGATAGAGTATTTGTAAAGTCTTTAATCGATGTGCCTACCACCATAGTAAAAGGCTCTGGCGTGGATTTGTCTGAATATGATTATATATCTGAAAACAATGAAAATATTAAAGTTTGTATGGCATCTAGACTCTTAAAAGATAAAGGTGTTTTTGAATACGTTGAAGCTGTAAAATTATTAAAAGAAAAATTCCCATTTGTAGTATTTGAGCTATATGGAGATATTGATCCTCCTAATCCTGCTAGCTTGAGCCGCATAGATATAGAAAAGATTAAAAAAAATGATTTTATTAATTTATATGGTTTTAGTAGTGATATAGCAAAAGTATTTTCAGATTCAAATATTATAGTTTTGCCATCATATAGAGAAGGTTTACCGAAAGTTCTTATAGAAGCTGCTGCATGTGGGAGAGCTGTAGTAACTACCGATGTCCCAGGATGTAGATATGCTATAGAGCCAAATATTACTGGCCTCTTATCTAATGTAAAAGATTCTAAATCATTATCAAAAGCGATAGAAAAATTGATAGTAGATAACAATTTACGAAATAGAATGGGAAAAGCTGGAAGAAAATTAGCAGAAAGAGAATTTGATATAAATAATGTAGTTAATAAACATTTTATAATTTATCATAACTCTTCAAAAAATTAATAGCTGCCAAGAAATAATTAAAAATAGATTAAGTATTATATTTTAATTAGTTTAAAATGTTTACTTTATAAACATTTCATAAGGAACATTATGTTTAAAGATTATATCAAGACTGTTATTGAATCTTCACTTTCTGTAAAAAGAACTATGCTTGAAGATACTTTTATTGAAAAAATTAACTCTGCATCCCAGATTTTACTATCTTCATTTAAAAATAATGGTCGTGCCTTTTTTGCAGGCAATGGAGGCTCAGCAGCAGATGCACAACACTTGGCTGCAGAGTTCGTAAGTAGATTTGAATTTGATAGACCTGGGTTACCTTCAATCTCTCTATCGACTGATACATCAATGCTTACAGCTATTTCAAATGATTATGGGTATGAAAAATTATTTTCAAGGCAGCTTGAGGCACAAGGAAAAAAAGATGATGTATTTATTGGAATTACCACCTCAGGAAAATCACCAAATATATTAAAGGGCTTTGAGGCAGCTAACAAAATTGGTATGAAAACGATTGCACTTGTTGGAGAAAATGGAATTGATAACAAAAATATTCATATTGATGCCATTCTAAATATAAATTCACTATCAACAGCTCGCATCCAAGAATGCCATATAACCATAGGTCATATTCTTTGTGGCATAGTTGAAAAGGAAATTTTTAAAGAATACAAACCGAATAACTGATGTTTCTTATTAAGTTTAATGAAGCAAACTTTGATTTAATAAAAAAATATACTAAAAAATATCCGCATTTAAAAGCCTTCAATCATATAGTCTCAAACTTTCATGAAGTTAATACTATGGCTGAGCAAAAATATGAAAACCTTGAGCCATGGATTCAATGGACAAGTTTTCAAACAGGACTAAGTTATGAAGAGCACAAGGTATTCCACCTTGGAGAATCATCTACTTTGATTAATAAAGGTTTGTTTTATGATTTAGCAAAAACTTACAAAGTTGGAATATTTGGTTTGATGAATCATCCGCCTATAGAAAACGCAACATATTATATTCCTGATCCCTGGTCTACATATCAATCAGATCCGAGCCTTGGATCAAAATCAACCCAAAAAGTATTAAAAATGCTTGTAAATGGCAACGCAATGCTAAAGTCACCTTTTAAAATTTTAAAAGATTTTTTAATATTCTTTTTTTCCATTAGGTCATCAAAAAAATATAAGATACTCTTTTTATCAATAAAAGCATTTATAAAAAAAGACAGAGCTTTATTGGCTTCCTACTTTGATGGCCTATTTCTTCTTTTTGGCATAACAAAACACAAATCAAATAAATTAGATTTCTCTGGGTTATTTATGAACGGATTCGCACACGTCCAACATCACTACATGCTTTCTTCAGAGTTTTATCCAACAAGTAACCCAGCCTGGTATGTAAAGAAAGGTACAGATCCAATTCTAAAATCTTTACAGGTTTATGATGAAATATTCCAAGAGGTTATAAAATCAAAGGTACAGTTTTCAGTGATAACTGCTTTGACACAAGAACCTTATAAAAACCCTTTAATATATTGGCGATTTGTAGATCATCATAGACTATTAAAATTTTATTTAGATATTGATTTCGAATGTGTTCCTCGAATGACAAGAGATTTCCATTTAATTTTTAATTCAGTAAAAGATGCTCAAAGAGCTCAAGATATCCTTAAAATGATTAAAATCAAGAATGATAAGGTCGTTACTGATGCATTTGGATATTTTGATCTGAATGATAAGGAGTTATTTTTGAGTTTTATATATTCATCTGAGAACCAAGATGTACAAATGACTCTTAATAACACAACAGTAGATCTTAAAAATGAGATTGTTTTTGTAGCAATTAAAAATGGTGGACATGATGCTAGAGGATGGGCATATATTCCAAATAATATACCAGTTAATAATATACAGGACCCCATAAAAATTTGGAATCTTGGCAAATTTTTTTATAATTACGTATCATCCTCAAAAAGCTAATTCTAAAAAAACTTATAAAAAATAAATATGAAAAAAATTGTTGTAGTTAGTGGTGGATTTGATCCAGTCCATTCAGGACACATAAGTTATTTGAAAGAAGCAAAAAATATTGGTGATAAGCTAATAGTTGCCTTAAATAGTGATAAATGGCTTGAAAACAAGAAAGGAAAGTATTTTATGAATTTCCATGAAAGGAGAACTATTATTGAAAATTTTTCTTTTGTAGATTCTGTAATTGATTTTGAAGATGATCAATTTGGGAGTGCTTGTCTGGCGCTCAAAAAAGTAAAAGAAATGCACCCAAATGATGAAATAATATTTTGTAATGGCGGAGATAGGAATAAAGAAAACTTTCTTGAGCAATCAATTGAGGGTGTTGAATTTCTTTTTGGTATTGGTGGCAAAGATAAAATTAATTCGTCTAGCTGGATATTAAAAAAATATGAAAATAATGTAATCGACAAATTATGGGGTGATTATTCTGTAATTTTTAATAAAGATTCAATAAAAGTTAAATCTTTAACTATTAAGCCTTATAACGATATGAGCTACCAAAGACATAAAGGAAGAAGCAAGCTTTGGTTTGTTTGCAGTGGAAAATGTATAGTAAATTATAGTGAAAAATCAAAAAAAGATGCAAAAGAATATACCTTAAATAAATATGATAATTTTTTGGTAGAAGTTGAAAAATGGCATCATCTTGTTAATCCTTTTGGTGAAGTCTGTGAAATAATAGAAATACAATATGACAAGATCATAGCTGAGAACAATAAAGATAAATGATTGAAATAAGAAGAGTTTTAAATGATGTGCCCTATATAAGATTTAATACCATATATAAAAAGGCACTAGATTTAAAAGAGGGTAACATTGAAGCAATTTGCATATCTTCATATAACAAAGATATTAGCGAGGTTAATTCAAGGTTCGTAAATTTAAAATATATTGATGGAGATAGATGGACATTTTTTAGCAATTATAATTCTCCAAAAGCAATAGAATTTAAATCAAATCAAAATATAGCCGCAGTATTCTTTTGGAGAACCATTAATACTCAAATTAGAATTAAAGGAAAGATATTTAAATCATCCAAAGAAATATCAGATGAACATTATAATCTTAGATCGCAAGAAAAGAATGCGTTAGCATACATATCCAATCAATCAGAAACTATCAATAGTTATGAAATGGTTATTTCAAAATATGAGGATGCTTTAAAAAATAAAGATAAATTTAATCAAAGACCCAATCATTGGGGTGGTTATACATTTACCCCATATTATTTTGAATTTTGGGAAGGTCACAATTCAAGAGTTAACAAAAGAGATGTGTACTTGCTTAATGGTGTTAACTGGAAACACTCTGTTCTTCAACCTTGATAAAAAATATTGCGAAATAACTTAATTAGTATAAAATCACATAAAAATTATGAATAAAATTTTAATCTCTACAATACCGATAAATACCTATATATAAACTTATTTATCTTCCTAATTACAATTAAATGGTACTCTCATAGCTTCCCAAAAGAAAATTATTACTCCTATTAATGAAAAAATTCGAGCCAGCGAAGTAATGCTCATTGGATCAAATGGAGAAAAACAAGGGTTGGTAGCTTTTTCTGTAGCCTTGGAATCAGCTAGAGTAGCATCACTTGACTTAGTTCAAGTATCACCTTCAGATGCAAGTCCTGTGGTTTGTAAGCTTTTAGATTACGGCAAACATATCTTTGATAAGAAGAAAAGTCTTTCTTCCTCTAAGGTAAGAGTTAAAAGAAATACTACAAAAGAAATAAAATTTAGGCCTTCGACAGATATCGGTGACTATAATATTAAATTAAAAAAGGTTAAAAGCTTTATTCTTGACGGAGATAAGACTAAAATAAGCGTCCGATTTAGAGGTAGGGAAATATTAAACAGTGATATGGGTCTTAATTTACTAAATAGATTAAGAGATGAGCTGGAGGATATTGCCCAGGTAGACCAAGAGCCTTCCCTTGAAGGCAGGCAATTGCTAATGGTTCTTTCTCCTTTGAAGAAGAAGTAAATATAAATTTTTATAAGAAGAATAATATGGGATATAAGTTAAAAACACATTCTGGAGCTGCAAAGCGTTTTAAAAGAACAGGCTCATCTGTAAAAAGCAAAAGTGCAAACAGAAATCATATCCTTACTAAACAGTCTACAAAAAGAAA
>Ga0233432_10000832_pt1 | contig 29678 bp, 25 predicted proteins | sample SI_122_August201_6_FD_179870 | JGI IMG/M metagenome (GOLD analysis project Ga0233432, IMG submission 179870) | Seawater microbial communities from Saanich Inlet, British Columbia, Canada - SI_122_August2016_10_MG | ecosystem: Environmental > Aquatic > Marine > Inlet | place: Canada: British... | reverse complement strand
ATTTTTTTTCACGAAAACCTGGAACGAGCGAATGGAGAAGTTGTATTGGCTGCTGATGTCTTCTTGGCCTACCAACAGTGGTGTTATGGCCGATGTATCGAAGCGAAGGAGAGGTCTCTTTTTCACAAGGAGCTGAAGAGGGCCTTTTCGCTATGCACGAAATGGAAGAGATTTGGCGAGAGAAGTGCGGACAAAAAGAGTCCCTACTATCTTGACCTTAGATGGAAAGGTAACTCAGAGATATTGATAGGGGAGGGGGAATGAGTTAGGTTTACCGGGGACACCTTGGGGTCGCGAAAACCTTTCGGTCTGACCCCAAAGAATCCTATATGTGCCTAAGAGAAAGAGGTTATGGGGGCATCCTGCTGGATACTATAGAAGCTGTTTGGATGAATGAGAAGAAGATTTTTCTGGAATATGTTCTTTCTATCGGTTTCTATTGGAAGCCAGTATGCAATGAACCCTTGACCCCAGATATAAAAAAAGCCCTTGGTAATTGGCTTCAAGTTGGGGTCGGTTCTTTTCTAGGTTATACCCCATGACGGCTGGGAACTGATGGCTGATAGGATTCAGCCCTACAACAAGATCATTGTCAGGGAGGATGAGGCTGCTGCACTCATGTCAGTTTCTGCTAAAACCCTGGGTGTGTGGAGGAAAGCGGCGGAAGGTCCACCATGCTTTCTGAAGGGAAAATTCTGGTTCTACCCAATCAGGACGTTGGAAGCATGGGCTGCTTCTCAAGTTTCTTGAAGATGTCCTCCGTAGCAACGACAGCTTCTCTGTTATCACCCAGATAGGGTGCGTATACCCTTTCGGTGATTGAAACACTTGAGTGGCCTAGGAGATTTGAAATGTCCTTGATGGTCACCTTGCGAGATTTAAGGAGTTCAATTGCGATACTCCTTCGTAAGTCATGGATATTCAGGTCGTCTCTGATTTTTGCATCTTTTTTTAATCGTTTCCAGGAATTGCTGAAGCCACTGTGATGGAAGACCTTGCCTTCTCGGTTGGGCAAGGCTTTGATGGCATCCAAGGCTTTCTGAGGGACTACGACTCTGTGGCCTTTGCCGTTTTTGGTCTTGGGCTTGTGCCAAATGTTGCCATCTAAGTCGTCCCAATTCATAGCCTGGGCTTCCCCTCTTCTGCACGCCGTCATCAGAATCAGTATGTAGATGGCTTTGGTGTCAGGATCTTTCTGTTTTTCCACGACGTCCATCAACCTTTTCAGTTCTTCGGCAGTCGAAAATTGTTCCCTAGGCTTCTCCTTTCTGCGAATGACTCGCTCCCAAGGGTTTCGGTCATCAACCAGAAGATTCCAGGCTTTGCGAATGGCAGCTAGATGACGGTTTGCCATAGCTCCATTTCCAGGCAGTTGATCGTAGATTCTTTGAGCTAAATATTGGTCGACATCTGTAACAGGTAGGTCTCCGAGAAGAGGGGCAAAATAGTCGATAGCTTTTTGGTAGTCTTTACCTGTCCGTTCTGAAACAGTAGGGATGTGGCGTTCAATGAATTCGTTGAGAATATTGGAAACGGTCTTAGCATCGGCCTTGTTTTCGGGTGAACTGATCTGATCTCCTGCACGGATCCTGTGGACCAAAGACCTTGCCTCGGAGATGTTCATCTTTGGGGGGCTGCCAAGTTTTTTCATTACTTTCTTGCCATTTATTCTCAAGCTGGCATAAAAAGTAGTTCTATTCTTGCCGACTCGGACCTGTAATCCTGAACATCCACCATCGTGGTGGGCCCCCTCTTTAAGAGCAAGGATTTTGTGATCCGTTAACACCATTTTTTATTCCGTTTTTATTCCAATTGAATACTAAAACGGAATAAATTTATTCCATTTGGTTTCCTCGAAACTCTCTCAAATTCCGTAAAAGGTCACCATAGCTTTGTTGTGGCTATAGGCATAAGGCCTTGCAGAGTAAGGTTTAATGGCCTTGAATACTTGTGGCTCTTGGAATAATACTGTCTCACGGGCCATTAGCTCAGTTGGTTAGAGCAGCGGACTCATAATCCGTTTGTCCGGGGTTCAAGTCCCTGATGGCCTATTATACGTGACTCTAGATGAATGGGGGTGTTGTGACGGCTCCATGTTCTTTGCCTCAAATTCCAGGCTTCCAGTAGAGAAGCCGACGAACCCCTTAGATTTAGGCGTGACGATTTGGGAGATATGATGGTGACGATCGGGCAGGGGTTACTGATGGAGCTCAGTCATGAGGTCCACAATATTAAGAGTCACTTTGAGAGATTGCCGTCGGAGAAGTTTGATTTTAAACCTGATCCGAAATCGATGCCTCTGGGGATTCTCTCTGCCCATGCTGTAGAATCCCTGGGGTGGTTGCCTCAGATGGTTGGGCAGGATGTTTTTAACTTCGACCCAACGACCTATGTTCCTCCGCATGCTGAGGATGTTCAGGAATTGTTGGCTCTAACCGAGGAGAACCTCTCAACTGCTGAGAGAGAGCTTCAGGCAATCAGCGACGAAACCCTCATGGAGAATTGGAAGATGATGATTGGGGATGAGGTCGTTGTGGAGATGCCCAAAGCCGTTGTGGTTCGCTCGTTCTGCATCTCTCATCTGATACATCACCGAGGTCAACTCACGGTTTACATGAGGCTTTTGGGAATTCCCGTCCCGCCGACTTATGGCCCGACGGCCGACGAGCCGGCCTTTAACTGAGAGGTGTTGGTTGGGGAGCCCTGCGGGCATCCCCGATTTCAATCAGTGCCCTGGGCAGCAAGCTTTGCCTGACTTGGTCTTGGGAGAGCCACTGACGAAAGCTTTGAGCTTTTCTTTGTTCATGAAGCCATTAGAGGAACTGACTTTCTTGCCATCTTTGAAGACGAAAAGGGATGGGATGCTTTCGATCTTGTATTCTTCCGAAAGTTTCTTGGCTTTGTCGACATTGATTTTGACAATTTTGAGAGTCTTGTCTTCCTTGGCCAAGGCTTTCAGTTCTGGAGCAAGTTTGACGCAAGGCCCACACCAGTCGGCATAGAAATCGACGAGGACTTTTTTGTCGGCCTTGAGGATTTTATCTAGTTCTGCTTTTTCTGTTACGTGGACTATGTTGGCAGGTAGGTCTTTTCCGCAGGCCGAACTGGACAAGAGAAGCCCTAGAAGAATGCATACGTAGATGGGAAAGCGTTGGGTGGTCTTCATGGAAACTCCTCTGTTAAACTTGATTTTGGGTAAGGGATACCCCTCAGCCCTATAGCGATATTCTATAGTCATTGGCCAATGGGCATCCTGTAAACTGGAGTCTTGAGGGTCTCGTCCAGAATTGGCCCATCTTGAGAGATCGTGAGTAAGTTGAATAAAAATTGGTTGGGCCCGGTTCTGGAAAGAATCCGTGGCCAAAAGGAGGTTCGACGGGTTTTCCATGGTAGAGGAAAGCGACAGGATGGGCCTACAGACCTCGCTTTGGAATGGTATCCACCGGTCCTTTTGGCACTGGTTTTCAGTGAAGAGGCTGGAGAGAGGCTTAGGGAGATAGAGCCTGAACTAGAGGCCGAAGCGACGATTGAAAGTTTGGTTGTTCAAGATAGGTGGGTGAGCGGTCCTCCACGCTGGGAGTGTCGATTCGGTGAGGTGCCGGAAGCACACCGGGTTTTTGAAGATGGTTTTTCCTACGAAATTAAGTTGAGAGACAGGCAAAACCCAGGACTTTTCTTGGCTAGCCGAGAGGCTAGACGATGGGTGAGGGATCATTCTGAGGAATTGAGTGTTCTTAATCTGTTCTCTTTCACGGGTGCCTTTGGCGTCTGTGCCGTATCCGGAGGTGCTGAAAAGGTGGTGCAGGTCGATATGAAGCGTGGGCCCCTGATGGTGGGGAAAGATAATCTGAGAATGAACGACTTAGATACGTCTGGTGTGGCTTTTTGGGCACACGACATTTTGAAGTCGAAAGGCAAGATTAAGAGAAAAGGGCCATGGGACTTGGTGATCTTGGACCCTCCTACATTTCAGAAGGGTGCCTGGAATATTGAAAGAGATCTGCCGAAGCTGATTCGAGCTCTTGGAGAATGGACGTCAGAGAAGTCGAAGGTTTTGCTCTGTGTGCACGACCCCTTTATGTCTCACCAAGAGGTTAGGGAGTGGATGTCTGCGGGGCCATGGGAAGTCGATGAGACTCTTGAGCTCCCAGAGGGCTATGAGGAAAGACATGTTGATGAAGGCCTCAAAGCCATCGTTTTTAGAAGAAGTTAACCGTTATTAAGGGCCGGTGAGAGCCTAGTTCTGAACTCTTCTGTAAATATTGGTGTTCTTTGAATAGCGGGTTTGGTAAGACGGCGGCAGTGCGCTAGGGTCCTCGTATTTGCGAGTCTGCTTGTTGTAGTAGAGCACGACGCCTTTGGGCGCTTCATCTCTTGAACTATACTGCTTTAGGCCACCTCGACGTACAGGCTCTTCGTTGGTTCGTTGAGCTTGCACCGGAGTGGCTGGAGTGGAGTCTGCCTTTGGTGAATCCTGACTGAGGAAAATGCCTATAACGATAGCCCCTGTGATCGCGATGCCGGCAACGGCAAAAATAAGAGGGTTGGTTCCCCCTTGAGGAGCACTTCTGGATCGGCTTCTACTTTTTTTGTCTTTTTTGGAGCTGGCAGCTGCATGGCGGCCAGATTTTGCAGAGCTAGCTGCTTTTGGGGTTCTTGTGGTTGATGATGATTTCGTCGATTTTGTGGACTTTGCTGACGCACTTTTGGGCGTTGCTGCTTTGGAAGCTTTTGCTGGTTGAGCAACGGCCTTCTTTCTATGTTTGAGCTTTCGTTTGGCGTCTTCGATCCTTTTTACATCACTGACGCTAACTGGTTTTTTAGTTGAGCTCACTTTTTTTGTGGCAGTTGGCAAATATCCTGTCCCCCAGAGTAATTCCAAAACCATGTTAGACATGAAAATGTCCAAAGTCAAGGGGAACGTCTGAATACAGATAACACAGCTCAAGCATCAGTCGCGATTGTATTGGCTCCAACTCAAGAGGGTGAGTCGGTTTTGCTCATTCGACGTGCCACTCATCCAAATGATCCATGGAGTGGTCATTTGGCATTTCCGGGAGGGAAGGTTGATGAAGAAGATGTCACGCCGATGGTGACAGCCATAAGGGAGACATGGGAGGAGTGTGGCCTGCGAATTGATGAGAGTCAGTGTACCGAAAAATCGCCGCTCGCAGAGGCTGGTCATTACAGTGGGAGAGTGCTGAGGGTTCAGCCTTTTGCTTTTGAACTGAAAAAAAGGCCTCCTCTCAACCCGGACTCCACTGAAGTGGATGAAGCTTTTTGGCTTCCCCTTTCTCATTTTCTCGACTCAGACCGGCATCACTCCCATTCTTTTCATCCCGTGCTCAAAGAGAAGAATTTTCCACATATACATGTGTCTGGTGGGAGGCTTTGGGGGTTCACTTACGAGCAGCTGAAGGCATTTCTTCAAAGAAGAGGAGATCTGGCTTCAGAGGAATGATTCACATTCTCAAAAAATGATCTAGAGAGCCAACTTGTGACGGATCTCTAGATATTCAGTCTCAAAACCTCACGAAAAGTAGGCTAGTTGGGGTTCTTGTTGACAGTTTTTCTTTGAAAATAGCATGATCCTGTCGAAAATTGATATTGTCTCCGAGATAAGTCATGGAAAAAGAACAAAATCAGATGAATGGTGCTCAGGCTCTCATTCGTTGCCTAGAAAAGAAGGGTGTTGAATACATCTGGGGCTATTCTGGTGGGGCTGCGATTCCCATCTTTGACGCGTTGGTTGATTCAAAAATCAAACTGATCTTGGTTCGACATGAGCAGGGAGCTGCCCATATGGCGGACGGTTATGCAAGAGCCACGGGCAACCCTGGTGTCGTGTTGGTCACAAGTGGACCTGGTGCAACCAATACGGTGACGGGGCTTTTGACGGCTTATATGGATTCTGCTCCTATCATCGTCCTGACGGGTCAAGTACCGACCTTTGGTCTGGGAAAAGACCTTTTCCAAGAGGCCGATGTTTTTGGAATCACAGCTCCTGCGGTGAAACACAGTTATCTGGTAAAAAATGGTAACGACATCCCACGGATTGTTGAAGAGGCTTACCATATCTGTTCTACAGGGCGTCCTGGCCCTGTTCTCATTGATTTGCCTAAGGATGTCACGAGTGGGCCCTGTACGGCTGATCTCGTCAATGTTAAAATGGACCTACCCGGATACCGCATTCCCGGAGCCGGAGATCCCGAAAAAATCAAAGAGATGGCTAAGGCCCTTTCTCAGTCGAAACGACCTTTGATTCTCTCAGGAAATGGGGTTGTTATTGCTGGAGCTCAGGAAATCCTCACGGCTTTCGCTCGCAAGCTTGGCTCACCTGTTGTGACGACGCTTCTTGGTAAAGGAGGCATGGATGAGATGGACGAACTCTCTCTAGGCTTTCTTGGAATGCACGGAACGGCTTATGCTAACAAGGCTGTCAGTGGTTGTGACCTGATCATGTCAATTGGTTCTCGCTGGGATGACCGAATCACTCCTGCCCAGATAGAAAGGTTCTGCCCTGAGGCAACCAAACTGCATATCGATATTGACCCCGCCGAAATCAACAAGGTCCTCGTTCCAGATGTGAGTGTCGTTGGTGACGCTAAATTGGTTCTGGAATCACTGATTGATCAGATTCAACCTCTAGAATCCGAAGATTGGCTGGCTGAAATGGCCAGTAATAAAAAGAAGTTTCCACTGGGATATAAGATTCACGGTGGGCTGAAAGCCCAGCAGGTTTTGGATGAACTCAATAACCTGACCGAAGGAAAGGCCGTTGTTTCCGTTGATGTGGGTCAGCACCAGATGTGGGCTGCCCAGTTCTGTAAATCTTCCAGCGCCCGCTCTTGGATCTGTTCCGGAGGAGCTGGAACCATGGGTTTTGGCCTACCAGCAGCCATTGGAGCTCAGTTTGGTCGACCAGATGACCTGGTGATTGCCATCGCTGGAGATGGTGGTTTTCAGATGACCTTCTTTGAGTTATCGACGATCATGTTGCACAAACTTCCAGTGAAAATTCTCGTCATTGATAATAAGTACCTGGGAATGGTCCGGCAGTGGCAGGAACTTTTCTATGAAAACCGACAGTCCGGGGTTGACCTTGAGGGAAATCCTGATTTCGTGAAATTGGCCGATGCTTATGGCATGCAGGCATTCCGAATCCGCCGACCAGCCGATATCAAGAAGGTTCTCAGCAAGGCATTGGAATTTGATGGACCTTGCCTCATTCACGCTGAAGTCGTTAAGGAAGACAACGTCTTCCCCATGATTCCAGCAGGAGGAACCGTTGACGAGATGATTTTGAAGGCCCCGACCAAGGCCATGGCGAAACCCATTGGCAGTACCTGAGAGAGGAGAAAGATCATGAACCAAAAAGATAACGGAATCACGCACACTATCAGTCTTCTCGTCATGAATAAGCCTGGGATGCTCTATCGCATCACCATGGTGTTTGCTAGACGCGGTTATAACATTGAGTCATTGGTTGTTTCGCCAGCACTGGATGGTCACTACTCTCGAATCACCATCACAGCTGAAGGTGACCCCAAAGTTCTTGAGCAGATTATCAAACAATGTGATAAGTTGGTTGACGTTCTGCATGCCGAAGAATATCAAGACCCAAGCACCATCGAAAAAGAACTGGCCCTCATCAAGGTGAAGGTTGGAACTGGTGAAAGGTCTGAAGTTCTCCAGATCGTCGAACACTTCAAGGCTCAGACGGTGGACTTTAAAGACGAATCTCTGGTGATTCAGGTGACCGGAAATACTGAGAAGCTAGATGCTTGTGTTGACATGCTCCGTAAATTCAATCTTCAAGAGATTGTTCGGACCGGAAAAGTCCTCATGAGAAGAGGTCTTCAAGCGACCTGAGTCTGGCTCCTTCTGAGGTTTCAGAAGGTTGAGTTCTTAAGTTTAATCGTCTTCGTAGAGGACCCTTTCAAAGAAGGGAGTCCACTTTGGGTGAATCGACTTGAGGCTGAGCTGATATTCACTGTCGCACCAAAGTAGAACGTCGCTCCAGTCGATGCTATGGGCTCCATAGGTTTTGAACTCGCGTAGATTACTCTGTAGGAAGGTCTCAATGGCCTTTTCTGGAGAGTATTGGCGGACATCAATGTCTCGGTTCAGTCGAGTCTGAAGTTGGGTTCTCCAGTGGGCATCAATAAAGATAGAGACGTGAAGGAGTTCGCGAAAACTCTCATAGGTGGAAATTTCTCCATCAATAATGATAATAGGTCGGGAGGGAACGGGCTCACTCCCAACAATAGAGCCACTTACAGCATCATAAATGGGGCGTTGAATGGTTTCGCCTTTCGCCAAAGCTTCCATATGTTCTGCTATAAGGTCCATTTTGTTGGCCTCGGGGTGGGCGCCAAAAATTCCCTGCTCTGCTCTTTCGGCTCTAGGGGTTTTGTAGTCATCTAAAGTTAAAAGAGAGGATGCTGTTCCAAGTTCCAGATGAAGAGACTGGGAGAAGGTCGACTTTCCGGTTCCTCCCGGTCCACCAATGGCCACTAAAAGTGGCTGGTTGTTCTCTTTTTGAATCAAGGAAAGAGAACGAGTCAGCAAGCCAAGTAGCTCAAAGGAGGTCCAAGCTTCTCCCTGGCAAGGCTCATGAAGGGCAGGGAAGTTTCTGTCGTCGGGTATCAAGGCCGATGTTTTCTTAAGAATGCTTGGGAGTACAATTGGAGTCTCAGAACCCAAGTTCCTTAAGTCGAGTGCGAAAAGCCGGTAGGGCGTCCTTATAAGTCGGGTCGTTAATGAGGTTGCTTGTTTCCTTAGGATCTCTCTCAAGGTCAAAAAGAACTTCGGGCATCTCTTCTCCGTAATACTGGTATTTCAGGGCATTGCGCTTGATCATGACATTGGTGCCTCCGAACTGACTCACGGTTTCATTGTGCTGCTGACTGAGCCAGTCTTCGTTGTCGCCATTCATGAGGGGGACAAGGCTCCGACTTGCGTTTTCTTCTTTGGGTGGTTCTAGGTGACAGAGTTCGCAGAAGGTCGCGAAAAGGTCACATAGGTTGACGTTCTCTTCAACTCTCTTTGCAGAAAAGGCTTTGGGGTAACGAATGAAGAAGGGCACTCTGGCTGACCCTTCGAAAAACTTCTGTTTTTCCCAGACGCCATGCTCACCGAGCATTTCCCCGTGATCGGTCGTGTAGACGATGATCCAGTCATCGAGATTTTCTCCGATGGATTCAATCTTGTTGAGAACTTCGCCAAAGTGTTGATCCAACTTTTCGACCATGGCGTAATACGCTGCCGTGGCCCGGATGAGATCTCTCTTCTCTGCTCCTTCACTGGATTTGACCTGTCGCCTAGAGAGAAAAGGGTGATCAAAAACTGGCTCGTCAATAAAGGCTTCGACCCGATTGAGGTAGTATCTGAAGAGTTCCTCATCGGCAAAGTAGGGGTAGTGGGGGTGTAGAAGGCTAACTTTTAGGAGGAGTGGTTGCTGTGGGCTGGGTCGGTCGTACATGGGGTCGAGAAAATGATTATCGAGAACACTCAGGGCTGCCGCTGTTGCCTGTTCATCAAAGATTTGGTAGCGACCTTTGCCAACTCCGGCCCTGAGACACTCTTTGGTGTCAGACCATTTTTTCCAATCCTTAAGATCTCTGTTGGTCTCGAATTGTGGTTGGACGGTGTCTTCAATGGCCCAAGGCGATAGTTCCATGTCTCCAAAGGGTCGCTTTGTCCACCCCTGCATCTGATCTGGTCCTGTGTGGTGAAGTTTTCCGCAACATACAGCTGAGTAACCATGCTGGGCAAAACGTCTGGCCCAAGTCATAGAACCAGGGGGGATATCGCTTTTGAATTTTTCAGAGCCACAGTCCCGGGGGAATTTCCCCGTCATCATCGCCTGTCGTCCTGGTACGCAGATGGGAGATGGGGTGTAGGCATTGTCGAAAACCACGGCATCCTTTGCTAGGCGGTCTAGATTGGGAGTGCGGACAACTTGGTTTCCATGGAAACCACTCACGTCAAAACGATGTTCATCGCTCATCAGGAAGAGGACGTTCGGGTGCTTTTTCATGAGGATATGCCTTGAGGGTTCTCAGATTGAAGGTTTGGAGTCATGATTGTCATTGAGCTTTGCCGATCGCCACTGGGAAGGAGAGATGCCCTCCTTGGCTTTGAACTGTTTTGAGAAACTGAAGGGGTCGGGGTACCCCAAATGGTGGGCGACTTCGCCGATACTGAGGTTTCGGTCTTCTAGGAGAACTCTCGCAGAGCGAAGGCGACGTTCCATGGCCCAGTTTCGTGGAGACTGCCCCATGATGCTATTAAAACGTCTCCGAAAGGTGCTCTGTGCCATGCCACATTTATGAGCGATTTCAGAGACTCGTGGGCTAAAGTTGCGGTCGTCTTCAAGAAGGGCTTTGGCCCGGGTAAGCCAGGGTTCTTCTGGGTCGGATTGATCTGACATTCGAGCTAATCGAATTAGAAGGCCTTCGAACAGGTTAACTTTATACGCATGAGCCCAGGGAGTCTGCTCATCTTCTAGGTTGAGAATGGAGTCGAAAGAACGAGCCCAGTCTTCGGAATCATCGAGAAGAAGAGGCTGTCGAGGCAAGAGCCCTTCGGTCCACCAAGTCTGGGCTAGGGGCCCAGTGAAGCAAATATAACGGTGAGTCCAAAACCCATGTTCATCAATGGGCCCATGAGAGATCAGAGGTCCAGGATGGGAGGTCCATACGACGGGCTTTCGATAGTTTTTTCCTCTTGGGCCATATTGAATGTGAATCCCTCCATCGAAAGCCATCTGCAGACAGTAATAGCCGTGGTAATACTTGGACCGAAGATCTCGGGATGTTCCCGGGCTACCTTGCATGAGAAAGCGTAGGTCTTTCGAGTGAGCGATCATGACATAAAAGAGGTCAACGAGGCCATGTTATATGGGTGCATTTGAGGTAAAATATTTATTAACTCAACGAATGCAAATGATGACAGAGCCTAAATATAATTTTCCTGAACGAACTCCACTAGATCGGAAACCATGGTGTTTTTTTGGTGGAGCGACTGAAGATGAGCGAAAAAGACAGGAAGCGTATCTGGTTCACCTTGCTGGTCGTGAAGGCGTTGAGTTAGATATTGATGGGCAGGTCTTCATTTCTGAAGACGCCACTGTTGAAGGCAAGGTTAAAATAGGGAACCGCAGTTTTATCGCTGGAGAGGCTCAGGTGGCCATGGAGGTCACTTTTGGAGAGCACTGCACGCTCAACGCAGGAGCTGTGGTTCGAGGAAAGGTGACGATTGGTGATGGCGTGAGAATCGCCAGCGGAGCTCAGATTATTGGTTTCAATCACGGAATCGACGATTTGGAAAAACCCATTTACCAGCAAGCGCACACCAGAGTTGGGATTGAGATCGGAGATGACGTTTGGGTTGGTGCTAACGTGATCGTTGTTGATGGGATTAAGGTTGGCCCCCATTCCATTTTGGCTGCCGGTGCCATCGTGACGAGAGACGTACCGCCATGGTCCGTGGTCGGTGGCAACCCCGCCAGAGTGATCAAGGACAGAAGAGCCGTTAAAGGCAAAGGCGTTTCCAAGACGGGTGAGCTATGGTCGACGTTCAAGTCTTGTGTCGTCGACGAGACGTCTCAGGTGTTAGAGAGATATCTAGAACCTGAGACGGGGATTCCTCAGGATGTACCTGGTGAAAAGGAGCGTTTGCGTCCCTGGTGTGACATGATTGAGATTGCGGCGATGTCGGGTTCTGAAGTTCCCGGTTGGAAAAAAGAAGTTCTGATTGAGAAGATCAGTGGCTTTCAAGACCCCAAGACGGGACTATGTGTTTTTCCATCAGAACAGAGTGAGGATGGATCTCCTATCTTGCCTGAACCCAAGGGCTACTGCAACTACGAAGTGATGTCTGTTGGCTATGCTTTGGAGTGCATGGGAACGCACCTGAAGTATCCCGTCGCTGCTGCCCGTGATCTGCGACATCAGGCACTTCATGAGCAACTCCTACAGCGACGATGGATTGAGAGGGCCTGGGGAGCTGGAGCCTGGGTTGATGAATACGCTACGGCGATGGCTTTTAACGCCAGATATCACGATGGGGCGAGTGTTCTGCCTGACCTCTTCGGGTGGCTAGACCTTCATGCCGCTCCTGATTCTGGGATGTGGGGTTATCACAGAGCAGAAGACGGTCTTCTGATGCCTGTGAACGGTTTTTATCGCCTCACCAGAGGCAGTTACGCTCAATGGGGAGTGAACCTCCCATACCCCGAAAGAGCCATCGACACCATTCTCGCCCACACCCTTGATCAGCGCCATTTTGGTCAGGGGAAAGCAACGGCCTGTTATGTTCTGGACATTATCCATCCTCTCTGGCTCTGTTTGCGTCAGGTTGACTATCGCCGAAAAGAGGCAGAGGCTGTGGCTGCCCATTGGCTGGAGCGCATGATCGGCAAGTGGGTGAATGGGCAGGGATTTTCTTTTCACACGAAGGATGGAGCGGAACCCAACCTTCAGGGAACAGAGATGTGGCTAAGTATTGTTTGGCTTTGTGCTGACCTTTTGGGTTTGAATACCGATTCTGGTTACCGGCCAAGGGGTGTTCACCGAACTGAGGTCTGGGTGAATGGACTTGGTAAGGTCTGAAGGCCAGTTGTAAATTGGACAACGTTGGAAGAGATCCTTCTGCTTGAAAATCCTTGTAGAACTGCATATAATATCTTCATATGCGGAAAAGGGTTGATCTTGAGCTAAATTCTGGTGGTTCTTCCACTCTGGGGAATTTTAACGGGCTGAAGGTTTTCTTTATTTTTCTTTCGGCTGTCACAACAACATCTATTTTGATTGCTGGAACTGTGACGACGGATGCAAATGAACCAACAATAAACTCCGGAGATATTGCCTTATTTTCAGGCAATACACAGCAGGATCTGATCTGGACCGACCGGCCGAACCCTGGCCAAACTTTTCTGTCAGGTGCGGAAGGCGGCTTATTGAATTCTTTTTCGGTTAAACTCGGAACTGTTCCTGGCTTGGCGACAAAGACATTCTTCTTTCGGGTGGGAACTGTGTCTGGCACTTCCTTTACAACTCTAGCAACTTCCACGGGGAGTTTTACTGTAAATCCAGCTGCTCAGGATTTTCTGATTTTCACATTTGATTCTCCGGTCACCTTACAGCCCAGCACTCTCTATGGTGTGGATTTTGAAATGACAGGGTCCACGGCACATTGGTCGACCGGTATATCAAGGGTGGCTAGAACAAATTCCAGCCAATATCCAGATGGTAGCAAATACACAAAAGTTGATGGAGACCCGGTGAGTGTCTCTCTTTCAGGAAGTCACGACCTCATTTTTCATGTTGATATCGATATTCCGGCAAAAGGAACTTTCTTTGTTATTCAGTAATACTATTCTTATTTAGCATCTAGGATCATGATAAATTTAAAACTGTGCGCGTTTTTATGTTCTTTCCTTTGCCTCATTCCTTCGGTATGGTCTAAGCCCTTGAAGGTTTTTATTCTTGCAGGACAGTCCAACATGCAGGGCCATGCCCACGTCAGAACCTTTGAACATATTGCTATGGACCCGAGCATGGCTTCTTTGTTGAGCAAGATGACCAACGGGAGTGGGGAACATCAAACTCTTAAAGATGTTTGGATTTCATGTCTAGGCTCTTCGTCGAGCGAAAAGATAGGTCAGCTCACAGTGGGGTATGGAGCTGAAAAGAATGGCCCAAAAATTGGACCTGAGTTCACTTTTGGTATCACGATGGCCGATCATCTGCAAGAGCCCTTTCTCATCATCAAAACCGCCTGGGGAGGAAAAAGCCTTCACACAGACTTTCGCCCTCCTAGTGCAGGTCCCTATGTCTTTAATGAACAGCAGTTGGAAGGGTTTGAGAAACAGGGAAAAGACATTGAAGAGGAGAAGAAGAAAAGAGCTGAGCTAACGGGTCATTACTACAGACTGATGGTGGAGCATGTGCAGAAAGTCCTGGGGGACATAAAGCGTGTTTATCCTGGTTATGATGCCAAGAAAGGATATGAGCTGGCCGGGTTTGTATGGTTTCAAGGGTGGAATGACATGGTCGACCGCGGAGTTTACCCTAAGCGTCACGAACCTGGTGGTTACGGAGAGTACAGCAAGGTGTTGGCTCACTTTATTCGAGATGTTCGTAAAGAGTTCTCTTCTCCCGAGATGCCATTTGCTATTGGTGTGATGGGAACGGGGGGAGATATTGCTTCCCGACCTCCTAATCGGTACACTCCGATTCATCTCGGTTTCAGAGAGGCGATGACAGCTCCTTCACTTCTTCCAGAATTTAAGGAAAATGTTGTAGCTGTTCAGACCTATAAATGTTGGGATTTCCAGTTGGACCAACTCAAGGAGCGTGAAGGAAAACTGAAGAATAAAGAGAGGGAGCTTAAGAAAGACAAAGCAATGACTCGAGAAAAGATTCGAGAGGAAGTTGAGAAGCTCAAGAAGGAACTATATACAGAGAAAGAGTTGGAGATTCTCAAAAAAGGAATCTCCAATTTTGGTTTCCATTATCATGGTTCGGGAAAGATCATGGCTAAGATTGGCGTGGCCTTTGCCGAAGGCTTATTGGGGCTAGCCAAGGAGTGAAAAAGGGATTAGGCTTAAGCTAAATTGATGATGTTGAGTATATCAACATCTCTCAGTCGACGGCCTTTTCTCGCCACTGTTTTCTAAAATATCCTGGACGATGGCCCAAGTTTTCTAAGAAAGCATTGGAAAAAGCGTAAGGCGTACGGTAGCCAACCTTGCTTGCGATGGTGCTCAGTTTATCTGAAGATGTCTTGAGTAGGGCAGAAGCTCGTTCCATTCTCATTCCGGTGATGATTTCCATGGGCGTTTTTTTGTGCAATCTTAAAACTTCTCGATGGAAATGACTTTCGGACAGGTGAAGTCGATGGGCGAGTTCGTGGACGGTCCACGATTTATCGAGTGAAGTTGAGACCTTTATCCACAGATCTTGCAGGTTCTTGAATAATTTTCTGTCGTGTGGAGACGATTCATGTCCTTCGCTAGGGAATTCTTGAGAGAATAGTTTCGTGAGAAGGTCAGCTTTGGCTCGGATGATTTCGCGATTTAAGTTGATGGCTTCTAGGGTTTCTCTCAGAAGAGAATCCACAATGGCATGAATCAGGAGAGATTGTGTCGAGCTCCGAACATGGGGTTGGATTTTATTCCATGTCTCCCAGCGACCTCCAGTCGCTAGGTGGAACCATGTTCCAATAAAACCATCTGGGCCAGCTTGAAGTTTTTTTGGGTATTCTGAGGGAATGACCAATGCTTCTCCGGGCATGACCTTGAGCTCGTCTGTAAGACTGGTCAGGCTGCCCGAGGTGACAAAGAAAAGAAGATGGGTGGCTCCCGGTCCATCACTCCATTGCTGATGAGCAACTCTGTGATCAATTCCCAGTGTGAAGATTTCCTGTTCTGTCAGGATATCGAGTTCAGGGGTGCTCATGGGAAGGTACCTCACCTGCTCAGCACTGAGCGGGTGGGGTAGGATGCAACTCTGACGTATTTTATTGGTAGATATTGGCATTTATAAATGATTTTATCTAAATAAATTAGCAGTTAAAGATATTCTATGACTTATTTGACCTGAGAAAGAAAGACATGGCGACAACTCGAGAGACTTGGCCTTCCCTAGTGAGTTACGACCGGGAGCACCTGAGAAGAATCAAGCTTCCTTTGGGAGGAATTGGCACAGGTACCCTTTCCTTGGGGGGAAGGGGAAACCTCTGTGATTGGGAGGTGATGAACACTCCAGCGAAAGGGTACACGCCTGTGATACCTGGGCTTAAGAACGTTGGGAGTTTCTTTGCCATCTCAACTCTTCATAACGAGAGCAGAACATCGAGATGTCTTGAGGGACCAATCGATACCGAGGATTACGAGGCGTCAGAGGGTTGTAAGTATCCCAATTCAGGTCTTCCACGCTTCAGGGAGGCAAGTTTCCACGCCGCTTACCCCGCAGGAGTAGTTAGACTTGAGGATGATGCTATTCCTTTGGATGTTGAGATTAGGGGTATCAACCCTCTCATTCCTGGAGACAGTGCTGCCAGCAGTCTTCCTGCAGCCATTCTGACTTTTCATCTGACCAACTCAACGAAGGATCCTGTTGAGGCCACCATCAGTGGAACCTTACTTAATCCTATTGGTTGCGATGGTCGGAAGTGGCAACCGTCGTGGGGGAGTCGAGTTCAGTACCTTGGTTGGGAACACAACAGAAGTAAGAGAGCTGACTGCAAGGGAGGATCCCGTTTACACTTGAAAGGAGGCGATGGCCAAGATCCAATAGAAGCACAGGGAGACATGTGTTTCACTCTCCTAGGTGGAGAGGAAGTTGGCTGTGTTGAAACTTGGAAAGATCGAGGGTGGGGGGCGGCCATCCACGATTTTTGGAATTCTTTTTCTGAAAAGGGAGAGTTACCTGACTTCGAAAAGGGAAATGAACTGCCACAATTGAGTTCTCTGGCGAGGAAGGTTAGCATAGCTCCTGGGGAGAGTGAGGAGATCACCTGTGTGATCACATGGAGATTTCCTAACAGGATGAACTGGGATTCCTCAGAGGTGATCGGGAATCACTACGCCCATCGCTTTGGAACTTCCGTTGACGCTTCTGACTATCTTGTGGAGCACAAGGAGGAACTGCTCGAGCGTACGCTGTCCTTTTTGGAGTCCTTCTGCGAATCTCCGCTACCTAAAGAAGTGAAAGAGGCTGCCCTGTTCAATGTCAGTACTCTTCGTTCCCAGACTTGCTTTCAAACACCCGACGGGCATCTCTTTGGTTGGGAGGGCGTTCACGATCAACAGGGCTCCTGTGACGGAAGTTGCACCCATGTCTGGAACTACGAACAAACAACACCTTTTTTCTTTTCTGACCTTAGTCAGAGCATGAGAAAAGTTGAGTTTCTACATTCCACCAATGAAGCCGGTGCGATGCGCTTTAGAACGCGTCTGCCGCTTGTTAAGAATTCCTCTGACGACAAGTTCATTTCTGCAGCAGACGGTCAGATGGGCTGTGTCATGAAGGTTTATCGAGATTGGAAGCTCTGTGGAGACGACACCTTTCTCGTTGAATTGTGGCCTTCCGTGAAGCGAGCTTTGGAGTTTTCGTGGAGTCAGGGCGGTTGGGACGCCAACGAGGACGGAGTGATGGAGGGAGCGCAGCACAACACCATGGATGTTGAGTACTTTGGCCCCAATCCTCAGATGCAGTCCTGGTATTTGGGTGCACTCAAGGCGGCTTCCATCATGGGCCAACACCTCTCCCAAACCCTTGGGGCTGAAGAAGGGGAGTGGGGCAAGAAATGTGAAGATCTATATTTGAAAGGTCGTGAATGGACAGACCGTGAGCTTTTTAATGGTGAATATTACGAGCATCACATCACCGTCGCTGAAGAGATCAATACTCACACACGGCGTAAGGGGAAATGGGAAGAGGAGGGGATTCCTCCTTGGCAGTTGGGGCCAGGATGTTTGATCGATCAGTTGGTGGGGCAATACATGGCTCATGTTTGCGGCCTTGGATACATTCTCGACCCCGACAACGTAAAAACAACCTTGAAGTCGATTGTTAAATACAATACAAAAAATGGCTTTCATGATCACTTTAATCATCTGAGAAACTATGTGTTAGGTGACGAGTCTGCTGTGTTGATGTCGACCTATCCAAGGGGAAATCAACCTGACTTACCCTTTCCTTACTGTAACGAAGTGATGACCGGTTTTGAACACTGCTTGGCGGCCCATCTCCTCTACGAGGGAATGGAAGACGAGGGGCTTGAGGTGGTGAGAAATATTCGAGACCGCTACGACGGCAAGAAACGTAGCCCCTTCAATGAGGCCGAGTGTGGGCACCACTATGCTAGAGCCATGGCAGCATGGGCAGAAATGTTAGCCCTCACCGGCTTTCACTACGATGCGACTGAAGGGAAAATCGAAGTGTCAGATTTAAAAGGACAGACTTTTTTCGCTTTCGGATCTGGTTGGGGCAGTTTGGACCTAGAGACAGATGGAAAGGTAAAGGTGAAAATCTTTGAAGGGAAACTGGACCTCCAGTCCCTTTGGGTTGATGGGAAAGAAAGAGCCTTCGATCTAATGGTCGTTTAGCTATAAGATAGATTTGGTTACTGTCTTTGGCGGGAATCTTGATCTGAGATAGAAGGCGACCCCATGGGGTAAGTCTTTGGAGAAGACGAGAATCTAAATGTGTTTGGTTTCATGGCATCTGCACTAGGATGGTCGTTATATAGATAGGCTTAACCAAGTGTTGAATTACCGGACGTACTCTCATCCCGTAACTCTCAGTCAAAGGACGAGAGTTTGAAGCCGTCTGTCCTAGTGACGGCATCCATTGTGGCGCTGTTTATGGTGGTTGGTTTATCTGTCCCATTGGAGTCATCGAAGCCTAGTGAGGTCAAAACAAAAGTTCCAGGTTTTGTAGGTTCGAAAGCATGTTCAGAGTGTCATTCAGATCAATTTCAGGTTTGGGAGTCCTCAACCCACGGGAAGGCCGGAGGGCCAGCCACCCCTAAGAATGTTATTGGTGATTTTTCTGGCAATGCGTTATTTCTTAAAGACGCCGTCTTTTTACCGATTAAAACTAAGGACGGTGAGTATTTCTTTGACTTAGAAATTGATGGGAAGGATAAGTTTCGCTACAAGATCGATTATGTCGTCGGTGGAGGCTTTATGGAGGGGGGAGGAGGCCAGAGTTATTTTTCCCGCTATGGCGATGGAACAGTAAGGCTGCTCCCTTTTGAATGGAGCGACAGTAGTCGTGTCTGGTTTATTCAGACAGAGAAAGATAGTTGGCATCCGGTCTCTAAAAAAGTGTCGATTTATGACTGCACAACTTGGCCGCCGCATCGGGTTCTAGGTTCTAGTCAAGTTTATGAGCAAAACTGTGAGAACTGTCACGGGAGTCAGATTGTGGCATCTTTTGACCCAAAGACAGACACACATAAAACTCAATTCACGAGCTTATCCATCAACTGTGAATCCTGCCATGGCCCGGGGCATGACCACGTCCAACTCATGAAGAAAAACCCAAAGGGAGATCTCGCCGACATTGGGATGAAAGCATTGGCGACTCAGGACAAGGAAGCTTCGGTTGGTCTTTGTCTCGAGTGTCACGCTGTGAAGAGAAAAATTTCGGATAGGACGTTTCTGCCGGGCCGGGATCTTTCTGAGCATTTCTCCACGACCATTCATACGGGTTTTTCAGATGAATTTCATGGTGATGGTCGCATCAAGCGCTTTCAGTATCAGAAGAATCATCTTTACAGTGACTGTTATATCAATGGTTCCATGACCTGTATTGATTGTCATGACCCTCACTCTCTACATTATCGAGATATCAACGGAGTGAAGCTAAAGGGGAAACACGATGATCGCCAGTGTACATCATGTCACAGTTCAAAGAGTTTTCAGAGTTCGCTTCACACGAACCATCGGCCTGATTCCAAAGGAAGTCGTTGCACGGCCTGCCATATGCCTTTTCTTCAACATCCGACGGTGGGTCACCATCTTTCATTTCTTAGGGCAGACCATACGATATCAATTCCGCGGCCCGCACACGATCGTGCAATCGGAATTGATAACGCTTGTGCTCAGTGTCACCAAGACAAGACGACATCCGAGCTAGAGAGTAAAGTCCAAGAGTGGTACGGGCCTTTAAAGCCACATAAGTGGATCATTCAGGGCATGATCCTTTCTAGCCGATCTAAAGATCAAACCAATGTTCAGAAAGATTTGCTTCGTGCTGGATTTCCCATAGGGGAGGCTGATTCTTTCGCTAGATATCTGATCGATCATCTTCAGTTTAATTCCAGACCATCTCCAGAGCTTTTAGAGAAGTTCCGCAAATATGCCAATAGTTCTGACCTAGACGTGCGATCTTTAGGGTTAACGGCACTTCATCTTGTTGCTGCTAAAGGCAACCCGATTCTCAATGAGATTAATGAAATTATGACCAACGCGGCAGAGAGGTCCTCGGCGATTTTGAAGCGTAGGGTTGTCGTTTTACAGCTACTCGGAGAAAAATGGTTCGATCAGAAAAAGATGAATTATTCTCGTATAGCGTATAGCAAATCTCTTGAGCTTGCCCCGAACTCTTCAAGAAACTTTTTGGGACTAGGAAAGTCTCTCTGGGCATTGGGGGAGAAAAAATCTGCTCTGAAAGTCATGTCTCGTGCGATAGAGCTAGCTCCAAATCTCAATCGGATTCAGAACGATGCCGGTGTTTATTTGGCTATGGGAGGACTTCATGAAAAAGCAGAAGTCTGTTTCCTAAGAGCCGTTAGTATCAAGAAGGATGATTCTTCATACTTCTATAACCTTGGTCTGGTTCAAAACGACCTCAAGAAGATTCAGGATGCGGCCCTCAGTTTTGAAAAGTCCTATCAGTTGGACCCGAGAAACACAAGTGCATTGATTGCTCTGGCAAAAAATCAGGAGATGCTTGGCAGAACTGTTGATGCGATAGAGAACCTTGAGAAAGCAGATCGATTTAAGCCCAATGATGTCTATAACATCATGAATTTGGCAATGATTCATATTCAGAAGGGAAGGAGAGTTAAAGCTCTGACTTTGATGAGGCGTGCGAGTGTCCTCTCGAGGGAAAAGTTTGGGGAAAGAGATTCGAGAACTCTTGATATTTTGGCCAGAATCAAGAGGCTAGAGAATCCGTTGCCATGATCAGGCTAGTCTTCATGATGATTATTTCTCAGTTGAGTCTGTCGGGACAGGACGCAAAGAATCTGATTGGCCAGTTGGGATGTGTTGTCTGTCATGTTGGGCTTCCTGGCGATCAAAGAGTCCAGGAGAGGAGCCCTTCCCTGAGTGAGATAAAGGCAAAGTATGACGGAAGAGAGCTTTATCACTATTTTCTTGGCTCTCGGAAAGAGAAAAAGTTTAAGAGTTCAGGGCTAACTCGTATGCCAGACTATGGTTTCGATGCTTCAGAGAGTTTGGCATTGTCTCTGTTTCTCGCTGGAGAGCAACAGGAACTGAAGGCGTTGCAATCATTGTACCCCGAGGTGACTAAAGAAGGCGGTCGTCGTATTTATATCAACCAAAACTGTGGGGGTTGCCATGTCGGAGCAGAAAAGTCAGTTTCAGAAAGGATGATGGCTCCTTTTCTTCTCCATGAAGGTTCGCGAGCCCAAAGAAACTGGCTCAAGGCCTTTCTTAAAAAACCAGTTTCCATCCGTCCCGCAGGATTTATTCCGGGAACGGGTTCACGTATGCCAGACTTTAAATTGAGCGACCAGGAGGCTGCTCTCATTGCAGACTGGTTGATGGAACAGAAGGGTGATAAGATCGAGAAAGTAACTTTAGATCCAGAGCTTTCAGCTTTTTCCAAAAAAAAGGCTGAACACCTGATCGCAAAAAGATACAGTTGCTTGGGTTGTCATGAGTTGGGAGGGAGTGGAGGACGAATCGGGCCAAATCTTGATGCTGTTTCTCAGCGTAGATCAACGGCTTATATTTCATCTATGATCAGAAACCCACAGCATCTCCAATTGAACCACTCAATGCCAAAGATTCCGATGCCTGATAAAATTGTTGATCTCATAACGGCATATTTGGTTGGTCTGAAAGAAACGGGAAAGGAGACTGAGGGGTTGCCCTTACTCAGTTTAGTTGGAGAAGTTTCTCTCGGGAAGCATGGTCATGGATTGTATGAAACCCACTGTGCAGCATGTCATGGAATGAAGGGAGATGGAGACGGTTTTAATGCTCCATTCCTAAGCCCAATGCCAGCGAATTTTTTGAGTAAAAAGATTTCTGACTTATCCGATGACACTCTATTTGAGATCATTCATGCAGGAGGGTACATCTTTAACCGCAGTTCAGACATGCCTCCATGGGGGGCAACGTTAACACGTGAAGAGATTAAATCCTTGGTGCTTTATATCCGAAAAATATCTAAATCGTCTGGCCCTAAATGGAGTAGGTCCTCTTTCGGTTCTGTAAAGGAGTCTTCGGATAATAGGTAGGAAAAGGGTTGGCGATGGATCTGGACAAGTAAGGGTTTCTGTTGGCCAGCCTATTCAACCCTAATTAGCGTCCCTTTAGAGAAGACTTGCCTGAAGACGACATCGTCGATGAAAATACCCCTGCCACCGGAATTTTCGTTCAAGATGGTTAACCTGAGAGGTTCACCTGGTGTTCCTGTTGAAAAGCTGGCCGCTGAAATTGAAAAACTGAACTGCCGATCAGGTGTCCAAGGGCCTTGCTGGAAACTAGCATCGTAGAGTGGTATGGTGCCAACATCAGTCCATAGATCTGTCCCGTCTTGCTGTTCAAGTCTAACTTCAAAGTAACGCTGTGTCGATCCAGACCAAGCTTGGGGTGTCACATTAATATTGAGTTGATAACTATCGGCTGAGGTCCAGGTGTGTGTCATGTCATACCACAAGAGTCTGTTTGTATATTCAAATTGGATCACTTGATTGATGGTGTCGACAGGTGTTCCGTCTGATCCACCTGTTCTAACCTTTACGTTATTCGATGTCTTTTTCCAGCCTATAAAGTCGATGTCCGTCTCTCCATTGTTATAATCTCCTGGCGTTTCAAAATTTCCTGCGGCCAGAAGGGTTCCGTTTCCTGGGTATGGGGAAACAGTAATATTTCCAAGAGAGGACCAGGCTGTCTCATTTTGATTGGAAGAGAGGTCTCTGGCTTTGACTCGAAACTGATATTCGGAGCCGGTTATGACATTAGCTTGGCTCCAGAATAAGTCACTCTGCCAGCCGCTGTTGGATCCTGTGGTGATATTTTCAAAAAAGTACTCAGCAGTGCCCAAGTATTCATCAACAGCGTTAGTCGCTCTCATATAGATATGTTGGTGGTCAACTGCGGATGGGGATATGGAAAAAGTCATGGGGTCCGGCGAAGGAGGTGTGTTATCGACGGGAGGTGTCCCCTCGGAAAAATCTATGTTGTCGACAAATAAGCCGCGTAGGTATGGGGAGCCTCCCTTACAATCCATTTCGAATCTGATGTTAGTGCCAGGGGTCCCCGTAGTGAAGATGCTTGCTGGAATGACAAAAGAGAAGGTTTGGTCAGCTGTCCAAGGGTTTCCTCCGGCGCCACTATATTCGGAAAGAGTGACAAGATAAGTCCAGAGTACGGTTCCGTTGGTTTCGCGAATGCTGATATCAAGACCTCGGTCCCATGAGTTCGCCCAATTGTTTTCGCTTGCGTTGAAAGAGAGCATATAGGTATTCCCAGCTCCCCATGCATGGTCGAAATCATATCGCATGTATGTGTTTTGGTTGAAGTCAATGACCTGGTTTCGCCCACCATTGGTGGGGACATCGCTTTGGTTATCGGAGTTTCTGCCATAGGTTTGAGCGCTTTCGTATACCCAATTCCCTCCACTGAAGGCTGGGTTAGAGGTGCCATTGGCGACGACTGGATCCTCAAAATCATCGAGGATCAAGTTGGTGGCCTGGGCATCCCATTGAAGGAATAACAGAGTTCCCAGGAGGAAGAAGAATTTTGTAATTGAGTGGCTCAAAGAGTCATGATTTTAGGGAAGCCCGTATAAAGTAAAAATGAAAAGCACTGTTCTGTGGGAATTTCTACAAGTTAATGAGTGATTGCAGAGTCTCGGCAGCATGTCTCCATGGGGAGCAACGTTAACACGTGAAGAAATTGAGTATTAGGTGCTTTATATCCGAAAAATATCTAAATCGTCTGGCTCTGAATGGAGTCGTTCGCATGTCAGGTCAAAAAACGGAAGTGCGGAGCTCAAGCCTTATCCGAAGATACCAGGGCCTGAGTCTCAGGGTTTCTTTGAATGAGCTATTCGATCCTGATCACGGTGCCTTTTGCGAAGACTTGCCTAAAGACAACATTATCAATAAAGATGCCTCTTCCTCCGGAATTTGAACCTTTTATCGTCAATCTGAGGGGTTGGCCAGGGGAGCCGCCAAGAAAGCTGGCTCCAGAGATGGAGAAGCTGTAGGTTTGATCAGTCCCCCAAGGGTTTCCCTGAAAACTGTTATAAAGAGGAACGGCTGCCGTTTCCGTCCAGAGGTCTGTGCCATCCTGTTGTTCAAGTAGAGCGGTGAAGTAACGTTGTGTCGCTCCGGACCAAGATTGTGGAGAAACATTGATGTTGAGCTGGTAGCTGTCCGCCGTGGACCAGGTTTTTGTCATATCGTAAGTAATGTACGAAGCCGTCTGTTCAAACTGAATAAGGCGATTGCTGTTACTCTCGGGAGCGCCATCAGCATTGCCATACCTGACACGGGTCTGGTTAGTATCTCCCCAGCCGACGAAGGAGAAGTTTTGTTCTCCGTTGACGTAGTCGCTAGGAACCTGATAGTTTCCGCCAACGAGAAAGATTCCATCCCCGGAATAAGGCGCAATCGTTATGTTAGAAAGAGCAGACCAAGCGGTCTCATTTTGATTTGAAGAAAGGTCTCTGGCTTTGACACGAAATTGGTAGAGGGTGTTCGTGTTTAGGTTAGCTTGAGTCCAGACCCGATCACTTTGCCAGCCACTGTTTGTGCCGGTAGTATAATTTTCGAAAATGTATTCTCCCTCTCCTATGTATGAATCGAAGGCGTAGGTTGCTTTCATATAAACATGTTGGTGATCCACAGCTGCTGGTGAAAAGGTGAACGTCATGGGGTCTGGAGAGGGGGGCGTGTTGTCCGCTGGCGCTGTTCCTTCTGAGAAATCCACGTTATCGAAGTATACTCCTCTGCTGAAACCGGAGCCACCGGTTTCAAATTCGACTCTGATATTGGTGCCGGGGGTGCCGGTGGTAAAGCTGCTGGCGGGAACGACGTAAGAAAAAGTTTGGTCGGCTGTCCATGCGCTTCCGCCGCCAGAGTACTGAGGGAGTTCTTGGGTGAGGGTCCAAAGGACGGTCCCGTTCTGTTCTTTGATGCTGGGGTTAATGGCGCGATCTGAGGCATTGCCCCAGTTCATTTCGCTGGAGTTAAAGGAAAGGATGTAGGTGTTTCCCGCCCCCCATGCATGGTCGAGGTCGTATCGGAGATATCGCCCGTCCCATTCAAATTGGTAGCCTTGGTTGTAGGCCGCCCCCGGAGATGGGAAATCACTTTGGGCGGGGTAATTTCTGGCTTTGATGGTGGTATCCTCGTAAATCCAGTTTCCGCCGCTGAAGGGAGCTAACGTGCAACCACTTGAAACGACTGGATCCTCAAAATCATCGAGGATCAAGTTGGTGGCCTGGGCATCCCATTGAAGGCATAGCAGAGTTCCCAGGAGGAAGAAGAATTTTGTGATTGAGTGGCTCAAAGAGTCAAGATTTTAGGGAAGCCCATATAAAGTAAAAAAGAAAAGTACTGTTCTGTAAGGATTTTTACGAGTTAACGAGTGATTACAGAGGACCTGAGGTTTCGCAGCATGCTTCGATGGGATCGTGTGTTTCTGGCTAGGCATCTTGAACGATCGGTATTGCCAGCCTATTCCTCAGCACCTGCGAAGGAACTTGAGTGCCCCTAAAGGAGGAGCTCATGTGGCTAAGACTATTTCACCCTAAAGATGGTGCCGGGGATGACGGGGATGATTTTTTTGAACACGATATTGTCGATATAAACACCTCGCTGTGAAGTTGAATCGATCTTGAGTCTGAGAGGCTGCCCTGGAGTTCCTGTGGCAAAGCTACTTGCTTCAATAGTGTAGGTATAGGTAAGGTTGACATTGTCTGACCAAGGATTTCGTCCAAAGTTATTGTAAGTTGGCATCAAGTCACTGGAGCTCCAAAGGATGGTGTTATCTTGTTGCAAGAGGCTGGGAGCTAAATATCGGGTGCTCGCTCCACTCCATGACATGGGGCTCGCATTTAATGTGAGTAAATATTCGTCATCGGCTGCCCACTGGTGGTTGCTGTCGTAGGTGATGATGGTCGAGTCTAGTTCAAGCTGGATCACCTGATTGGGAATGGCTTGGTCACCAGGGACATCGGAGTTGTTGTTGGCATTTCTGGTTTTAGCTCCTGAGGATAGGGTCCAGCCAGCAAAGTAGGTGGAGGCATCTGTTCCATGAGAGAGAATTGGAGTTTGAAAATTGCCGGAAATCAAGAGCTCTCCTGATACATTGGGGCTTGGTATGGTGATATTCCCGATCGCAGACCAAGCTGTTTCATTTGCATTAGGAGAGAGGTCGCGGGCCTTGACGCGATATGAATTCTCTGTTTCAACATCAAGATAGAGTTCAGTCCACGTAGTGTCACTTTGCCACCCACTGTTACTACCAGCGGTCGTATTCTCAAAAAAGTATTCGACCCCCAGGTAAGGGTCGGTGGCCGTAGAGGCCACCATATAGATGTTGATATCATCTACGACCATGGGCTCAATACTCCAGGTCATGGGGTCAGGAGTGGGTGGGGTTGTATCGGAGGGGGACATGACGAGGTTGGTGGTGGCCGACCATCCCGTTTCATTTTGATTGGGGGATTTATCCCGAACTTTGAACCTGTAGGTATAGTTGGTGCTAGGAGTGAGATTCGTTTCTCCCCAGATGTGGGCATAAACATTTCCGTGCCACCCACTGTTGGTTCCCGCCGTGACGTTTTCGAAAAAGTATTCAACGCCGTAAGGGTTGTCATAGGCAAAATCAGCTGTCATGGTGGTGTTGACGAAATCCTCTTCAGTAGGAATGACAGACCAGGTCGGTGGATCTGGCGTTGGGGGAGTTGCGTCTGCGGTGACATCCTGTTCATAAAAAATGATATTGTCCATGTAGATGCCTCTTCCGCCGGAGGACATCAGGTTGATCCTGAGATTAGCTGCGGCATTCCCACTGAAGAGGGTCGCTGGGACGACGTAGGAGAAGGTCTGGATAGAAGACCAGTTGCTTGTGCCGAAATTAAAGTCATTGTAGGTCGGTAGAAGGGTGGTCGTCGACCAGAGAACGTCATTGTCTTCGTCCCGAATGCTGGGGTTGATGTACCTTATTGAACTCCCACTCCAAGATTTGGGTGTGGCGTTCATTTGGAGGATGTAAACGTTGGAGGCTCCCCAAACGTGATTCAGGTCGTAATAGGCTTGTTCATTGGTGTATTCGTAATCAATCACCTGATTGGCGCTGGAGGGATAGATGCTGCCACCTTTGTGGGATCTTATGGTATTGATAAATGTCCAGCCGGGAAAAGCCGGGTCAACAGTCCCACTGGAGAAGTCGGGATTTTCAAAGTCCTCAATGAGGAGATTCGTCGCTTGGGCATCGGAATGAATGGATGCCAAGCAACTCAAGAGGAAGAGGAGTCTTGTCAGAAGAGATTTCAAAGTGTTCGTATCATATTGGTTTGAGACTGAGGTGCAAAAAAATGGGAGGGATTGAAACGCCGCTCAGTCCTTAGACTCCCTGAAGAAACTTCTGTCGAAACTTGAGAGGAGGGCTCCCCTTTTTCGTCTTGAAGGCTCTGCTGAACTGACTTGGATCGTAGAATTGGAGCCTCTCCGAGATCTGGGCAACACTCCAGCTCGTACCAATGAGCATTTGTTCGGCACGTTTTAGTCTGGCGTCGACCATGAGGGCTGAGAAACTTTTTTTGAAAGTCGACTTCAGCCAACTTCTGGTTCTTGAGGGTGACAGGTTCAGGTGACTGGCTAAATCTTCTGCCCTGACTGGAAGTTCAAGGTTAATTTTGATGAACTCATGGGTGTCTGTGATGCGGTCATGATTCTCTGAGAAAGGCTGAGCTCTCTGCTTCATTTCCTTTTCGAACATGGAAAGAAGAGGAAGGAGAGCTTGGCGTCGATGGTTAAGCTGTTCTTCTGTAAAGTGAGTGTGCTCTTTTGCGACAGCAAAGACGGTTCCAGATAGCTGACCGTCTTCATCTAGGAACGGGAGATCGATTTTGCTTAGACCCCATGGGCAGGTGTGCACCCAACCTTCGGGTCGCCTGATGACCTCTTGATCTACCGCACCGGCGCTCCCACAATGATCTCGACAGACCGTGGAGTCCTTAGCCTTGTTTCGTAGGCAAGAGGGGGATCGATGTTCACGTCTCTCAATGGGTAAAGTCGGAGACGATGAGTAGTCGTGAAAACCCAGATGTAGACCTGTGAGTTCCTCGATCGCGGTCATTGAGGGCAGAAGATTCATTCGTTAAAAATTATCATAATATAGTAAAATAATACAATTAATTGGGATTATTCCACAAGAAATAAGGCGGAAATATCGTATTCTTTCCTGTATCAAGATAGGGTTTTTCTATGCACAGCGTCGTTACACATCAACACGGATTTGAGACCGAATTCAGAAAAACCGAGTGTTGCGTTGTCGGAGGAGGAATGGCAGGCCTCTGCTCGGCTCTTGCGTCTGCTCGAAATGGCGTGAAGACCCTTCTCATTCAGGACCGACCGGTCTTAGGAGGGAATGCTTCTTCGGAGGTGAGAATGTGGATATGCGGGGCTCATGGCAAAGATGCCAAAGAGGGGGGAATTCTTGAGGAAATCCTTCTTAGAAACCTCTACTACAACAGAGGTATGAAATACACCATCTGGGATGACATCCTTTATGGAATATGTCGTGAAGAACCTCTGCTTGAGGTCATTTTCAGTTGTAGCGTCAATGAAGTGAGAAGCGAAGGCAGAAAAATTTCGGGGGTCACAGCTTGGCACCTGACTCGTCAGTGTTACATCGAGGTGGAGGCTAAGGCTTTTGTCGATGCTTCGGGCGATTCTGTGCTCAGTACATGTGGGGCGGAGATGCGTTGGGGTAGAGAGTCTCGACATGAATATGACGAATCTCATGCTCCCGAAGAAGCTGACGATAAGACCATGGGGAACAGTGTTCTGATTCAGTTGAGAGAGGTGGATGAGCATGTTCCCTTTACGGCTCCTCCTTGGGCCAAGACCTTTGAGGAAGAAGCTTTGGCCAATCGAGGCCTGAGACCGCAGGGAAATTTCTGGTGGTTGGAGTTTGGAGGGATCATGGACACCATTGCTGACTCAGACAAGATTAGAGATGAGAACTTGGCCATTGCTTATGGAGCTTGGGATCTCATTAAGAACCACCCTGATGGGAGAGGGCAAGGGTGGGAGCTGGAGTGGATCGGTTCCTTGCCGGGAAAACGTGAAAACAAACGTTATGTAGGAGATGTCCTTTTGAATCAAAGAGATGTTGAGGCTGGGGGCGATTTCGAGGACGTGGTCGCTCACGGTGGATGGTCGATGGATGATCACCATCCCGATGCCATCAATCACCGAGGCCCTCCAACGATTTTTCATCCAGCTCCTTCTCCCTACGGAATTCCTTACCGTTCTCTATACAGCAAAGACTTTGATAATCTCTGGTGCGCGGGAAGGAATATTTCAGCTACCCACATGGCCATGAGCTCAACCCGAGTCATGGGGACGACCTCGGTGATGGGGCAGGCTGTCGGAACGGCTGTGTCTATTGCAATAAAGAAAGGAATCAGTAATCGTGGCGTTTACGGTGAGGCGACTAGTGACCTCCAGGCCATGCTCCTTGAGCAAGATCAGTATCTACCTGGATACACTAGATCGGTGAACGCGAGTGATCGAGGTGGGAGTCTGGAGTGGGAAGGAGGTGACGCTTCTGCTCTCTTGGACGGACATGAGCGACAGTTGGGCGAAGAGGATCACGGAGTATGGATGGCCGCGGGAGAGAAGGTGACGTGGAACTTCTCAGAGCCCAAAAATTTCGA
>Ga0233432_10000831_pt1 | contig 29680 bp, 33 predicted proteins | sample SI_122_August201_6_FD_179870 | JGI IMG/M metagenome (GOLD analysis project Ga0233432, IMG submission 179870) | Seawater microbial communities from Saanich Inlet, British Columbia, Canada - SI_122_August2016_10_MG | ecosystem: Environmental > Aquatic > Marine > Inlet | place: Canada: British... | reverse complement strand
AAATTATTGCTGCATAGTAATTTAGTCATTTTTTACTTGTATTCATTACAGTGTAATGATTCCAAATTTGGGTAATAATCCAGGCGATTGGGAAAACTGGAACAACAACCGCAAGCCATACCATCCAAGACTTATATCGAACTTTCCCACCATCTTTTGGCTGGGTTATGCCTGCCATACCTGCTAACCACAGAATAGAAAACAAGAATATCACAAGGGAGAGAATTAAAGAGCCCACGAATCCAAAGTTTTCAAAAATAGTCTTTAACATCCTAGCTGATTATATATTTGCGTATCTTATAATGTAATTTAGCTAAATAACTACGTAAATGCTCCCTACAGTATCCATAGTCGGCCGGCCTAATGTCGGAAAATCAACCATATTTAATCGTCTTGTTGGCGAAAGACAAGCTATTGTTCATGATGAATATGGAGTTACACGAGACCGTCATTACGGCGAAAGCTATTGGAATGGGGTTGATTTCAATATTATCGATACGGGTGGTTATTTACCAGATGAACTGGATACGATAACGGTTGGTGTGCGTGAACAAGTGCTCATTGCAATTGAAGAGTCCGACGTAATACTCTTTGTGGTTGATGCAAAAACCGGTATTAATATGCTGGACGAGTCTGTTGCGCAAATATTACGAAGGCAAAAAAAACCAGTTTTACTCGTCGCAAATAAGGCAGATAATGAAGGGAGAAGGCTAGAAGCTTCTGAATTCTACAGCTTAGGATTTAATGAATTATATTCTATCTCGGCCATAAGTGGTACAGGAACTGGTGAACTCATGGACCGAATAATTGAATTGTTACCCGATCATGAACCAGAGCAGCATGAAAATATCCCCAAATTAGCCTTCATTGGACGACCAAATGTGGGAAAAAGCAGCTTAGTGAATGCATTAGTGGACGATGAACGTTGTATAGTGACAGATATTGCTGGAACTACTCGCGACACTATAAACACCTACTTATCCTTTAACGATAAAGAATACACACTAATGGATACGGCTGGGCTTCGAAAACGGGTAAAGGTAAAAGAAAATATCGAGTTTTACAGTACCGTTAGAACAGAAAAAGCCATTCGTGAGTGCGATGTCGCAGTGCTCATATTAGACGCTGAAAGAGGATTTGATGCACAAGATAAGCGGGTACTTCGACAAGCTGAAGAATACAATAAAGGTTTAATCATTGTTTGGAATAAATGGGATTTAATTGACGATAAAGACACACACACGGTACGTGAATTTGAAAAAATAGTGTATGAGGCGGTCCCCCAAATGGATTACATACCTATTCTAACTATTTCCGCGACCAACAAGAAACGTATCCATAAAGTGTTGGAATTGTGTGATGAAGTAATAGAAGAAAGAAAGAAACAAATAAGCACCTCGGAATTAAACGACTTTATTCAGAAAACTCTTCATAAACGACCATTGCCTATGAAAAGGGGCAGAGAATTAAAGATACAGTATGGCTCACAAGTAAAAGCCAACCCACCTGTTTTTAAATTTTTCATGAATAGCCCACAAGACTTACCTCCTAATTACCGTCGTTATTTAGAGAATCAAATCAGAGAAACCTATAAATTTACCGGCGTACCCATAACGATGGTATTTAAGCAGAAGTAGGAGAGTAATGGAGATTATGAACCTAAAACATGGAATAGAGATTTTAGCAGCTATTTTATGCTTTATTGTTCTACTTCCAAGTTCATTAAATCTACGAAATCTAACAAAAGTATATCTTTTGGGTAGCATATGTAGCTTTCTCGCTTCTAAAATCTTTGTTTTAGTTGGGCCAAGTTACCTAGCGCGAGATGTTGAGACATGGGGTAATTTTATAAGCATAAGTTTAATTTTATCTGCTTTATTTGTAATAATTAGAGACTCTAAACCCATGTTCGCACGGTTTCCAATCTATTTAACCTTGCTTCCTTTATCTGGGATTATATTTTTTGCCATCATTCCAACAAATTATGCAATAAAAGATTTGTTAGAGCTAATAATGCAGGCAGGCGCCATAGTAGTTGCTCTGCTAATTTTCGGAGTAAATACATATCTATTCAAGTGGAAATGGACATTTCTTGGATCAATTCTAATCTTTTTATGTGCATTTATGATTCCGTTTATCAATTTTAATGACCCGATGAATGGTAAGTTAATAGGTGGTATTTTCTTAAGTACTGGAATGATTATATTAACTTTTAGTTTAATTAAATATCCAACTAATACAGAAATATCTAAAACTATCGACATTCACATATGAGCTACCAAATTGGCGATAAAATACCCAGCTTCACATTACAAGACACAGAAGGAAATCAGGTTACAATAGAAGTAGGAACTAACAACCATACCGTTTTACTATTTTTCCCTTTAGCTTTTTCAAGCGTTTGCACAGACGAGTTATGCTCGGTACGTGATAACATGAAGCTTTATGAGTCGTTTGACGCAAAAGTTTACGGTATTTCTATTGATAGTTTTTTTAGTTTGAAGGCCTTTAAACAATCTCAAAACCTAAATTTCACTTTATTAAGTGATTTCAATAAAGTACAGTCAAATAATTTTGGCGTTTTAAACGATGATTTCTTTGGGATGATTGGTGTTGCAAAACGAAGTGCATTCGTTCTTGATGGCGACATGAAATTAGTTCACTCTGAAATACTAGAAGATGCGGGTAACTTACCTAACTTCGATAAAATCAACGAAGCCTTAAAATAAATTTTTTATTATAGATCTGATACATGTGGAATGTAGTAGAGGAGTATCAGTGATAAGTGGTTTTATGAAATATTTAATTATCTGTACTTTACATAATATATATTATGAGACAAATATATAGTGTAGAAAATGATTAATACCATATGTAAACGTTCTTTGATACTAACTCACAGAAATACGATCAGAAAGCATTAACCATAAAAGACACGAGATCCAATATCGTTGGACCTCATGTATCAATGATTGCTAGGTTGCATGGTAAGTTAGATTAGCTATTGTCACTACTGTTTATTCGGAATGTTATGGGCAATGTGTACCGAACTGCAACAGGTCTTCCACGCTGTAAGCCTGGTTGAAACTTCGCTTTTAGGACCGCACGAACAGCCTCTTCATCGCAACCACCGCCAATTCCACGAATTACTTTAGGATCAAGTACTTTCCCCGTTTTATCAATAACAAACTGCACAATTACACGTCCCTCGATGCCTGCTTTCAAAGCCAACGGAGGATAACTTATGTGCGATTGAACCGATGCAATTCCACCTATTAATACCGGTGGATTCTCTACTACCACAAATATTTCTTCTTCAACTTCATCTTGTTGTTGAATAGGTTTAGGAGGAATCGGAATGTCCATAGGTTCATCAAAATCTAGTTCTGCGTCAATCTCGAGTATTTCATCTTCGAGTATTTCATCATTTGGAACCTCTATGGGTACAGATGGCCTGGGTGGTGCTGGAGCTTTTAATTCCTGCTTGGTTTGGATGATTTCCTCAATAAAAATCTCTTCCTGCTGTTGTATCACGATTTGTTTATCGGATGTGTCTACATTTAAATCCACCTTAAAAGCTACTATGAATATAAGTATGGATAAAATGAAAGCTCCCTCAAGTGTTATGAGGTAGTTTTTTCTAAGACTACTGTCACGTTTGATTATTCTGACTGGAATTTTCATGACTTACCTCCTATCAATCTAGTTTAACCTCTTATGATCTAGATGTAGTATAGAAAGTAATCGTGAAGTTTATGTGAAGCGCTTTTTTAGATATTGGAACTAGTCATTTCTCGACTAACTGATACACTATTTGAGCATTAATCGATGGTTTCAATATGAAAATGAAATAAACCATCCTCATCTTTTTGTATGGGAATTCGATCAATAACCGCATCAATAGATATTTTTCCCTGTAAATGAACTACTGGATAACGCTTACTATTACCAAAACCATCTTCTTCGTTATTTGGTTTTATGTCATTAAATTCACTTTTAATGGGAACCTGTATCCTAATGGGATCAATTAGAATAAGTAAAAGATCGTTTTGATCTACAAATTTAAAGTTGATTATTTCTTCAACAATGGTTGGTGTGTATGCTTCTATACTTTGTATTGATTTGGAACCTTCTTGCAGACTAGGCTCGACAAACCCTCGTGACGAACATTCTTTCCATTGTACCGAATTCATTGGGATAAATAATAAATCTACGTCCATTAGGCGTTTTGTTTTATACGTTTTCTACGTTTTGGTTTATTTCTATTTTCTAAAGTCTGTTGCACAACAAATCGAACGATGGTTGCAGCAATATCTTTTTGGGTGGCGCGCTCAATTCCTTCTAAACCAGGTGAAGAATTTACTTCAAGAATGAGTGGACCTCTACTAGATTGGAGTAAATCCACTCCAGCAATAGGCAAACCCATTGCTTTCGCAGCAGTTTTTGCGGCTGTTCGTTCTCTGGGGCTCAATCGAATTAATGTCCCTGTACCACCTTGATGTAGATTTGATCGAAACTCGCCTTCCTTAGATTGTCTTTTCATAGCTCCCACCACTCGACCATTGACGACAAAAGCACGGATGTCCGCTCCCTTTGACTCTTCGATAAACTCCTGAACAATTACTCTAGCTTTCATGCTATGAAAGGCTTGAATAATCGATTGGGCGGCCTTTTTAGTAGGAGCTAATACGACACCAAATCCCTGTGTGCCTTCTAGTAGTTTTACAATCAATGGCGCGCCTCCAACAGAATCAATCAAACTATCTACTTCTTTAGAGTAATTTGTGAAAACCGTTTTTGGAAGACCTACTCCTGAACTGGCAAGTAACTGCAAAGACCTGAGTTTATCTCTTGATCGTACAAGCGCCTGCGAATGAACCGCAGTAAAAACATTCATCATCTCAAACTGGCGCACTACAGCAGCCCCATAGTAGGTAACACTTGATCCTATTCTGGGTATCACTGCATCTAAAAAGTCAAGGCTCTCCCCTTTGTAAAATATTTTCGGATCATCTTGCTCAATATTGATGTCACATTTTAAGTGATCAATCACATGAGCAACATGCCCTTTGGACTCTATGGCTTCTTTTAATCGCCTAGTAGAATATAAGTTTGGGTTCCTAGAAAGGATTCCGATGTGAAGTGTCAAAATAAAACCCCTATCGTTTATATTTATTTCTCGAATACATATTAGTTCTGCATCGATTTTTTGGAAGTGTGCACCTTAGCTACATCAACCAGAAAACGATTCATTAAGAATTTCCTACCTAATAAGACAGGAAATTTCATTTCAGAGCGATCCGTTAAGGATAATTCGGTATCAATTATTCGATGATTTAGTTGAATTCTAGCTCGCACGAAGTAACGTGATTCAGTTAACCCATTTGAACTTTTTACCTCTCGAACATCAGATATAGGAAGCTCAAATAGTTTATTGTTGTAGGCTTCATGTTCTGGGTCTAGCAAGCTAAAACGTACCCATTCCTGCGAATTCTTAATGAAGGCTTCAATTCTGTGGCAATGTATACTTGATGAAAAGGCACCTGTATCAATTTTTGCTTCTAAACCGAATAGGAACCATTCTGGTATATCCATTCGCTCTATTCGCCCAATAATTTGCAGATCGTTTTCTTTCAATTCATAAACATTTATTATGTTAAAAATACGTCATTTTTTCTAAAAGCAATACATCCATTCAACCTATGATTGAAAAACCTCGTTTGGTTCTTGATAAAGAAATTGTAATTCGAAATAGTTCACGAATCAGTAATAAAATCCAGCGAAATGATAAACACTTTCAACCACACTTTAAAACCCACCAGTCGATTGAAGTAGGGAAATGGATACGTGATTTAGGGGTTACTGACATTACCGTATCCAGCTTGGATATGCTTGCCTATTTTATACAGGATGATTGGGATTCCTTTTTACTAGCCCTCCCCTTACACCCTGGACTTTTTACATCAATTAATCAGGTCAATAATCAGTGTAATCTAAAGGTATTGTCTAGTTCAATTGAGCACTTGAAACATCTTAACAATATTCTCGACAAACCTTTACAAGTACTTTTAGATGTCGATCCAAATTATGGACGGACCGGAATGCCAATTGACCTTCTTTCAGACATATCCGAGTTCCCTAAAGCCATTCAGCATCTTTCGAAAATAAGACTAATTGGGTGTTATATTCATGCAGGTAATTCGTATCAACAACCTAATAAGGAATCTATTCTTGCTTTTTCAGACGGCTTGATGGCATCCATTACCCAGTTAAAGAAAACTCTCCACTTGCCTATTTATTATGGAGATACTCCCACCTGTTCATTGATGGATGACTTTTCTGTCATTGATGTACTGACACCGGGTAACTTGTTTTTTTATGACCTAAGCCAAGAACATATAGGAAGTTGCCAGCAAGAAGATATTGCAGTTTGGGTAGATTGCCCTATTATTGAAGTAAAGACCCGGAATGCTTGGGATTTACCCACATATATGACTCAGTATGGTGGTAACGAATTTGCTCAAATTGTGATACATGGTGGAGCCGTTCATTTCTCAAAAGATTATCTCGACATCGATGGTAGAATAGTCTACGGCCGTTTAAAAGATAATCCTAGTTTATATTTGGATAAAATCTCCCAAGAACACGGCTTAATTATTGGTCCAAAAGATTTAATCTATAAAGTGGCGGACCAATCATATCTTTCGATTCTTCCGGTTCATTCCTGTTTAACAGCGGAATCTATGGGCGGTTATACCGACTCAAAAACGTTTGCTTGCTACGACCATATGAAGGGTAACAGGTGAATTTCATAGGTTATGCATAGATTTTATTGTCCATTTATCAAGGAGATACTACTATGTTAAATAGGGCGCTATCATGAATTAATTACTGCGGGTTCCATAAGTTGTATAGATCCCAATTCTGCATTCATAGTAGCCTTTATTCCTACCGGTATGGTACTATTATCTGTTTCATGACTTATAAGTGCACCATAAAAAGCTGGGATATTTAGCGGACTAATATGATCGTTAAATACTTGTTCTAAGCTCAAACTATTTGCTCCAGCATCACAATTAGTGCATTTACCAAAAATAAATCCGTTAATGTTATTTAAAATCCCACTCAATTTTAGTTGGGTCAACATTCGATCCACTCGATATACATCCTCTCCTACATCTTCTAAATATAAGATTGCGTCCGTAAAATCAGGTAGATATTCACTCCCAATCAAGGAAGATAACACGGTTAGATTACCACCTAAGAGTATCCCTTCTGTCGTTCCTGGTTCTATGGTGAGGTGATCCTCTCCATGATTTTCGGGATATTGGTATCGCGGCATCCCCCCATTCTCAATTACCTCTTTGAAATATTTAGTGGAATAAGAACTCCAACTAGAGGTTCCTACTGGACCATGAAAGGTATGCATACGTGCTTTTTTCCAGAGAGCCAAATGTAGAGAAGTTATATCACTGAACCCGCAAAGTATTTTAGGATTTGATGCAATGACTTCAAAATCTAAATAGGGTAACATGCGATTACAACCCCAGCCTCCTCTAACACAGAGTATCCCGTCAATTACTGGGTTTTGAAACATGTTCATAAGATCTTTTGCACGATCTTGATCCGTACCGGCTAAATATCCACGTCGGTCTCGCACATGTTCTCCAAGTACCACTTTATAGCCTAGGGATTTAACTTTAACCAGCATTTCTTCGAAATCGTCTGGATTATATACTGGACTAGCGGGAGAAACCAACCCAATTGTATCGCCCGGTTGTAATGCCCTTGGCTTGATGGATTCAAATTTTTGATTCCAAAACGGTGAACTACCCTGCACTATATGCTTATTCCCTGCTGTAGTTACTTTTTGAACACTCGATTCAAGTATGTGAATAGCTGTTCCTAATCCTAAGGTTTTGAAAAATTGACTTCGATCTATAGGCATAATCAACGGTATAAGTTGTGTTTACTAATGTAGTCTATGGTGGTTGAATGAAGATACTTTTCTAACGGTTCTCCTGTTTGAAGTTTACCTCTGAGATCAGTTGAAGAAATAGTCATTAATTCATGCTCAACCAATATAGCCTTCGATTTCAGGTAGGCTGGCAAAGTAAAATTAGCCTTTCTCTGGGCAACTAATAATCTAACCCTCTCAAGTATTTTATCATAATCTTTCCACGACCTAAAACTATCTATACTATCGGATCCCAAGCAAAAGTAGACTTCAGGGTATCCTAAGGTCTCGATCACATAATCAATCGTTTTGTAGCTATAATTGGGAATTGGCAGATCTTCTTCTATACGTGAAATCAAGCACTTACTTATTTCCTTAGTAGCTAAATCTACCATATTCAAGCGATCAGTATAGCTCGCATCTGTCGTTTGTTTATGAGGTGGGTGTGGATTAACAAGCAACCACAATTCATCAATGTATCCACTTGAAAGAAATGACCGAAGAATGGCTAAATGACCTAAGTGTATTGGGTCAAAGCTACCTCCAAAGAGCCCAATTCGCTTATGTGACATCCTCTGGTGATTTAATTTGTACTAGCGACCGGTTCTAGCTTTCGAATCTCGCTTATAGCTTGTAGATATAACGACTCTGCTTCCGAACGAAGCGTACTCTGTGGAAATAATTGTAGAAATTTTTCGTAGTTCTCAACAGCTAAATTATACCGCTCGACTTGCTTGGATTGTATGCTTTGCTCAGCATAACTAACATAGGTCTCTATAATTTTTAGTAAAGCTGATTCTGCCCAGCGGGTTTCAGGGTATAGGTCTATGGTCTGATCAAAATAAATAGTTGCTGCTTTGTATCGTAAGGTACGAAGATAGAATTGCCCAGATTCATAGGTTTTACGAGCCAATTTATTTCTGAGCTCATCTATTTTCTGAGCACTTTCTTCAATAAAGGGAGAATTTGGGTAGTTGTTATTGAACAATTGGAAAAGCTCAATAGCTCGCATGGTCGGTCCTTGATCCAGTCGGTAACGTGGAGATTGCTGATAGTAACTCAGAGCTCTGTTAAATTCAACTTCCTGTCTGCGTTCATCTTGCGGATAATAGCTAATAAAACGTTCGTACTCAGAGGCGGCAAGTAAGTACTGCTTATTTTTGAAGTAACTTTCAGCTAACAAAAACTGGGCTTCCTTTGCGTATGTGGTTCCCCTTCCCATTCGAGTCACCAAATCAAACCCATAAGCCGCGTCCGAATACTCTTCTTTCTCATAGAAAGCAATGGATTTTTCGTATGCTGAGTCAATTGGTTCACCTGGTTTAATAAGCTCCTTATTGGCACATGAAAGTGAAACACTTAATAATAGTAAAGTGGCTAGTCGTAATAGCATAGTTATTTTATCCGGGACGTTAAATAGTCTATAAGTTTATGGAGTTCATTGCGGTATTCAGGATGTTCAAACTCCTTTATAATATCGTAAATCTGGGCGTATTTATTGTCGATTAGTTGAGATATTTCGTCAATGACCTGATACTTGTACATAAACTCGGTAACCGAGCTTACCCATGCATGGTCGAGTAACTCTTTAGGTCCCTTGTAAGCTAAATCCATCAATGCTTGTTCGTCGTTGGTGCACTGCTCGTAGGTTCTTATCCATAAGTAGGTTTTTTTTCCTTCTAGTATATCACCAGCTTTCTTTTTTCCAAAGTTTTCAGGTTCCGCTGTCACATCCAAAAGGTCATCCTGCATTTGAAAAGCAACCCCCATTAATCTTCCTAGTTCTTGCATATTAGCTAAAAGATCCAACCTTCCACCAACAATTACGCCAAGCCCAAGAGCTGCAGATAACAACGCTCCTGTCTTACCTTCAATCATCTCCACGTACTGCTCAACCTCTACCTTTTCACGATGCATAAGCTCCATATCTAACGCCTGCCCATCACATACTTTAATGGTTGCCTGAACAAATACTTCCATCATTGCATGATAGGCATCATGCCCTATATTTTCTTTCTTTCCATAATGTAATAATTGCTGAAAAGCGTAGACATACATGACATCTCCACTAAGAATAGCAACATTGGGATCCCATTTATTGTGCACACTAGGGAACCCTCTTCTTGTCTCAGCCTCGTCCATAATATCATCATGGACTAAAGTAAAATTATGGAGTATTTCTATCGCAAGGGCTGCATGCATTGCATTGGTATGGTGACCAGATGCAATTCCAGAAGCTAATAGAGTTAAATATGGACGAATTCGCTTCCCTCCCATGCCCATTGTATATTGAAATGGGTTATATAAGGATCTTGGTTCACTAGGCAACTCTAACTGCTGAATTGCCCTTTCAATTTCATCGAGCCAACGTTTATTCATGAGACATGAGGTGTTATATGTTCTTCACTTAAGAGTCTCCATTCTCGAACTCCTAACAAGGTCATAATCATTGTTGCTTCTTTTCGCCATAAGTTAAACCATTTTTCTAACCCTTTTAACCCTTCTTCTTTTAATACTCGAACTACTGGTTGGGCAACAGCCACAAAGTGGGCCCCTAAACATCTGGCTTTTATCATATCCTGTGCATGCCGGATTCCTCCAGATGCAATAATTTCAAATTCTCGCTCCCATGCTAGTTCCTGTAACGATTTTAGACAATAGACTGTGCTATTCCCCCATTCGTTAAAGCGTTCTTGCATTTCAAGTTCGTATTTTCTTGTCAAGGTACTCCCCACTTTATCTGAATCTGGTCTCGAAGATATACGTGCGGCTTCAACTCTTGACCATGATGTACCTCCGACTCCAGCAACATCAATCACCTTCACTCCAACGTTGAGTAGTCTCTTTGCGACAGCAGCATCAATCCCCGCACCTGTTTCTTTTACAATTAGTGGAACTGAAGATTCATTAGCCAACTGCTCAATTCCCTTTAAGACACCATCAAATTGAGTGTCTCCTTCTGGTTGAATTAACTCTTGAAGTGGATTAAGATGAACAATAACAGCATTGGCTTCGATAGAACTGATCATTGATAGAAGGTGGTTACTTGGCATTCCCCCAATAAGTTGTGCACCACCGATATTGGCTGCTATAAATGCATTTGGCGCTTTTTTGCGAACAATGGAAAAGCTTTTTTCGTGGGTACTATCTTCAAGCATTACACGTTGACTTCCTACTCCAAACGGGATCTTAAAGTGCTCACAAAACGTAGCTATCTCAGCATTTAGGTTGGTGGCCTCTCCGTGGCCTCCGGTCATAGAGGATATAAATAGAGGAAATTCAAACTCACTACCTAATAAGTGTGAACGAAAAGATATATCCTCAAGCCCACATTCAGGCAATGCGTTGTGCTTGAGTTGATACATTTGAAAGCCAGTACGTCGTTTGTATTGACTACTTTCAGTCAAGGTAAGATCTATATGATCTTTTTTACGGGTAGAAATTGAACTCATACGGTAAGTTAGCAAACTTAAACAGGGATTAAAATTAAGCGAGTTAAAATCTCTGCATATATTCTAGAAAAGATAAGAACCCGAATTAATATGAAAAGTTTGACCGGTTGCATGCTTGAACTCCCCCGTACCGATTCGATATGCAAGAGTTGCTATATCTTCAGGAGGTACTATGGTATTAAGTGCCAATCCTTGGGTTAGATACTCTTCCCCATATGTTTTAATCGATTCTATAGCCATATCGGTATGAACAAAACCTGGGGCTATGCTAAACGCTGTAATGCCTTGTTTCCCGTAATTACGCGCAATACTTTTAACAAAGGCCATCATACCAGCTTTAGAAGCAGCATATGCGGCGAATTCTTCGGTATCTCCTCGCTGCCCTGCGCGTGAAGAAATATTAATAAGAATTCCTTCTACTTGTGAATCAGACCATATTTTGATCACTTTCTTTGCAAGATAACTACTAGCTGTTAAGTTAATTGATAGAGTTTTGTTCCAGTTTTCCAACCAAGACTCGTCAGATGAGCTAATGGGACTTTCAATGAAAACGGCGGCATTGTTAACAAGGACTTGAGGGAATTTTTCAAGTTTTTCTAATGAGTGTACCCAAAAATCAATTGCTTCCTTATACTCAATCAAATCTAGAATTGTGTGGGTATACGTTGAACAATCATTCCACGTTGAAATATCTGTGGTAGAAGCACCAAATACATTCCACTCCTGATCTAAGAAGCGGTCTACAATAGCTTTTCCTATTCCTCTTGACGAACCTGTAACTATTATACTTCCCATTTCTTATTATTTATTTGACCTACTCATGTACACAGGCACAAAAGAGCAAGCTTCACCGTACATTATTTTTTTGGCTGTACCAATGAGTTTTTTTGTTATATGAGCATAAATATCAGGGGTCACAGACTTGTTAGAGCAACCCTTAACTAATACATATTTCTCTTTATAAGAACTAAAATCGGCTTCGTCAATATTCCGCTTGATTAGCTGAGATCGTGCGTCTATTGGGTTGGTAAAGAAAATATCTTTTGCGTGTCGCTTGCCTATTTCGGTAAGTATCATGTACGCCCATGGAGCTAATAGAGCGTCTTCGTTCACTTCAATACACAAATAGGAGTCCTGATATTCCTGCCAATTGTGCTGCTCAATGCTGTCATTAAACAAATTCTCCTTCAGAATAAGCCCTTTAAATAACCAAGGAGTAATATCTAAAGATTTTAACGGAAACTTAGGCCCAAAACTTTTGGCAATATCAATAGATACTAACTTTTCATTGGATTGAACTTTATTCTTAATCATACTTTTTCCCAAATAATCAACGGTTTCACAATTCGATGTAACAGTCACAAATTGACCGTAGGTACAAACTCACAAATTATATCGAGAAACTTTCACCACATGAGCATGTTCGACTTGCATTAGGATTGTGGAAATGGAATCCTTTCCCTTCTAATCCATCACTAAAATCTAACTCTGTCCCCGCTAACATTAAGTAGCTTCGCATATCTATGTATAAACTGAAATCCGGATATTCAAAAAGGTGATCTGATTCTTTTATGGTTAGTTCATGCTCTTTAACCAACTTCAAATCATAGCTTAAACCACTACAACCACCACTAATAATGGATATTTGCAATAGATTTTTTTGCTCATCCGAATCGGACCCTTTTATTTCACATATTCGATGATAAGCCGCATCACTAATGGTAATCTCTGACATGTTACACTGAGATGACTTGTATTTCTGGATCTACTCTCTTGACCATACTTTCTATGGCGTACAAGGTGCCCGTGGTTGCTGTTGGGCATGTCCCACAAGCACCTTGGTAATGTACTTTGAGTCTATTTTCTTCTAGGCTGATCACTTTCAAACCTCCACCATCGGCCAGAAGATAGGGACGTACTTGCTCGTCAAGCATCCGGTTTATTTCCTGTAATCTAGGATCATCCGAATCTAGTGCTTCTTTACTAACATGAACTTCGGCATCATCAGCCAGATTTTCCTGTGCTTCTGCCTCACGAATGGGTGGGGCTAATTTCCTTAATAGCTCTGACCAAACAGCTCCACCGTCTTGAGTTACAGTAATGTAGCGATCCACATAATACACGTTGATCACATGTTCTATTTCAAAAAGGGATGCAGCTAAACGGTCATCCTGAGCTTCCTGCGCATCTTCATAGGACCGAGTGACTCCATTAGTCAAAGGTTCTGCGAGTACAAATCGCATGGCGTCTGGATTTGGTGTTCGTTCTATTTCTTTGATTTTTGCCATTTTGATCAGTTAATTAAAAAATGATTGTGTTTCAATTATACCATTAATCAATGAATCAATATCTGCTTCATTGTTATAAAAAGAAATCGAGGCGCGTATGGTTCCTGGAACGCCATAGCGTTCCATAATCGGTTGTGTACAATGGTGTCCGGTACGTACGGCAATACCATACTTATCTAATATAGTGCCCGCATCTGTTGGGTGAATATCATCCAATAAAAAAGAAATGACCGATGTTTTATTATTGGAGGTACCTATAAATCGAACATGATCTAAAGTATTAAAACCTTCCATGGCATACTCCAAGAGATAAGACTCTCGTCGATTAATTTCATCCAGCCCAATATTATTTAAGTAACGAATAGCCTCACCAAATGCTATACCAGCAGCTATAGGTGGTGTTCCTGCTTCAAATTTATGAGGAAGATCATTGTAGGTTGTTCCAGAAAAACTAACTTTATCTATCATGTCTCCTCCTCCTCTATACGGGGGCATAGATTCTAAAAGTGACTTATCTCCGTATAATACACCAAAGCCTGTAGGACCACACATTTTATGTGCAGAAAAAGTGTAAAAATCGACTCCTAACTTCTGCACATCAACTTTCATATGCGGAGTTGCTTGTGCACCATCAATTAGTACTTTTGCTCCAACAGTTTTTGCTTTTTCTATTATTTCAGAAACAGGATTGACTGTACCTAAGGTGTTAGAAACATGAACTAAGGCGACCATTTTTGTTCTCTCAGACAATAAAGTTGAATACACCTCTAAGTCTAACTCACCGTTATCAAGAATTGGAATCACTTTAATGATGGCTCCTGTTTTTTGAGCAATCATTTGCCATGGAACTATATTAGCATGGTGCTCCATCTCCGATAATATAATTTCGTCCCCTTCAGAAAGGTTGCTACTACCCCATGATTGGGCCACTAGGTTGATGGAATCGGTTGTTCCTGTAGTGAATATAATTTGCTCAAGACTCTCCGCATGAAGAAAATCCCTAACCAAAATACGAGTATCCTCATAAGCTGAGGTCGCTGTTTGTGACAGGTGATGTACACCACGATGAATGTTAGCATGCTCATAACGTTGGTAGTCGGTTAATCTAGTTATAACAGACTCTGGCATCTGGCTAGAGGCACCATTATCTAAGTAACTAAGTGCATGCCCATTCACTTGTGTTTTAAGCACAGGGAATTGACTTCGTATGTGATTCCAATCTATAGCGACCATCGTTACCTTTTTGTATCTGTACAATCGTCTACCGTACCACTTAATCTCTGTTGGTATAGGCGATTACTTCTTTTAATAATAATTCTTCTACTGATTTAACCGCCATGCTCTCAACCGATTCAAGAGCAAATGCGTAAACCAGTAGTTCCCTACTTTTTTGCTCAGTAAGCCCTCTACTCTGCAAGTAAAACACCTCTTCATCTTGTAATTGACCTATGGTTGCACCATGAGAGCACCGCACATCATCAGCAAATATTTCAAGTTGTGGTTTTGTATTTACTTTACCTGAGTCAGAAATGAGTAGATTTCTGTTTTCTTGGAAGGAGTCTATCTTTTGAGCATCTTTTGCTACAAAGATTTTACCATTAAAAATTGAGTGAGCCTGATCATTAACAACTACTTTGTGTAACTGATGTGAGTTTCCATGAGAAAAACGATGATCCATGATTGAATGCGTATCTGCAATTTGCTCACCATCGATAAGCACTAAACCATCAACAGTGAAATCTACCTCTTCCGCGTTCTGTATAACTCTGGGTTCATTACGGAATAATTTAGAACCCAAGCAAATAGTGTAAGAATGGTATTCTGCATGCGCATCTAACATGGCGACAGGTCGCGATATGTGTGACGCATTTTTACTGTCACGCTGTATACGTGCATGGTGAACATGAGCCCCGCTATAGAGTCTAAACTCATTGACAGGGACATTCAAATACACATTGTCCGAAAGGCCAATATGCTCTTCTATGATAGTCGCCTTAGAATACATCTCTCCCACAAATAATACTCGAGGTGTTACAAAATGTGGATTATTTCGATGGGTAAATACATTCAGAATATGTATGGGTTGCTCAATAACCGTTTCCTTGGGTACATAAATGAACGTTCCATCTTGAAAATTGACATCATTCAGAGGGACAAATACATCATCTTCGTAGTTGGTTATGGTCCCTAAGTGTGAGAGAAGCTGCTCATGTTCCGCGAAGTCACTAATATTGCCAACAATTACTCCATCTGGCATGCCTTCAATGGCAGAGTGTGACGGACTAAAGTTGCCATCAATAAATACCAATCGTGAATTCATGGCCTCCGGTAAGTGGAATTCGTCCAACTCAAGATTAGCTTGAGCTAAACTGGTGTCTACCGATTCAAATTTATTCGATGTAATGGACTTGAGATCCGTGAAGCGCCATTCTTCATCTTTTTTAGTTGGGAAAGGGCAGTTATCTAGGGTTTCTTTCGCCTGTGATCTCAGTTCGTTGAAATTCTCACGAAGTTTACCAGATAATTGGACGTAGGCATGAATTAATTCTTTTGTACTTACAGTACTCATTTTTACCATCTCCTATTTAGGCTAATTCTTTTTGCATCTGATCATATCCGTTGGCTTCCAATTCTTCAGCTAACGAAATATCTCCAGACTTAACAATTTTGCCATTCATCATTACGTGCACGAAATCTGGTTTTATATAATTCAACAGTCGCTGGTAATGAGTAATCATGACAATTGCATTTTCTGGACTTGCAATCTTGTTGACACCGTCAGAAACGACCTTTAGTGCATCTATATCTAATCCCGAGTCGGTTTCATCTAGAAATGAGAGGCGTGGATTTAACACAGCCATTTGAAAAATTTCATTTTTTTTCTTTTCACCACCCGAAAAACCTGTGTTGATAGAACGATTGAGAAATTCATCTTTCATTTCGATAATTTCTAACTTAGATACTAGGTAATCCTCAAATTCTAGAGGGTCCAATTCCTCTCGTTCGTTGGCACGAGCAATAGTATTATATGCTTCTCTAAGCAAGGTTTTATTGGTTATACCTGGTACCTCAACTGGATACTGAAAGGCTAAAAATAAACCCAAATGGGCTCGCTCATCCGCATCCATATCAGTAATATCCTCACCCTCAAACAAGATGGTTCCTTCCGTTACCTCGTATTCTGGGTGACCAGAAACTACTTTAGAAAGTGTGCTTTTTCCACTTCCATTTGGTCCCATAATGGCGTGGATCTCTCCTTTGTTGACGGATAGATTAACACCTTTTAAAATTTCCAGTTCTTCGCCTTCTACGACGGCATGTAGGTTTCTAATTTCTAACACTATACTATAATTTAATTATTACTATTTATGGGCTTGACGGTAGGCTATCCTACACTGCCTTCTAATTTGATATCCAATAGCTTATTAGCCTCAACTGCAAATTCTAGAGGCAATTCCTTTAAAACATCTTTAACAAAACCGTTAATAATCATAGAAATTGCGTCTTGTTCACTGATGCCTCGTTGCATTAGGTAAAATATTTGCTCCTCTCCCACTCTCGAAGTCGTAGCTTCATGTTCAACACTACTACTCGCATTTTCAGATGAAATATAAGGGAATGTATGAGCACCGCAGCTTTGACCAATAAGCATAGAATCACAGACTGAATAATTTTTCGATCCAGTAGCTTTCTTGCCAATTTTTACTTCACCACGGTAACTATTATTGGACTCACCGGCTGAAATACCTTTTGAAATGATGGTGCTACGGGTGTTCTTACCCAAATGAATCATTTTAGTTCCAGTATCTGCTTGTTGTTTTTTTGTAGTTACAGCTACAGAATAAAACTCCCCAATTGAGTGATCACCTTGTAAAATTACCGATGGATATTTAAGAGTAACCGCAGAACCAGTTTCTAATTGGGTCCATGAAATCTTACTATGATTTCCTTTACAAATCCCTCTTTTGGTAACAAAATTATAGATTCCACCCTTTCCATTTTCGTCACCAGAATACCAATTTTGTATAGTTGAATACTTGATGTCGGCATGGTCTAAAGCAATTAATTCTACTACAGCAGCATGCAATTGATTCTCATCATACATAGGAGCTGTACACCCTTCTAAATAACTAACACTCGCTCCTTCTTCCGCTATAATTAGCGTGCGCTCAAACTGACCAGATTCCATGTTATTAATTCGGAAGTACGTAGACAACTCCATCGGACATGCCGTATTTTTGGGGATATAGCAAAAAGATCCATCTGAGAAGACTGCAGAATTTAAGGCCGCGTAGAAATTATCACGTGCTGGTATAACCGAGCCCATATACTTCTTCACTAAGTCTGGGTGTTCTTTAATGGCTTCAGATATAGAGCAAAAAATAACCCCTGCTTCAGCTAATTTTTCTTTAAACGAGGTAAATACGGAAACGCTGTCAAAAACCGCATCTACTGCCACACCAGCCAACATTTTTTGTTCTTCAAGAGGAATACCTAATTTTTCGTAGGTCTCTCTTATATTGGGATCCACATCGTCTAGACTGTCTAGACTAGGTCTTTTTTTTGGTGCTGAGTAATAAAGTAAGTTCTCAAAATCAGGTTTCGTGTAAGTGGCATTGAACCATTCTGGCTCTTCCATCTCTAACCAAGCACGGTATGATTTCAAGCGGAATTCAAGCATCCACTCAGGTTCCTCTTTTCTGCTAGAGAGTTCACGTATTATGTCTTCACTAATTCCTTTTGGAAAATCTTCGTATTCGACGTCGGTTGTGAATCCATATTTATATTCTTCGCCAATCATAGACTCTAAAGCCTTGGTCTCTTCACTCATATTATGCTGTTTTAATGGATTAATGTTACCTGTTAAACCTAAGCAATAATGCTTCCGTTCATTAATAGAAGCTTATTTAGAACAACTCTAAATATAGTGAATTGCATGGCTAATTGTCAGGCTTTCTTATTGAGTTTCTCTATTGGCTCGATAAGAAACTAAAGTTAATCGGGGATTTGAATTTCTAGTAAAATACTATTGCCTTCTGGTGTTAATGTTAATTCTTCAATACAGCTTGGTATAAGAACAGTGTCGCCTTTTGAAATAGCAGGAAGTTCCTCGAAAAGGGATACCTCAAGACTTCCCTCCAAACACATGAGAACGGTGCAAGAAGAATGACCAAACTCTAAAGTGGTGGGTTCATTTATGAACCGCCTTTTGGTTACAAAATAATCTGAGCTTCCAATAAGCTGCTCTCCAGCTTCAAGATCATAGCTAGTCTTGTAAGAATCGGGGATGGAAAAATCTATGGCTTCAAGAGCTAAATCGTTGTGTAATTCTCGTTTATTCCCATGTGCATCGACCCGGTCAAAATCATGTATTCTATAGGTAATATCCGATGTTTGTTGAATCTCGGCAATTAATAAACCCTTCCCAATAGTGTGTATCCGACCTGCAGGAATAAAAAATACGTCATGTTGTTGCACCTTCTCCCGGTTAAGCACACTCATGAGCTTGTTGTCCTGAACGCATTCCATATACTGGCGAGCATCTACTTGTTTATTAAATCCCACAATAAGACTCGCATCCGGATCCGCATCGATCACATACCACATCTCTGTTTTACCAAAACTGTTATGACGTTTCTGAGCCAATTCATCATTTGGGTGTACTTGTATAGATAAATCTTGTTGGGCATCAATAAATTTAAACAACAGAGGAAACTTGTTACCGTGCTTATTATACACATGTTCACCAACCAAATCGCCTTTGAAAAGCTCAATGAGATCAGTCAGGCTTTTACCGGTATATGGGCCGTTACGAACAATTGAAATATTCCCAGGAACTCCAGATAATTCCCAGGATTCACCATCGTAATCACCATTACGTGGCTTAGCTAAGACCTCATGCAGGCTCTTACCTCCCCATAACTTTTCCTTTATGATGGGTTCAAAAATAAGTGGATAAAGATGCTCCATAACGTCAGTATTTTGTCATTAATACGCCCACACAGGCGGTGTTTACAATATCATTTACGTCACAACCTCTAGATAGATCCAACATGGGTTTATTTAACCCTTGAATAATTGGCCCAGTTGCCCTTGCGCCAGCTAACCTCTCTACCATTTTGTAGCCTATATTACCGGCCTCTAAACTTGGAAACACGAAGACGTTCGCCTGCCCTGCAACCAAACTATCCGGGGCTTTGCGACGGGCAACAGTGGCATCCCAGGCTGCATCAAACTGTAATTCACCATCAATATCAAAGCCACCGCCCAGTTCTTTATACAGCTTTAAAGCATCCCGTGGGACTTGTACACGTTCATGTTCGGCACTGCCATTAGTAGAAAATGACAACAATGCAATCTTGGGTTCCACACCGGTAAGAGAGTGATAAACCATTGCTGAATCATGTGCTATTGTGGCTAACTGTTCCGCATTTGGCATAGGAATAACCGCACAATCTCCAAAACTCACTACCTCACCAGTAGATAATTCCATGATAAAACTACTTGAAATAGTGGTTGAACCAGATCTAAGTCCAATGGTATGAATGGCCGCTCGCAGCACCTCTCCCGTTGTTGAAACCGAACCTGCCACACCTACATCCATATACTCCTTTGCTAACAGGCAACCTGTAAAATAAAGCGGGTCTAAGATGATTTTTTCGCAACGTTCACGACTCCATCCCTTGTTTTTTCTTTTCTCATAAAGAAAGTCTGCGAATTCTTCTCGGCGAGAATCTTCCCGCGGATCGATCCAATGAATTTTTGAGTTTAGCTCAATCGACTTTTCATTCTCTAGGGTCGATGCAAGTGCTTTTCGATCACTGCCTACTTCGGTTCTATCCGAAGAATTTAGCCCCCCCTTACTATGATTCCGAACCATATAAACTTTACCAATATTTAGTTCCACCAATAAATTAGCCGCTTGTTGAACTCTTGGATCTGAAGACCGGGCTAATACTATCTTTGATTGACTGCCCTTTGCCTTATCACGTAATACCTCGGTGAAATTCATAACTATGTATATGCCAGATAAATTAACTGATTTTTCGGGTTCATTGTGGTTCGTGGACTACATTCTTGATGTAACAAAAAAAGAATTTTTAGCACTACACTTAAAGTGATTAAACCCTATTAAAACTGAATATTTGCATTACCAAAATATACAACATTTTGGGGTGTATCGTGTAGTCTACGAGCGGTATAGTCCACATTTCTTTGAACATAATTAAGCAATTGATTAGACGTGTAATTCCCTTTTTTTATCGCATCGGCAACATAATAACTAAATATACTATGATACTTTTGAGCAATAGCCTGCTTAGTGTACAATTGTGAATCGCTTCTGCCATCCGATGAAAAAAGCAAGCCAAAGTTTATTCCACTGCTAGCTAATAAAGTAGAATTTAATGCATAAAAAGCATCGTAATACTTAGCCCTAGATACAGTATTCGTCTCATTTCCAGTATCAAAGAATAAATCACCTATCATAAAAAGCTCGGTAAAACCCGCATCTATTGCATCTTGTAACAAATGGGCAAGTACAAGGCCGTTATTCTGACGATTACTTAAAGCCTCATCACCTAACAAATAAATTAGATTACCATTTTTATCTATTGTAACATAACCATTTACATATAATATCAACTGGTTTTTATTGGCTCGGTTTCGTTTTAAAAATTCATCCCAATTGTATTTAAACTGTTCTAATCTTGAGGTATTTATGGACGTTCGAATACCTGCAAAACCCAATCCAAAACTGTTGATTAGATACTCTTCTATAAGCTTTGCATCCCTTTCTGCATATCGTTTATTAGGGAAACTATCTCCGTAATATTCGTTGCTTAAAATAAAGGCCGCCGCTTGGTTATTTTCGGTCAATCGTACAGGTATCTCGCGTTCTACATCTATATTTCCAAAGGGTACATTTGGAAGGGTTATAATGGACAACTCATCTATATAATCAGTTGGTCGCCAAATTAGTTTGGAGTCATTTTTTGAGATGTAGGTTTCGGCAATTCCGTAACGCACAACATACCAGTTGTCCAATTCACCTAGCAGTAGCAATTCACTACCCCTAGCTAAATCAGTCAATATGGAATTGTTGGTGTTGTCAGTATTTTGCCGCAAGGCCGTAACTTCTGATTCAACAACTACAAAACGCTCAAAAATATCTTCCACAGGGATAGTTTGAGAATAAAGGCTATCATTAAATTCAAGTTCAACTCGTATACTCTGATTTTCTTGAACTAAAAAACTACTGGGATTAATGTCTTCCAATAAGTTTATGAAATAGCTATTCTTATCGAAGGTAACATTATTTCGTATGGCTATAGCCTCAAGATCATTGTAGATGGTGTAGCTTGGCGATATAGTAGGCTGCTTAGTTGCTCTAAGTGTATCACTTAATTGAATTACACCGGTTTGCTTCAATAACCTTTGTTCACCAGTAGAAGTAGCATTACCCCAACTTCTATCTCCCGCTAAACCTGTAACTAAACTTAAGGCACCCAATCCATATAGTATATATTGCTCAGTGCTATTAGGTGACAATAAATCTGCCGTCAAGTACGCAGCACTAGCACCTAAAATTCCAAAAAACGCAGCGCTTAATGAAGGTCTGTAGCGTTGTAAATATCGATTGCTTTGAATTTTTAGTGAGTAATCATAGGTCTCTACATTCCAAACATCAAATACTAATACAGGCCTATTGGGAGTAGGTACCTGGCTCATTTCCAGGAAAACATCTTCTTCTACTAAATCAAATTCTGTACGATCAATAGCTCGGGTCGACTCTATTGCCCACTTAGAACTGGTACATGCGCCAAAGGATAGACCGATAGCCAAGCAAACAAGTGCATATGATGTCTTAATTACGCCCATGGAGTTTGTTGAGAGGCAATCGCTATTTTTGCGGCATCAATGGCAATCACCAATTCTTCATTAGTTGGAATCACATAGATTTCTACTTTGGAGTCATTTGCATGAATAGCTGAAAAGCCTTTTGCATTCTCATTTTTCTCGTCATCTAATTCCAAGCCTAGGTAGCTTAGATTTTCAACAATTTTTCGCCTGATAATCGCTGAATTTTCACCGATACCACCAGTAAATATCAAGGCATCCCCTCCATTTAACGCTGCCATATAGGATCCAATATACTTTTTAGCTCTGTAACAGAACACATCGACTGCTTCGGTACACCTACGATCTCCTTGTTCAGCTTCTTCCAATAAATCTCGCATATCTCCGGCGTAACCACTTAATCCAAGTAATCCACTATGCTTATTTAGTAGTGCGTGTACGTTGGCAAGGGATAATTCTTCTTTTTCAATTAAAAAAAACAAAATGGAAGGATCTATATCCCCACTTCTGGTTCCCATTACTAAACCTTCTAGAGGAGTAAAGCCCATAGAAGTGTCATACGAATTCCCATCTTTTATGGCAGTGATAGACCCGCCATTTCCTAAATGACAAGTGATTAGCTTGGATCCTATTTTTTTCTTTCCCAATACGTTGAAGTACTCTCTTGAAACATAATAATGTGAGGTACCATGAAACCCGTAACGACGTATTTTATAACGTCTGTAAAGCCGATTAGGAATGGCATATAAGTATGCATGTTGTGGTATAGAGTGATGAAATGCAGTGTCAAAAACGGCGACATGCGGAATGTTTGGCAACAGTTTTTTTGCAGCTCTAATCCCTTGCAAATTTGGAGGATTGTGTAGTGGTGCAATATCAAATGCTTGTTCAATCGCCGATTCTACATCCTCATCGATAAGTACGGAATCTTTAAATAGCTCACCCCCATGAACAACCCGGTGGCCGACGGCTTCTATTTCACTAACATCATGTAAATGTTCATTGTCAGCCTCCATGAGTAATTCCATAATTTTGGAAAGGGCTGCTGAGTGATTTTCTAAAGCAATCGATTTTTTTACGGGTTTTTCATCGGCAAATTCGTGACGAATAATAGAGGTAACGGCCCCGATTCGCTCAACCAAACCTTTACAGAGAGTCGTTTTCTCTTTTGAATTAATGAGTTGGTATTTGATTGAAGAGCTTCCGCAGTTTATTACTAATATTTTCATGGTTTTATGGCTTTAAAACCCACTCTGACACTATATGCCCATTCTGGACAAGAGTTGCAATCATCTTCATGAGCCTTTGCTGTTCTGGCCAAAAAATATGTCTGGAGATTTGTGCTACACTAATCCATTTATACTGTGTATGCTCATCATCAAGTGTTGGGCTAAACAAGTCTGGTGCTTTTGCAGCAAAAGCTGGAATCTGTAGAATTTGATTGGTTTTGGCCTCAAAAAATGTATTCACAGAGGGCACTACCCAAAAAAAAGAAGGCCTTAGCTGAATTTCCTCCTGAATTTCACGCAAAGCTGCTTGAGCGTAGTCTTCATTTTCTTTTACTTTGCCCCCCACCATACGCCACTGTCCGGCATATATTTTATTATTAGCTCTCTGAAGTATCAAAAATTCTATGTTTTTTGACCTCTCGCGATAAATATACGCGTCTATAAGTTTTTTCATTGGAATGGCCATTTTAGCGATGCTAGCTGGAGTGCATCAACCAGTAGATTCAGTCTATTTCGATTTTCAATATTTCTAATTCTAGTATGCCAGCTGGTACGGTGACGGTAACAACATCCCCTATTTCTTTTCCCAAAAGAGCGGCACCAATGGGTGAATCCACAGAAATTTTACCCTTCGCGAAGTCAGCTTCGTTTGGAGATACTAGGGTATATTTCATTTCCTTCTTCATTTTTTTATTGAGTATAGTAACCTTGGTTAGTACACGGACTTTAGTTAGATCTAAGTCTTTGGCGTCCAATACACGGGCATTAGCCAAAATATCCTCCAATTGAGTTATACGCGTCTCCATATGCCCCTGAGCTTCTTTCGCTGCATCATATTCGGCATTTTCGCTTAAATCACCCTTTGCCCTAGCTTCTGCTATATCTTCTGCTATTTCACGACGTCCTCTAGTTTTCAGGTCCCGAAGTTCTTGGTCTAATTTGTCATATCCTTCTTGGCTCAAATACTGAATCTTACTCATATACGTACCTTGTTTAAATAGTAAAGCAGCTAAATGGCTGCTTTTTCACATGTTTGTTTGATCATAAAATACGGCCTTTACACTTGTTATTCTACCTTTATAGTATGAACTATGTTTAACGCAATTTTTTGAAATTAAGTTGCTTAGGTTCAACTAACTTCAACGCTTTTTTCAACAACATGCCCTAAGGTTTTTACACCAATAATAAGTGCTAATATGGATAAAAAAGCACCTAAAATGAAAGGGGCACCAGGCAGATGTAACATCTGATTGGTGCTAAAGTAACTAAATGATTGAGTCATCACTGGTGGACCAATGATGGCTGAAAAACTAATGAGACTCGTTAACACGCCTTGTAGTTCCCCCTGCATATTTGCGGGCACCTGATTTGATAGAATTCCCTGCAAGGAAGGTCCCGCAAACCCTCCCAAAGCATAAGGCATAATCATTGCCAGCATAATGGAGCCGTTAGGAGCCCAAGCAAACCCTAAAAACCCAATTAAATAGGCACCAATACCCAAATATACCGCTTTATTAGGCCCTATTTTTGGAATCCACCACCTAGTTAACCCGCCCTGTACAACAGCTACACAGATTCCAACTACCCCTAGTGAAATACCCACCATCGCTTCATCCCAACTGAATTTAAACATAGTGTAATAAGTCCAAGTACTTTGTGTGGCATGGTGAGATAAGTAAATAAGAAAAAATACAAGAAATAATCCTGTTGCTGCTGAGAAGTCCCTGATCTTTTTTAGTGCTCCAAAGGGATTGGCCCTTTTCCACTCAAAGGAACGGCGCTCTTGCTTAGCTAATGACTCTGGGAGAATAAAATATCCGTAGATAAAATTGACCAAGCTTAAAATAGCTGCTGCTATAAATGGTAAACGAGAACCATACTCTCCCAAAATTCCACCAATCACTGGGCCAATAATAAACCCTAAACCAAAAGCAGCTCCTAACAAACCAAAATTTTGGGCTTTTTCTTCTGGGTCACTTATATCTGCTACGTAAGCACTAGCAGTGGTCGTAGTTGCTCCGGTTATACCTGATAAAAAACGGGCGAAAAATAACCACCACATAGTTGGTGCCCAGGCTAACAAAAGATAATTCAAACCGTAGGCACATAAAGAACTAAGAAGTAAGGGTCTGCGCCCATAACGATCACTCAATGAACCAATTACTGGAGCGAAAAGAAACTGTGTCCCTGCGTAGATGAACATTAGCAAGCCACCATATTCGGCTGCGTTGCTTATGGTTTGACCGGTTAGTTCAATTATAAGACTAGGAACTACAGGTATAATTATTCCCAATCCAATGACATCGATTAAAACGGTAATGAAAATAAAAACTAAAGCCGCTTTTCCTTTTTTATTCGGCTTCATTTTTCCATGCTTCGTAAAGATCTCGTAAGGTGTTCCAACGATACATTCCTGAATTATGCCCATCTGACCAATGGATTTGGATGGCATGATTTCCAATCTGTTCTGCTCTTCGTATCGTTACAGGTACTTTTGCTTGTTCATTAAAAGCAGAAGGCTCAAATATCTGCATTTTATCATGTCCCCCTCTACACATTACACATGGACAATTTTTTCGTAAACCGAATAGTGGATATTGATAAGTTTTGCCATCACTCCACAAAATTTGAAAGTACTCTTCCTCGTTATTTATAACTATTTTATCGGGTAAGAACATGATAAGTGTCGAATGTTTTCAGCATAAATATATAGAATAAATGACTCTTGTTTATCTACTTTCTATTCCTTTTTTACTACTCGGATACTTGGTTGGAAAACGCTACATCCAACTTTACACCACCACTATACGAAAAGCACTCCAGTTAGCAAGTCTTACCATAACATTGTATGTGGTAGCCATGCTTCTTTTTATCAATGGGTATTTAAGTGAGTCCTTAGCTGGAACTCTTATGAGCTTATTTTATGCAATTTTAAGCGGTATAGGTATAGGAAAACTACACAGCCAATTGGAGGTTAAAAAATCAGCTGGCTACCCTCTTTACAACTTCAGAAATCCTATTGTACACTTTACCCCATTATTCATTGGCTCAACTCTAATTATTGCTGGATTACTTCGTATTGGTTGGGCCTTTGATTTTATCATTACCCCCATACGGTTATTTTCGGGTACTTCTCTAGTGTTATTCGGACTTGTGAGTTTCACCTTATACATTACTCCACAGCTTCGAACTCAACGTATATTAATTATTGATCATTCAATCGATTGGAAAACATTTCTTGACTACAGTTGGTTGGGAGAAGATGAAGTTCAGCTGGTGTTTGAAAAAGAAGTTGATTCCGTCACTCAGCTCAAGAGTGTGCTGAATATTCGCGTTAATTCTGGCGAAAGAGTGAAACTGAAGCGAATTTTAGAGATGAAAAAAGATGCTAGAAAGGATTTGGGCAGTTGAGGCTTTTCAGCCACTTTTACCCATTTTTAAGGGCCAATTAGCATCATTTTCTGGTTTATGTAAGCAACAAATGCTTAACAATTTCATATGTCCATATATAATTTTACCTTGTCAGTAGTTTAATTTTCATATAACGTATATATTTTGTCTACAATTAAAGACGGTGACACCGTATCAGTTCATTACACAGGAACTTTAGCATCTGGAGAAGTTTTTGATAGCTCAGTTGAGCGCGATCCTTTAAAATTCACCCTTGGTAAAGGCCAATTAATTTCCGGGTTCGAACACGCTATAATGGGGCTTTCTGTTGGCGAAAAAGCGACCACAAATATCCCAAGCTTAGAAGCCTATGGTGAACATAATCCAGAAATGGTCATTGAAGTCCCGATGAATCAATTACCCCCTGAACTTGACGCTCAAGTGGGTATGCAGCTACAATTAAATCAACCTGACGGGCAAGCTATTCCAGTTCAAATTACTCAAATCGAGGGCGAAACAGTCACCATTGATGCCAATCATCCTCTCGCGGGTAAAGATTTGAATTTTGACATTGAGGTCGTAGAAATTCACAAGTAGTTATAATTCAGCTTTCAAGTAATGAGACTACAAGTCTGATCAGAGTGAACTATAGGGAAACCTTACTTTCTTGTTTTGGATCTAAGTCGTATAGTGATGACACTGTTGCTTGAATCGTCTTGTACCACTCATTACCATATTTGTCATTAATGGTATAAAAATCCGAAAAATCAGGCTTGCGAAGATTCATCTTCCATTCCTGTGTTTTGGATTTAAAACTGGGATCTACATGAAGTAGTTCATGATACAACAACATTTCTTTAGTTTGATTATCCAACATATCCCATAATTCTCCAGATATCTCAATTAGGTAGTCGTTCCCAGAGTAGTACTTTACCTCGCGACTAGCCTTCATGCACTTGGCTGCTTTTTGTCTCGAAATATTTGGATATACTAAGAAATAACCAATCTCGGCAGGTCCAAATTCCATTTTATGCTGCTCGACAACCTTCTTGGCAATAGCCTCCACTTCTGGGGACTCCATAAGTTGTTTGTCGGAATTGATGGTTTCTTCAGGGGATAAAAAGTCGTTGGTTGGCATAGGTTAATCACTCAAAGTTTGTACATTTAAACCTACTGATAGAACCAATAGGTAACATTTAAAGCTCACAATAATAGCCTAAAACTTGACCAACTTCCAATTCAAATATTACAGTAAAATCCTATTAGTATTTCCCTTACTAGGTTTATTTTTTATTAGAGCTTTTGATGGATTTACCCGGTTAATACTTCACATTTACGGTAATGAAGAGGTATTGTGGAACGGCTACGCAAATCTTAGCGAACCACTATGGATAGCGGTGCTGTGGTTAGTACATTTAGCAATAACTTTTCTAGTTGGAATGGTACTGATGACTCTTAGCCAAAATAATAGGAATGTAGCTATTAGTTTTGCCAGTATAATGACTCTACACAGCGTATTTAACTGGTTTCGATTAGTTCGCTCAGACGATGGCCAAGTAATGCTTCCTGTGTCCTTAAATCAAGCCTGGGATTCTGATGTAATACCGTTTCTAGTATATATTCTAATCGGTATTGCAGGCTGTACGTTGAGCTATCAACTTTCGAAAGCTAACAGGACTGCTTTAGCTAGTAACCCAAAGAGTACTAAATAATTTGGTCAAATAGATTTTCTTAATTGTCAGCACTAAGAATGAGAGGGAAATTCTCAAACCCTAATAAGTCGGCTACTTTTTTACCAATGTCTGTATTATCCCACCATCCACTAAATTGTACTGCATGAGGACCATAGGCCATTAAAGGAATAGGAGTTCCTGTATGCCCTGTAGATGTCCAGGCAATATCAACAATGGTATTTTCTTTATTGACTCCGTTTATTGTCATACCTCCGGTTTCATGATCAGCGGTAATAATGACGAGCGTACCCGGATTTTCTTGTGCAAATGTCAACACAACCCCAATAGCATCATCAAAATCCTTTACTTCTCTGACAACATAAGGTGTTTCGTTTGCATGCCCACCCCAATCAATTTGTGACCCTTCCACCATTAGGAAAAACCCATTTTCATTTGAAGAAAGACTTTCTACCGCCTTATTAGTCATTTCAGCAAGGCTAGGGACTCGATTCTCACTAGGCATGCCGCTGGGTGAAAAAAGACCAATTATTTTCTCTGAATCTTCTTCTATCATTTCTTGTCTATCTAGAACAACCGAGTATCCACGTTCTCGAAGAGATGACAGTAAATTCAATTGATCTTCCCGATTACTCCCAGCAGAATCTGAGGGTATAAAATATTCTAGTCCCCCGCCCAAAATCACATCAACTTCAGATTCAACCATTTGTTCTGCGATTTCTGAGTATTTATTTCGTGAATCGATATGTGTGGCAAAACTTGCTGGTGTTGCATGAGTGACCCCTGAGGTCGCAACCAAACCAGTTTTCATTCC
>Ga0233432_10000828_pt1 | contig 29702 bp, 29 predicted proteins | sample SI_122_August201_6_FD_179870 | JGI IMG/M metagenome (GOLD analysis project Ga0233432, IMG submission 179870) | Seawater microbial communities from Saanich Inlet, British Columbia, Canada - SI_122_August2016_10_MG | ecosystem: Environmental > Aquatic > Marine > Inlet | place: Canada: British... | reverse complement strand
CACCTAAACGTTGCATAAGCATTCCATCTAGTTCATGCGCTTGCGTCTTTGGGGTGTCCGTTGTTTGAAGTTCATCCGCAAGTTCCCCTTCATCCGCCACCGCTAGCTCCAACTGTTCAATGCTTCCCCGAAGTTGCCCCCATTTGCTCGCTACCTCCATTTGTTGCCGCACCCATTTATGATAGCCACGCACCGTATCTGCAATCTCCGACAAATACCTCACTCGCTTTGCCGGGATAATGGCCTGTGTATGAAGTTCGGTAGCCGGCTCCGAACGTGTGTACACCGAAGTAGTCCATTCAAGGCCATAAAAGCGGTTAATTTTATCGACCAATGCACTAAAAAGTCGATTCACCCCTTCGTCATTAAATTGTGATGCAATAGTTGGATACACAGGCATGGTAGCCAAATCACTGTGCCATTGCCCAGTATTTCGCTGCAGTTGCTTACGAATATCCCTCAAAGCATCTGCGGATCCTTTCTTCTCGAACTTATTCAACACAATCAAATCCGCTAAGTCTAGCATATTAATTTTCTCGAGCTGTGTTGCCGCACCAAATTCACTCGTCATCACATATAACTGAAGATCGGTCAGATCCACAATCTCAGCTCCACTCTGTCCAATGCCACTCGTCTCAACAATGATAAGATCGAATTGCGCCATCCGATAAAGGTTAATCACATCCCTCAACGCCGCGCTGGTCGCCCTGTCCGAGGCTCGTGTGGCCATACTTCGCATAAATACCCGGTCGGTATCGATACTATTCATCCGGATACGATCGCCTAATAGGGCTCCCCCGGTCTTTACCCGTGATGGATCTACTGATACGATTGCGATTGTTTTCTGTGGGAACTCTGCCAAAAAACGTCTCACCAACTCATCTGTTAACGAACTTTTTCCGGCACCACCAGTGCCTGTAATCCCAATCACAGGTATCACAGCCTCCGATTTGGGGGCTATGGCCTGCACAATTTCGTCAGCCTGTTCTCCCTTATTTTCCAGACTGCTTATACACCGAGACAGAGTAGCAGGATTATGATGCGATATCCTGCTAAGATCGATACTTCCTACATCCAAGGGATCAAAATCACAATGCTCTAAAATGTGATTAATCATACCCTGAAGCCCCATTGCTGCACCATCATCCACGGAAAAAATCTTGGTTATTCCACGTGATTCAAGTATGCGTATCTCTTCCTCTGTGAATACCCCACCTCCACCACCAAACACTTTTATATGATTGGCATTTTGCTCGCTAAGTAACTCCATCATATAGCTAAAATACTCCATATGTCCACCTTGATAGGAACTCAGCGCTATGCCTTGTACATCCTCTTGAATAGCACAGTGCACAATCTCGTGAACGCTGCGGTTATGCCCCAAATGGATCACCTCCGCTCCGCTACTTTGCAAAATTCGCCGCATAATATTAATCGTAGAATCATGACCATCAAACAAACTAGCGGCTGTAATCAGACGTATCTTATTGACTGAGGTATAAGGGTGTACATCCCTTGGTAGAGTGGAATCGGAAATAGTTTTTTTGGACAGATTACTATTTGCCATATTTGGTCAGATTGGTGATTTTTTTTCAGAGTACTACGTAGATATATATCAATTTACTCATGTTACCATCTAATAGAAAATAGCTTTTTTGATGGAGAAAAAGCGCTTACAATTGTATATTACTCGCAACAAACTAACCTAAAATCTGGAGTCATGAACGACACCTATTCTATCCCACCTCTCAGCCAATTAACCGAAGACGAACAGATGCTCAAAGAAGCCACGGCCGATTTTGCCCAAAGCTCTATTGCGCCACTTGTGCATAAAATGGATGAACAAGCCAAGCTCGAACAAAGCCTCATTGATGAATGCTTCGAAATGGGATTAATGGGGGTTGAAATTCCTGAAAAATACGACGGAGCTGGCGGAACCTTCATGATGTCCATTGTAGCTATAGAGCAACTCTCCCGGGTCGATGCATCCGTGGGCGTCTTCATGGATGTCCAAAATACCTTGGTTAACAATGCCTTCCTAAATTTTGGTTCTGAAGACATTCAGGCAAAGTACTTAGCTCAACTAGCCACCAAAAAAGTGGGAGCATACTGCCTTTCTGAAGCCAGTTCGGGTAGTGATGCTTTTGCCCTCAAAGCCACTGCTAAGGAGGATGGCGATCACTATGTTCTAAATGGCGCAAAACTTTGGATCACCAATGCAAATGAAGCAGACATATTTATTGTGTTTGCTACGGTCAACCCTGAGGCAGGATATAAAGGCATTACAGCCTTCGTTGTGGAGCGAAGTTTCGAAGGATTTTCTGTGGCTAAAAAAGAAGATAAATTAGGCATCAGAGCCAGTTCAACCTGTGAAATTTTGCTGGAAGATTGCCGGGTACCTAAAGAAAATATTTTAGGTGAGCTCGGTAAAGGGTACAAGGTCGCTATAGAAACCTTAAATGAGGGACGAATTGGCATTGGCGCTCAGATGATTGGCCTTGCCCAAGGTGCTTTCGAAGCAGCATTAGCCTATGTAAAAGAACGAAAGCAGTTTGGCCATGCGATCTCCGACAATCAAGGTGTACAATTTCAGTTGGCCCGCATGGCCACCGATATTGAAACCGCCCGGTTACTCGTATACAATTCGGCCCGATTAAAAATGGCTGGTAAAAACTTCCTCAAAGAGGCCGCCATGGCTAAATTCTATTCCTCAGAAGTAGCCGAACGAGTAAGCTCGATGGCCATAGATTTGTTCGGAGGTAATGGGTACGTAAAAGAATATCCTGTTGAGAAGTTTTATCGAGACGCCAAAATCGGCAAAATTTACGAAGGGACTACCAATATGCAGCTAAGCACTATAGCTAAACTATTGTTACGGTAAGGTTTTTACTCAAAAATTGTATAAATACCTTCATTGGTATCGGTTATACTAAGCAGATAGCCACTTTTTAAATCAACATACCCAACCATCGAATGACCAAACTAGCTTCTATACTACTATTTTTAAGCATACTATCATCGAATCTGTTTGCGCAAACCCCCTCTTACCCTACTTCTTTTTCTGAGCCATTTCCACTGTATGAAAAAGCATTAGGAGACTTTAACCGACCTGTCACATCATCGGTCGAAGGGGTACAAGAATATTTTAATCAAGGCTTTCAGATGATGTATGCCTTTACAAAAGTAGACGCTGCCCGCTCCTTCAAACAAGCGCAAAAACTAGACCCCGATTGTAGTATGTGTTTCTGGGGAGAAGCATGGGCTTGGGGGCCCTATTTAAATGGAAAAATGCAAGAGGCTGAAGCGCCAAGAGCCTATGCATCCATTCAGAAAGCACAGGAATTAGCCCAAAAAGGCACCGTTACCGAAAAAGAAGCCGATCTGATCACTGCTATGGCAATCCGATATCACGAAACCTATGCACCCGAAACCCAAGCGATACGTGATACTGCCTATGCTAAAACCATGGAGCAACTCTCACAAAAATATCCCAATGATTTAGATATAGGCACCTTCTTTGCCGAAGCTTTATTTTTGTTAGAACCAAGGAGAGGATATAGAGACATCGATGATCCGGATGTTCAGCGTATCCATCGTGAACTCGAACGGGTATTATCTCTGGATATTACCCATCCTGGTGCTTGCCATCTGTATATTCATGCCACTGAATCTACAACAAGACCAGATAAGGCACTAGAATGTGCTGAGTTTATAGGGAGTTCTATTCCTGGGGCAAGTCACATTAATCACATGCCTTCTCATACTTGGAGTGAAGTAGGAATGTGGGGAAAATCGGTACAAGCAAATATTATGGCGTGGCATTCGGATCAAAAAGCAGAAACAGGAGAAGGTTTTGCTATCTATCCTAGCCACAATTTACACATGCTAGCATTCGCGGCTTCTATGGATGGGCAAAGTGGTGTGGCTACTCAGGCAGGAAGAGATTACACTCGATTAACCGGAAATACTATGTATGAAATGCTGACCTTAATTCGGTTTGGACGGTTCGATGATGTTTTGGATGTGGAAAAAATACGCGCTAAGCCAATCAATGATATTCAACTTGGGATCTGGGAGTTCTCTATCGGATACGCATCACTGAAAAAAGGCGATATCGATATGGCAAAAAACAGACATAACACATTAAAAAATTTATCAGAATCGTCAACGGATGTTTTTCGCTTTCATCCAGCTAATCTCCTACTAGGAACCTTGGCATACCTATTGGAAGGTGAAATTCATTGGATAGAGGGAGATATGAAGAGGGCAATTACAATGTTCAACACTGCGATAGCCTTTGAAGACCAGCTTACCTACGACGAACCCGAGCCACTACCTTTTGCTGCGCGGCATTGGTTAGGTGCCGCCTACATTGCCTCTGATAATTTTGTAGAGGCGGAACGAGTGTATCGCGAAGCACTTCAGGACCACCCCAACAATGGTTGGTCTTATTATGGTTTAATCCAAGCGCTAGATAGGCAAGGAAAGTCGGATGAAGCGTTAGAACGGGCATTTGAGCGTAGTTGGGAACGCTCCGATTCTTGGCTACGCAGCTCCAAGTTTTAACGACCAGTCAAAGGCAATAACTTTGAATACCGTTAATTTAGTGCTACCAACGCATTCAAGACCATTCTGATCGATTTATAATCCAACTTGCCAGGTGACGGACTGTACCTAATTATCGCAAAAACTACTTATGTTTACTTTGTTACAAATGATACATAGCGATAGTTTAAAAATTGGTAACTAGTCGAACTAACCATATAAATCAAGTTCAAAGCTTCCAATCTATTTTTTTGATAGAGTTTGTTAAGGAATTGAGCAAAAGGATAAATAAAATGAAACAACTACTAAAAACTAACACTGTACTTACTATTGTATCTGTATTAAACACCATTCAAGGGATTGGGTTTTTCATTCTCTCAGAACAACTTACACAACAATCGTTTCCTGAGGAGCTACTTAGTGGTGGTGGGCTAGCAGTTGGAACTTCAATGCATTGGCCTTTGGCAACCTTCTGTATTGTTCTTGGTATTATAACCTTTGTAACTCGAAACATTGAAGTTAATTCAGCTAAAAAACTACTTCAAGGAATTGGTCTTGCTTATCTATTTTTTCTTGTTTCAGCTTTAATCCAACAGTTTTCAACTCCTGTGAATGTACCTATACCTGCTCTTGTAACCTTAGCTGTTGTAGTAGTGCTATCATTGGTTAGTTCATCCCAAAAATAAACCCGGTTACGATTCAGGGTTTTTAAAGGAATACTTCAAAAGTGTTTCATCGTCCTTTTGGATATTGGATATAAAGACAAAGCCAATTTTTTCTAAAAGTCCTATGGATGCCCGATTATGAGGCATTGTAATGGCTAATATTTTATCTGGCTTCTCATTTTGCATGGTATGCTTTACAAAAGTGGTCGAGGCTTCATAGGCCAAACCCTTACGGCTGAACTGTGGCAAAATAGCAAAGCCTAAATCTGGTGCTTCAAGCTCTGGTCTGTGTATATAGGATATTATACCAACCGCTTTATTAGAGTCCAATTCTTCTATGATGATATAGTCCATATTGGGACGCTGCTGTATGCCCTCTATGAATACTTCGGAATCTTGTAGTGAACCAACATTTCGATCACCAATGTATCTTAGCCAACCCTCTGTATTCAATAATTCAAAAATAAACGGCGCATCCGACTTGGTTAATTCTCTAAGTCGTACTCGACCTGCTACTATGTCTTCCATTTGCCTTTGCTCTATTTTATGATCCCAGTTTATTTAAAAAGACTATATTGTACGCAATTACCATCTATATTTTAACATCAGGCTTATTTTAACATTATGTTTATCAAAGGTTACCTATCTCTGTGTTTCTTGTGTGTCATTGTTTTAACGACACCTCTGTTAGCACAAAACCAAATGGTGCAGCAAAATCAGGAGACCGCGCAGAAAAAAGAGATTGTTCAAAACCAAGAACCCACTATCATACTCTTTCGCCATGCCGAAAAAATGGATGCTAGTCGTGACCCTGATTTGTCCACTACAGGTATTGAGCGCTCTAAAACTCTTTATAACATGCTAAAAGACTTAGCCATCACAGAAATATATTCAACCTCCTATAAACGAACCATGCAAACGGTTCAACCCATAGCTGATTCATTGGGAATATCAATTACCTCGTATGATCCCCAAGATTTAACAGGCTTTGCTCAAATACTCAAAGAAAAATCTGGGGTCATATTGGTTTCCGGACATAGCAATACTACTCCCAAGGTAACTAGTTTATTGCTTGACTCAGAAGTTGCAAGCATTAATGAGGACGAATACGATAACTTATTCATCATTACCTCGGCTGCCACAAACCCGGTGTTGACAAAACTACGATACCCATCTTTTTATTGATGAACTAGAGCCAATACTATAGGCTACTTGCAACTTAGCGTCCTTGATACGCTTCACCACTAATAATCCACTCCGGTTCGCCCTCACCTTTTAGGTAATAGTCGAAGTATTCTTTCATGCGAATGGCGTAATCAAGTTTGTTTTCGAAACGCTGAAGGTGATGTGGCTCGCCATGATATTGCAAGAAAATCACATCTTTGTTATAGCGCCGCATTGCAATGTACATTTCAATACTCTGATACCAAGGCACCGCACCGTCAACGAGCTACACTATCGATTCGCTCGACCGATCCATCCCCTAAGGACAAAAGCGCCATCCCATTCTTTGGAGCATTTCGCTGATCCTTTAGTCGATGGGCTAATGCGGCCTGCGTACGTGCAGCAACCCAAGCCTCATCGGAAGACATTGTTGGAGACGACGCTAGCTTTAGCTCATATTTCTGGGTCCCTGAGACTGATTCAACCACCACACGAGCATCTCCCCGATCTGGTGCTACGGTATATATAAGCCAATTTCCTTGATTAGAAATGGAGGACTGGGTTATATCTTCAAACTTCATCACCTCTTCAAAAGTGAGTTGACCTTGAGCCTGAACCGATAAGGTCGAGCCAAGGATTAACATCAATGAAGAAATGAATGCAGATACATGTTTCATGAATTCGAACTTTAAAGTTACATGGTTGAGTTAAAAGAAAACCATATCAATGGTTAATAAAAAGACCTTTACGAGCTTTTAACAAATTACCTTACTTGCAAAAAAAGCTGAATTACCGTAATTAGTATACTTCACATATACCGTATTGTGCAGGTTTGTTTATTGTAAGGGTTTATTGAGTCCTTCAAGAACAGTTGAATTTGAACCTCATAATTAACAATCAAAAAAGTTGCCTTATGCGCTTTGCCATTCTATTCCTGATTATACCCATTTTAGCTTGTTTGCCTCAAAACCAAGAGACACTCAGTGAGACGACTGCAATTGATTGGGGCCATAATCCATGGCCTGAAATACGTAAACAGCGAATTACACAATTACTACCTGCGGCTATGGAGGCAACTGACTTAGATGCATGGTTAGTTATTTGCCGTGAAAATGATAATGATCCCATGGCGGATCACATCGGCGGTGAAAACGCGGGAGGTACCGCTGTCTTTTTGTTTTACTCGGATTCAGAGGGCTTCCATTCCGTCGTCTTTTCACCTGTAGGTGAAGCTACAGCCTTAGATGAGCTTGATATACATGATCGAGTCATTCCCGTTGATAGGGGAACTTCATCCATTGATGATGCTGCTAAATTTATTAGAAATTTATCACTTAGTAGAATTGCCATAAATACCTCCAGCCAAAATAAACTAGCAGATGGTTTATCACACACTCAGTATCAAGCGTTGACTAAGGCTTTGGATCCGGAGAGCCGGGCGGCATTGGTATCCTCTGAAGACCTTATTTACGAATGGCTAAGCATAAAACTACCCCAAGAAGTTGAGATTATGCGTAAAGCAGCTGAGCTAACAGCAGCTTGGCAAATAGAGGCCTATGCGACCATCGTACCTGGAGAAACTACAGATGCCGAAGTGGCCGCTTTTTTAGACGCCAAGATGGAAGCCTATGGAGTTGGAGAGGCATGGAGTCCTTCGCAAAATCCAAATGTAAACTCAGGACCGGATCGTGGTCATTCACATGCCACCGACAAAGTAATTATGCCCGGTGATGTCATTCAAACCGACTTTGGTATTAAACTATTTGACCGGTGGGTGAGCGATATCCAACGATTTGCTTATGTATTAAAACCAGGTGAATCAGAAGCTCCTGAAGATATTCAGTATTACTGGGAATCGGCCCGGAATGGCGGATTTGCAGCCTTTAATGCGATGAAACCCGGTGTTCCAGGTGAGGATGTTGATGCCGCACAACGAAGTTTAATGGCGCTGAATGGTAGCCAATACGTAATGTGGAGTACTGGACATCCGGTAGGGTATGTAGCCCATGACGCTGGGCCTAACCTAGGTGGCTCACATACTCCTGGACAACGGCCCGCTGCCCAACTTCGTCTAAAAAAAGGAATGGTGTTTGCATTCGATGGCTTTCACGCTTGGCAATTAACTGATAGCACCACCAAAACCATTAGCGTTGAGGAGATGGCCGTAATAACCGAACAGGGAGCCGAATATCTGATACCACCTCAACAGGAGCTCATATTAGTAGGACAATAGTTTAGCACCCTAAGGCAATCACTTAGTTTTTCATAACCATGATTCGCAACGTACGTTTAGAAGATGCCCTGGACCTTGCTCGCATCTATAACCATTATATTTTAGAAAGTACCGTTACTTTTGAAGAGGTGGTTGTAGGTGGTTCAGAAATGAAACGACGTATCGAAACTCATGATCCGAATCACTGGTTAGTTTTCGAATATGAAACTAGCATTGTGGCCTTCGCCTATGCGAAACCTTGGAAGGATCGGACGGCCTACCGACATAGCATGGAGATCAGTGTATATGTTGAGCCTAATCATCACAGAAAAGGAATTGCTCGTTCACTCTATCAAGAATTGTTGGAACGGTTAAAAAAGAACCAAATTCATGCCGTTTTAGCGGGGATTACCCTACCTAACCCCACAAGCGTACAGTTTCACCAGTCCATGGGTTTCAGCCAAGTGGCTCACTTTAAAGAAACAGGATTTAAATTTAATCAGTGGATCGACGTAGGGTATTGGGAACGTATCTTAGAATAAGGTGTCGCCTACTCGTTAATGTTACTCTAAGGGATGTTGTGAGGTTTTTTTGAAATCTTTCACAATCATAATGGTAAAAAATGGAACAAGAATAGCTCCCATTGAGAAAAATAAAAGTGAAACAATCTTGGCCTCATGATAAAAAAGCTCCGTCACCATCCACAGTGTATTTGCTAGCAACCATATAGCCAACAATACATGACCAAATAACAAAAACGTACGTTTTTCAGTAAAGATCAAATAAATTGAAATGCTAATGGTTGGGATGGCAAATAGTATCGAAACGTACTTAAAGTAGGAAGCCGAAGCATCGTAATTTAGAGCAATAAACCATGAAAAATCTTTGATGATCCAAAGAGGAAAATGTATCTGCTCTAGTAGGGCGAAATAGCGTTGTTTTTTAGTCAATTCCGTTGATTAGTTAACCTTGCAAATAAACTCAACTTTCTTTTAAAAAACTATACCTTCGGATTAAAAAAAACCGTAGCATTAAAACAGTTATTTGACGGTTAAACGAGTGTTGACTGGTTCTAACGCCTCCCTTTTGAACCCACTAAACAACGTTAAAAAACGCTCAAATCGATGTTTAACAAATGACTTCTTATGAAAACACTCGTGGTCTCCAAATGGGGCGACGCGCTGGATATTGCCTACCAGCTAAAAAAAGACGGGCACAACGTGAAAATGCACATACAAGACAAGGCCAGTAAAGAAGTTGGTTATGGTTTTGTCCAGAAAACTAATCATTGGGAGCGTTTTGTTGATTGGGCTGACTTGATTGTTTTCGATTACACTGGTTTTGGTCGTATGGCAGATGCATTGCGGCTCAAGGGCAAAGTGGTATTTGGGGGATCAGCATATACCGATCGTTTAGAATTAGATAGAGACTTTGGGCAAAAAGAGTTAATGCGACATGGAGTAAAGGTGTTAGCATCTCAAGAATTTTCAAATTTCACGGATGCTATTCAGTACATCCAAAATAACCCAGATGCTTATGTAATTAAACCATGTGGAGAAACACAGGAACTAAAACAACTCTTATTTGTAGGACAGGATGATCAAGGAAACGATGTCATTCATATGCTTAAAGCCTACGAAAAAAGTTGGGGTGCGGAATTCGGAACTTTTCAAATACAGCGTAAAGTAAAGGGGGTTGAGGTAGCTATCTCTGGTTTCTTCAACGGTGCTAACTTTATACGACCATTTAACATAAATTTTGAACACAAAAAATTATTTCCAAATGAATTAGGAGTGTCTACCGGTGAAATGGGTACCAGCATGTATTGGACAACTCAATCGAATCTAGCTGAAAAAACTCTCTTAAAATTGGAAAAAACATTAGCTGAACATAATTTCAGGGGTCATCTGGATATTAATGTAATTGTTAATGGCCACGGTATTTACCCACTTGAATTCACCTCTCGATTCGGATACCCACAAGTTTATATTCAAAAAGATGCCATTACTGAAGATTTTGGGGGATTACTTTATAGAATTGCAAATGAGTCTAAAGTCCCGATTCAAGTAAAAAAGGGTTTTCAAGTGGGCGCTTACATGGTTGTACCCCCCTTTCCATTTCATGACCCAAAAAGTTTTCGTTTATTTTCAAAAGATTCTGTCGTTGTATTTAAATCTCCGAACCGTGAAGGGGTACATCCAATACAAGTCAAAATAATTAACGGACAGTGGCTGGTTACTGGCGATTCAGGTATAGTTGTTCTTGTCACGGGTTCTGGCCTTACCATTAAGGATGCTCAAAAGAATATGTACAACAGAATTTCGAATGTAATCATTAACAATAGCTACTACCGTAACGATATAGGGAATCGATGGGCGGAAGATTCTGATAAACTACTTTCTTGGGGATATATATAAATGGAAAAAAATCATAGTTCTCGAAAGTCAGCATTATTTTCTTCCCAGGTGACTAGTGCATCCACATTAGAATTAAAGAATATTCATAGCCCCGCACTGGCTTTTTTTCATTTTTTACCCACAGATTGGAAGCTAGAACTATTTCCTCAATGGCCAGGGCTCCGGCATACATGCAATGTATATGCTTTGTATGAAACCCAAGTACTCCAAAGCGTTGGAATTGTATTCGAACACACACTACCAAAACTAAGTTGGCTGGAACAGCAAGCACGCTGTTATTTCAACAACGGTTTATACATAGCCTATTTTTTTACTCTTCCAGCATATCGCAATCAATCAAGAGCAAGATATTGGATGGATGGCATTAAAAAATATCACACTAATCGTACCATTTGGTTAACCATTGAAGACGCAAATCTGGTAGAATTTTATACAAAGTTAGGCTTTACACCTTTTCACTTGCCAAGTAAATCAATAACCCTTTCCTACAAAGAATCTCAAGCAAATGATGACAAAGAATTTGAACTAGTTTTGTACTACAAAAACTAACTTAACTTGTATATTTCACAAGAGCAACTAACCATATCCACCTTACCGATTTATGAGTTCACTACTTTTATCCAATATCATTTCACATAAACGACTCATCTCTCAATTATCTTTAGTCAGCCTATATTGGCTTCTGAGTCTATTCCTTTTTCAAAGCCCACAAATAAATGCTCAACCGTATCCCACCGAACATTCCATAGCCGATACCTTACAACACATCCAAGAGCGCTACGATATGATGGGGGGAATACTGAGCCTGGCATGCAAAGACCAGCCCGTACAATTTTTTCCCATTGGTTTGGCTGACTACGAGGCAAAAGATTCTATTACTCCTGACACCCCCTACCGAATTGCTAGCATATCGAAAATGGTCACCGCTTTGGGTGTGCTAAAACTAGTCGAAACCCAACAGCTAGAACTGGATACTCCCATCGAGCACTACCTTGGCTTCCCCATTCGCAATCCAACCCATCCGGAGCTACCCATCACCACCCGACAACTCCTAAGCCATCAATCCTCCTTTCGAGATGGCGCCGCATACAACCAGTTTTTAAATCAAAGCTATTCCTCTGAACTCCCGCCCCCCCTTTCCGAGCTATTACAACCAAATGGAGCATACTATTCCGATGAACTCTTTGGGGAACAAGCTCCAGGTAGCTGGTTTCAATACTCCAACCTGGGATTTGGAATTCTAGGTACTCTCATAGAAAAGATATCCGAAGAAGCATTTGATGTGTTTATCAAGCGAGAGATTTTTGATCCTATTGGAATACAAGCCGGATTTAGCAGCTATACCCGCGGGTACGAAGAACTACCAGCTACCCTTTACCGAAAACCCGACAACCAGTGGACGCCCCAAGCCGACCGGCGACCCAGCCAAGAAGAACTACCATCACGCCCACTAGACAGCCCACGATATCCAGAACCCCGAGTAGAAGTACTCATTGGTGTTAATGCCATCCCATACGGGCCCCAGGGAGGACTGCGTATCTCTGCACGAGACCTAATGACCCTACTGGAACATATGCAAAGCGCCATAAACCAAAAAAACATACCTGAAGGTTGGTTAAACACCGAAACCATTGCACAAATGATGGAGATCCAATGGCACGCGGACTCCCAACGGGGTGATGCATATGGCGGGCTTTTCCGAGCTTGGGGACTAGGAGTTCATATACTCACTGGAGAGCCAGGCTTAGATGTAATGCTGGAAGAATCACGTACAATGTTTGGGCATTCTGGGCTTGCCTACGGACTAGTAAGCTCAGCCTATTTCGATCCAGAACGTGGGGTTAGGATAAGTTTTATTACAAATGGAATTGGAATGGCCTTTTCGGGAGATGAACGATCCGCCTTTTATTCGGTAGAAAAAGATATATTCGAACTAGCGGAAAGTATCCTCAAAAAAATCGGGTGTTAAAATATGAACAAACATAGGCATAGGATTTTAATTTTCGGCCCTATGGGTTTACTGGGAGATGGTACCCGACTCGAATCAGTCTTAGAGGATTAAAATTTTTACCGTTTAGCCCTAGCCTGTTTATATTCTAAGCTTTTCTGCTTAAAAAATAATGCCCCTCTTCAGATTATCTAAAGTGGGGCATTTTATTGATAGAAATTTACACAGCTTTTAAAGCATGTACAAAAGGTCATCCTTATCAAGTCTATTGTTAACCCAAAACAATGTAAATTATGCTTTATGCGTAAATTGATTTAAATAATTACTAATATTATACCCTTTATATTATTATGTTAAAACATATTAATATTTCTAAGTATAATCACCTAAGTGTTGTCACTGCGTATCCATTTTTACACAACCTCTAGTTAGTAACAATTTGATAACATAAGGTGGCATCTAATTTGTTTCTAAATAATAGACCTGTATAATCAACTAATCCATAACTAGGGTATGGCATCACAAAAAAAATTCACTGAAAAGCCTATAACGGAACCTTCAAGTATTATACCAGACTCATTATTCCAAACCATTCTTGAATATGGAACCATTACTAAGGTTAAGGCTCGAACTCAATTAGTGACCTGTGGTGATTCCATTACCATGATTCCTTTTGTCATTGAAGGTAGACTAAGAGTATTCAAAGAAGATAATGACACGGGAAGGGAGGTGTTGATATACCATGTGCTCAATCGGCAAACTTGTATAATGTCAATTATATCCGCCTTACGCAATATACCTAGTAAAGTGGATGCAATTACATGCATTAATTCTACATTAGTTTTTGTTCCTGCGACCATTCTTAAGGAATGGATTTATACAAAGCCCGAATGGAAAAACTATGCGTTAGATGTATTTATGAATCGATACAATGAACTCATTGAATCAATTGAATCCCTTACCTTTGATAATGTGGAGACGCGAATAGTTAAATTGCTAAACAAACATTGTAAGAGAGAGGGCAAGACAAAAATTCAAATTACCCATCAAAAAATCGCCGACTTATTGGGGACTACCCGTGTTGTCGTATCTAGAATTTTGAAAAAACTCGAGAATGAAGGTCAAATATTATTGGACAGAGAATGCATAACCGTTTTATAAATACCTCTCAGTTTCACCTGAGAGGTATACTTCGATTCACTGTTTATTTATTTACAATTCATTCATAATCATTTAAAAAATTCACTTAGAACAAATTCTAGATCTTTAGTTTGACCTACTGGAATCAATATTTCGTCCCAGTGATCGCCTGCCATATCCCAATACTCTCTACTAAGCTCCGTATTATTTTCAACATGCTCCTCGAAGCATTGTTGATAGTTAGCTTCCCATTTTGCAAGGTCTTCCCATGACTTAAACCCCGTTAGAGACTCAACAGTTGGTCCAGATCCACTGTAATGAGTCGATACTCTGGACATTTGGGCATAACCACACTGCTCATACGCTGGCTGTAATTGATCCCATAATTCTACGAAGGCGTTCATTTGTGCCCACTTGGGTGTATAATAACTAACTACTAATACCATAGGTTTTTCCCAATCACCGGTACCAAATCCATTGGTTGTTAAGGTCCTAATTTCGTCATTATGTCCTTCTAAAAACATGCTCCACCAGGTACCAACCATCGAACTAAATTCATTTACTAACATAGTATCAATATTACCTAAAGAATCAGCATAGGCGCGTATTCCTGACCATAGATCATCTTTATAAATATCCTCTACCGATTCATACACATTATAAAGTGTAATAGTATTTTTCCCGGAATAACGATGCGCGGCTACATACTGTCCTACCATCGTTCTAGTTCCCGATTGCATACTTATGTCCATTATTTTTTTATGGCTTTCTATAAAGCTACCAATATCATTTATGGGGATATCAAGTGTTAATTTTTCAAACACCATTTCTTCAGCATTTTATGCATATAGGACATCAATACTTACTATCATACCAATGAACATTATCATTTTTAACATTTTCATAGCTGCATTATTTGGTTAGTTATTTGATAAGTTTAGCCATTGCAGAATGATCAAATAGCATATAGGCACTATACACTGCAGAAAATCACTATCATACAACACTATACTTACACTATTATTTATATATTATAAAATTCATTGCATCACTTATGTTACTTATGTTACACTTATAAATAATGGCACCTGCATTCCATGAAATTTTGCCCAACCTGATCGCCTAAATGAATCAATCACAAAATCAGACATCTCTCTAAACAAAGCCTCTACCTACTATTTGAAATTTTAGAGCGTATCTTTCGTATCTTAATTACACTATTTATCAACATTAGTAAGCGCATCCAAAGTGGTGTTGTATCCATTATGTGAGAGGGCATGTACAAAGCCAATGAAAATAATAGAACAGTTACGCTCCGAAGCAAAGGCATTTATTCACCAATACTACCAAGAAACCGAGCAATCAGGGTTTGAGCATCGTTGGGCCGAAATAGAAAATCAAATCCTAGAAATAGGTACCTATACCCACACTTATGAAGAGCTTGATTATGGTGGTAAGTTAGCGTGGCGAAATTCCAACCGCTGTGTTGGCCGGTTATTCTGGAAAACGTTAAAAACCTTAGATAAACGGAGTGTTTCAACCGCTTCGGATTTCAGAGAAGCAATTATCCAGCATATTGAGACCGCCGAAACTCGCACAAAAATTAGAAGTACCATAACCGTCTTCGCTCCACTAAACTCCAATAAAGGCTGCGAATTTCGTATTAAAAACTATACCCTATTAATGTACGCTGGGTACGAAAAGGACGGGGAGATTATTGGGGATCCCAAAAACATAGCCTTTACTAAGCACTGCGAATCACTCGGATGGAAGGGTAACGGTTCTCATTTTGATCTACTTCCCGTAGTTTATTCAATAAATAATAGTCCTGAACAGTGGTTTGAAATACCACGCAATCAAGTGTCCGAAGTGGACATACAGCATCCCGAGTATACTTGGTTTGCATCCTTAGGCTTGAAATGGTACAAGCTGCCCATTATCTCTTTCATGAGCCTTAATATTGGGGGGATTATTTACCCTGCGGCTCCATTCAATGGATGGTATATGCTTGATGAAATAGCTACACGTAATTTTGGTGATGAGCAACGTTACAACATGCTTCCCGTCATTGCAGAACAATTAGGCTTGGATTTGACGAGCCCGTTTTGGAAAGAAAAAGCACTTACCGTGCTAAGTGAAGCTGTGTATTTTTCATTTGAAGCAGCCCATGCCACCATTGTGGATCGCCATAGTGCGGTGGAACAATTCATGAAATTTATGGGTCAGGAAAGTCAAGCTGGCAGGCAGGTAACAGGAGATTGGAGCTGGCTCATACCGCCAAATGCTAGTTCAACCACTGCTATTTTCCACACCGAAATGAAGGACGAACTCAAGTTTCCTAATTTTGTTTGACCTTCACGAGTAAGCTATAATGTCTAGCACAACCTCACCCGAACTAGGACTCCGTCAAAATTGGCAACAATTTACGCTGTTGGTTCTCGTCAACGCATTTGTAGGTGGAATGGTTGGACTCGAGAGGAGTATCTTCCCCGAATTTGCTGAACAGGAATTTGGTGTGCAATCTGCCACCGCCATACTCAGTTTCATAACCGCCTTTGGCTTTAGTAAAGCTGTGGCAAATTACTTCACCGGCCGGCTCATTAATCAATGGGGACGAAGACGACTCTTACTCATAGGGTGGGTCATTGCCCTACCCATTCCCTTACTTCTTATCTACGCTCCCTCATGGAACTGGATTATTTTCAGCAATATACTCCTGGGTTTAAGCCAAGGACTCACTTGGAGTGCGACCATTATTATGAAAATAGACCTTGTGGGTCATAAAGATCGAGGTCTAGCCATGGGGCTCAATGAATTTGCCGGGTATTTTTCCGTCGGATTAACGGCGTTTTTGACCGGATTCATTGCCAGTGAGTACGGTGTTACGCCCTACCCATTTTATTTAGGGATTGCCCTGGCGCTAGCAGGGTTATTGACGACGGCGATATGGGTTAAAGACACCAGCCAATTTGTACAGCAAGAACAAAAAACCGACCGCAATCAGCCCCTAGATAATGTGTTCATACAAACCTCCTTCCGCCATAAAACCCTGAGCTCTGTAACCCAAGCTGGTCTTGTAAATAATCTAAATGACGGGATGATTTGGGGGCTACTCCCCATGCTACTTCTAGGGCTTAACTACCCCACCCAAACTATCGGATTGTTAGCGGCTATATACCCAAGTGTTTGGGGAATTGGACAACTCTTTACGGGAAAAATGGCCGATCATTATTCCAAAAAAAAGATGCTCTTCTGGGGAATGTTTATGCAAGGCTTGGCGATTTTGTTGATCCCATTTGCCATTGGTTTTACCCAACTCGCGCTATTAGCTGGTTTACTTGGTGCGGGTACTGCGCTGGTCTACCCCACCTTTCTCACCACCATAGCTAGCGCCACCTCTCCTCTTGAGCGAGGAGAAAGCATTGGAACATTTCGGCTTTGGCGTGACTTAGGTTATGTCTTTGGTGCAATTCTTTCAGGAATATTAGCCGATTTTTTCGGCTTAATTGTGGCAATAATCGCCGTAGGGATCCTTACTGTTGCTTCCTCCCTGGTTATACAATTTCGTATGCCAAAAGAATAATGATAACACCGAGTCAAGGTGCCATCAATCGGTCAGTTATTTATAAAAAATGGGGCAAGGGTACACGCACCGGAGCACAATGCACACCTTGCTACCCTCTTGTCCTTAGGTGTTTTTTGATACGATAACCCGAAGTGATAACTGCGTCAGTCATTTTCATAAAGGCGTACCGATTTTTCATGTTCCTCATGTACCCAATTAACCAGTGTCTGCGGACCTAGCACTTGTACCTCCGCTCCGTATTTCATGATCAAATTAAACAGCTCATAACTGAGTGTACATTCCAATCTAAAGGTCATATAGACGTCATCTTCATAGAGTAGTGTTTGAGAGGCATGGATGGGTAAACTTCGTATATAATGACCTAAAAGTCTAGAAAACCGAAGTTCAACGCTATGTACTTCCGTGTCAATTACGTGAACCCCTACTGATTTGGAATAATCTTCTATATGGATATGGGGTTGCTTACGAAAGCTCTCATTGCTTACCCGGAGATCATGAATACGGTCCAATCCATAGACGCGACGCTTACCATCCCTCATTCGAATGCCCACTAAATACCATCGGCGTTCAAATTCCTTCAAAAAATAAGGTTGAACTGTCTGTTGGGAATGCTGCTCAGTTTGGTATTTATGATGGCTAAACTCTACCACTTTACGATCTTTTATGGCTTTCATTAGAGGAACCAAGTAATCAATACCCTCCAAATCTGTGCGAGATTCCAGATATATATAGTCATCGTGAACCGCCGTATTGCGTAAATATTCGATTATAAGCTGGTTTATTTGCCCCAATTCCAACAAATCTTCAAGAGAAAATATATCGGAAGATTCTTGCCAATCGATAAAATACCCTTTATGAGTTGCATGATAACGCACAAAAATGCCGAACTCATCTCGCAATTCTTGAAATAATCGCCTAAGCGAACGCTCGCTTGATTTTAGGTCGCGCCTTTCCAGTGTATCCAATAGCACATCCAAGGACGGATAGTGGTTCCTTTTTAATAGAAACACAATAACCCCAAAGCGCTTGATGCTTTTAATCGCAGGCATAATTCATATTTACTTTATATCGATTGACCCTAGAAAATAAATCTATAACCGAATTCTTTTTTGACACCGTAAACTTGCACGTGTATAAACCTAAACATTTGCCACCATAAACACATAGTATCTTATACTTACACGAGTATAAACTAATTTAACAGTGATTATTTAAAAAACAACAAATAAGTATACAGAGCGGGTAGGACAAAACATGGCATAGCTACTTATCAAATTATTTTTTGTTTTTACTCTCACACTATGACTTTAGTTAAAAAGTAGAAACAAAAAAAGCAGTTGAGTAGGCTTCAGAATTAATTTATCGATAAGTAATTATTTATTTTACACTTTTAGGCAAATTTACGATATTACTGTGGGAGAAAAAACAACATAGCCTCGTTATAACTTTATTGAGTTCCAAAAAACTGGCACGATTCCGTATCTAAACAATTACACAATAACGGATCTTCTTCTAACGAATATGATTAACACACTTTTCTTTGACTTAAACGAAACACTATTAGATATACAAACGCTTCAAACAATCTTTGAAGAGAGTTTTGACCATCCAGGGGCACTTCATCAATGGTTAACCAAAACGCTATTTATGTCTAACACTCTAGGAATTGTTGGTGAATACAAGGGATTTGATGCCCTTGCAGAGGAAGCCCTGGATCAAGTGTTCATGGAAAACCGTAGACTACCATCAGCGCCTATCAAAGACCGTATTCTCAGCCAATTTCGTCAACTTCCACCTCATGATGATGTGATTCCATCCTTGGAGTGGCTAAAAACTAATGGACTTCGATGCGTGGTAATATCCAATTCCACCCAAGAAATGATGCAAGAGCAACTCCAACATGCCGGTTTAACTGACTATTTCGATAACACATACTCAGTAGATGCCGTCCAACGAGCAAAACCTTTCCCCGAGATTTACCAGCATGCCGCGAGCAGGGAGGGATGCACCCCAGAACAAATCGCTATGATCGCCTCTCATGACTGGGATATTTTAGGTGCAAAACAAGCTGGCTTTCGCACCGGATATATCTACAGGAAACAAATGTCTCTAAATCCTTTGTTTCCTATAGCAGACGCAGTAGATTCGGAATTGTTGGGGCTTGTTCAACAGATTATTGCACCTAAGGATGCTTAGAAAATCGCCGTTATATCGGGTGGTATGTTCACATACTTGGTTTATGTTTTAATCTATCATTACCATCTAACAAATGGATATTCACTTACGCATCATTGGTGTTGCACTAATCATTCTTGGCTTATTGCATGTTGTTTTTCCTTGGTATTTCAACTGGAAAACTGAACTAGAGCGTCTAAGCCTAGTCAACCGCCAAATCATGCAGGTCCACACTTTTTTCATCGCCCTAATAGTGCTACTTATGGGTGTTCTCTGCCTCGTTGCTCCTACCGAACTCCTCACCACACCACTCGGTCGAACCCTTAGCCTTGGCATGGCGATCTTCTGGACCGCTCGACTACTCATCCAATTTTTCGGCTTTTCCCCCGCCCTATGGAAAGGAAAACCCTTCGAAACAATAGTTCATATTGTATTTAGTGGCTTTTGGATCTACCTAAGTTGGGCTTTTTGGACCATTGCACTGATTAGCTAATAAATTTACTAGGAATTGTACCCATCAAATAAACACCATGATTTTACCTCATTCTCAAGCTCTACTACTATTTCTGGTTCTTTTGTTTGAATTCTGGATACAGCCACAATCAGCCAACCCAGAAACAAGCATAACGTTCGATGGTTATACCTATACGTCAATAGAACTAGAAAATGGACAACACTGGATGGCCGAAAACCTTCGAAGCTCTATTTATGCCAATGGAGATTCTGTGTTCAATCCAACCGATATGACAAGTCTTTTAGCATTGACCACAGGCGCATGGTTACACTACCAAAATGATCCAACTAATGAGATTATGTATGGAAAACTCTACAATTGGGCTGCCGTTTCTGACCCAAGAAACCTGTGTCCTTCAGGCTGGCATGTTGCCACCGACGCTGACTGGAGTGCACTAGTTGAATACTTAGGAGGTACAGAGGTAGCTGGCGCTAAACTACAAACCACGGACTCAAAAGCTTGGCCATACAACTACATTGGAACCGATGAGATCCGATTTAATGGAGTACCTGGTGGGTTTGTTAGCTCCTACGGCCAGCCTAGGTATAACAATCAATTCAATCAACTTAAAGAAAGGGGTTATTGGTGGACAGCTACGCAAAGAGACGATAACCTAGCATGGTACCGTGCACTAATCACTGACTATGAAGGCATAGACAGGCTCAGTTATATCAAAGCCAATTTTTTATCGGTACGCTGCGTGGAAGATTGATGCACAACAGCTAAGCAAAATATATGGGCTGGCCAAAGCCCACCAACTTTATCCCACACAACCTGTACGGCTCACTAGAGTCATTTACCACTTTTTAGCATCCTCCAAAACCTTCCGAAACATCCCTGAACTCAAGTCATCGATGGCCTCCTCGAGAACCGTCATAGGTACGATATGCTCACCCTCACCATTGATAAACTCATCAGGATCCGCATTCATCCCCGAGACCGACCGGTAAATATCTCGAAACCGAACCTTAAAATACCATCCCCCTCCATCCAGGATAAAATGGTTCAAATACTCTTTCTTCCAATTCTTTACCCGAATTTTGATTAAGGCATCATAAAACCGATCCCACATTTCCTCCGTGGGTTCCGGAACTCGCACCAAAGGGCTCACCCCATTATACGTCTCTAAAATTGGCAGTTCATTTGGCCCCAAATCCGCATAGTACGCATACAACTCCCCCTCCCGTAACCATAATCCATGGCCGGCATACGGCCCCGGTACAAATGATTGCAATTGAAAATGTAAGCGTGATGGTCTTTTTTTCATGCTCGATACTTTTTTTCGGGTTGAAACTACTCTTTGCCAGCTACCTAGCATTGTATCTGTTACAAATCTTACTCTAATCTAATAACAAGCTCGGCCATTTATTAGCACACTAATGACGAATAACACAATAAGTTTGTAAGGACGCGGGCCTTAGCATATCCTTCAGTTGTGAGCTATTCTCACGATGACCCTTACAATCGTATTTTTGTAATTACTTTGTATATACATTTATTATATTATAGGTATCGATATTTCGTTCATATGCACATTTTAACCAGACATTTAAACAGAACACCATGAAGCTTTCGCTTATTCAAATTGGAAATTCTAAAGGATTCAGAATCCCAAAGAAAATACTTGAACAGTATCATATTACCGATCAAGTAGAATTGACATTGGAAGAGCATCATCTACAACTTCATCCCATTAAAAGCCCACGAAAAGATTGGGGTACCGCCTTTAAACAAATGACCTTATCAGGAGAAGATGAACTGCTCATTCCCGATATATTTATAGACGAAACCTTAGATGAGTGGGATTGATACCTAATGGCATTTCAATACGAAATTATACTGGTAAATCTTGACCCTACTGTTGGTAGTGAAATCAAGAAAACACGACCATGTGTTGTGCTATCACCCAATGAGATGAACACCCATCTACGAACCGTCACTATTGCACCCATGACTACCAAAAGTCATGCCTATCCAACTAGAGTACCCATACAACATAACAATATAAACGGGTGGGTCGTACTTGATCAAATCAGAACCATTGATAAGGCCCGAATCATAAAATTATTAGGCAACCTTAGCCCTAGTGAGGTGCAATCGTGTAAAGCCATCATACAAGAAATGCTGGTTGATTAACTGATTAGTCCCACATCCCAATTCCAACAATATCCAATTCGGTTTTGCACCGTGGACAGGGCAGGTATTTATTACGGGGAGGATAGCTTTCATAGTCTGCTTTGAAATCAAAAACAATGCGATCTCCATTTCGAAACACATATGGATCCAATTCACTATCACACTTCTTACAACGTAATTCCTCCGAAGCGATGTTAATCGAGCGTACTAGTTTGCATTTAAAACAAGGGGCACATACCATATTATATTGAGGTCCAGCCATACCAAACCCATCGGACAAACTTTTACGCTTGAAACTACATTTTGGACATTCAACACGGTAGGTACTTCCCATATTTTTCTATTTTTATTACTCTTAAGTTAATTGGCGACTCTGCCAAATTCTGTCCTATCTAAAGAACGATTTTGAAGTACTTAACCACCTTCACATCATTGGTGTAAGCCTAGTTTTACTCTCCTGCATCCACATTCTGCTTGGCCTCTACTGGACCTATCTTAGCGCCGTATTCTGGATTACTTCTTTTTCGGGTTGAAGGGGTTTAGAACTAGCCAATACCAAACTCAGATCCATTCGACGAAAGCTAATGGAATCCATCGAGCAACTTGAACATGGGACCATTGTCGACTATGATGAACATGAAGTGCCACTTTAGTGTTATAATATTATCCAATATTATGTAATATGAATGAAATTTCATTCATTAATAGTATAATTCCTTCATTATGACTGATAACTCATTCAAAAATTGGGAATCGATGAGTGATATAGCGCTCACTAAACAGATCGGTGCGTTTATTAAACACCATCGTATGGAGTCGAATAAAACACAAGATACACTTGCCGAGGAAGCTGACATTAGTCGTTCGACCTTAAGCCTGCTAGAAAGAGGAGAAACCGTAAACCTCTCTACCCTGATTAAGGTACTTCGGATACTGGATCAGTTGCATGTAATGAATTCATTTACTGTGCAGGAAACCATTAGCCCGTTGGAATTAGCCCGTTTAGAAAAGAAAAAGCGAAAAAGAGCTACGGGAAAAAGTCCGGACAGATCTACCGAAACGGATTGGTAGGCCATGAGTATTAAGGTAGCAGAAGTACATATATGGGGAGAATTAGTGGGTGTGGTAGCCTAGGATGAAGATTCAGGGTTTGCTACCATTGAATATGACCCGGGGTTTATAAACCGAACTGGGAACTTTCCCCACTGAAAATGCCGGTAACCTCTGCGAAAAGTATATTCTCATTTCCGGAACTTCGAAAAGACCGAGATGCTATGTACGATGCATTTAAAGGATTGCCTAGTCTGCTTGTGGATGCCCTCCCCAGTAACTGATTACTCCCTTAAAAGCTGCTCACGGGTTATTGTTATTCCTTAGCACCGCCGTCAAATTTTCCTCTCTATCGATAAAGTAGAAGGTCTGATACGCCCCCCTCCAAGACAGCTGCCCACCAAACCCATAAATCTTTAGGGTATAGAACACCCATAGAACTCTTAAATTAACCCGAATGTTCTACTTTTAAACTGTCCATTTCTTAGAGAAGCCGACATGGCATGCTCACTCTGCCACGTTTTGACCCGCCATATATCTATCTTGTTATTTCGCTAACATTTCTTCATCATTCACAACTCACCTCATCCAAAGAAACCCGTTCAACAAAATCAAAAAAACACTAACTCTACCGAATCTATGAACGAAATAACCTGTCCCAACTGTAATAAGCCATTCAAACTAGACAATGCAGGCTACGCCGATATAGTAAAACAGGTGCGGGATCATCAATTTCAGGAGGAGTTGAATAGCCGGTTAGAATTGGCACAAAACGAAAAGAAATCCGCCATTGAGCTCACCAAAGCGGAACTAAAAAGCAACTATGAGCGGCAGCTCGCCGAAAAGCAACAGGAAATCGCTGCCCTATCCAGCAAAATTGAGTCAGCAAATACCCAGCAAGAACTGGCCATCACCAAGGCCCTAAAAGAAGTCGAAAAGCAGCGTGATGAGCTGGCTAATAACTTAAAACTTAAGGACTCCGAAAATGAATTGGCCATCAAAGCGGTCGAGGAAAAATTCCAAAATAAACTGTCGGTAAAAGAGCAAACCCTTCAACTAAAAGATGAGGAAATCGAGCGGCTTAAAGATTATAAGCAGAAACTGTCGACTAAGATGTTGGGCGAAACCTTAGAGCAACACTGCGAAAATTCGTTCAACAATCTTAGGGCTACTGCATTCCCACAGGCCTATTTCGAAAAAGATAACGACGTCTCGCAAGGCACCAAAGGTGATTATATTTACCGTGAGTACGCGGATGCAGAAAAAACCACCGAGCTCATTTCCATTATGTTCGAAATGAAAAACGAAGGTGACGAAACCGCCACCAAAAAGAAAAACGATGACTTTCTAGACAAATTGCACAAGGATCGAGAGGCCAAAGGCTGCGAATACGCCATACTTGTTTCCCTACTAGAATCCGATAACGAGTACTATAATAATGGTATCGTTGACGTATCCCATCGCCACCCGAAAATGTTCGTGATTCGCCCGCAGTTTTTCATCCCCATTATTTCTCTACTCCGTAATGCTGCCCTACATTCTGTGCAGGATAAACTTGAACTTAAGGCCATGCGCAATCAAAATATTGACGTAACCAACTTCGAAAACAAAATCGAAGACTTCAAAAAAGGCTTTGCCCGCAACTACGAGCTGGCTAGCCGGAAATTCCAAACCGCCATCGACGAGATTGACAAAACCATTAAACATCTTGAGAATACCAAGGAAGCTCTGCTATCCTCGGAAAACAACCTCCGCCTAGCCAACAACAAAGCCGATGATCTCAGCATTAAAAAGCTCACCCGCGGCAATCCCACTATGCGCGAGAAGTTCCGCGAGGCTGGGGAATTGGAGTAATGGCTGGTTTCGAGAGGGCCGCTTTTCGGGAAATAGTCGATAAGTCGACATTTTAAGAAGTTTACTAAGACATATAATCATAAGTAAAACATGATAACTTTATAATCTCTTAACCAATGCTTAAAGTTTTAATGATAGTTTACAGCAGTAACAGTAACCGACTGTCAAAACAAACCAAATACTTTCTATAACAAAGCAATTAATAGTCATCCACTAGCACAACTGGTATTCAGTAAACACAAAGTTACCCAAACTTGACCCAAACTAGACCAAGCTGGTACTTGCTTAAACGAACTAAGACTTATTCAATGATTAATACATTCTACTCTTTTAGCTTCATTACCTTAATTACAATACTAACAGCTACGAGTGTTGATCTCAAAGCTATGCAACAGGAGTCCGAGAGAAAATGGTTAGCTGGCGACCACCACATTCACTCCCGCTACAGTGTGGGATGGGATAATGATTCAACGCCCCCATCACCAATTATTGCAGGAGATGCCATCTATCCTATTCCTATGAATGCGTTAATGGCAAAACGGTATGGCTTGTCATGGATGGTATCAACCGACCACGGGGGACCTAATCACAGTAAAGTTAATTTGGAATTAGCTTATCCTGAATTACTTAGTTCGCGCGAAGCTGTTCCAGAGGTTATTCAGTTCTATGGAATGGAATTTGATACTCCGGGCGCCGACCACTCCAGCCTTATCATTCCACATACCCACGATGAATCGGAACGACTGTATGATATTGAGTCACAGTTCAACAAAAGGGAGCCATTCCCACGGGATAGAAGTTGGGATACCGAACCCCGAATGTTAGAGGCGCTCGACTTTATGAAAACAATGGAATCTAGGCCTGTTGTTATTGCCAATCATCCTTCCCGGTCTGCAGAAGGCTTAGGTGACTATGGCTTATACGATCCTGCTGAGTTCCGGGATTGGAACGACAAAGCCCCTGATATAGCGGTTGGAATGGCAGGTGCGCCTGGTCACCAAGCCGCTACCATTAGTCCTGATAGCAGCTTCCGAGAACGCCCACGAGGCGGTTATGGCCGTTTTCCAACCATGGGTGGGTTTGACCAAATGACGGCAAGACTTGGTGGTTTATGGGACTCTATGCTAGGGGAAGGTCGAAGGTGGTGGATTACCGCAAACTCCGATTCCCACGTTCACTGGAAGGAAGGAGGGGCGGATTTTTGGCCCGGTGAATATTCAAAAACCTACGTATATGCTCAAAAAAATCATGATGATATTCTCAACGGCATCCGCGAAGGAAGGGTATTTGTAACATTGGGTGATCTTATTTCAGAGCTTTATATAACGGTGGAAGGCGGACACCATACCGCTGAAATAGGTGGAGCGATCCACGTGAGTCCGGGTCAAGATATAGAGGTTACGATCCGCTTTAAAGAACCAGAATCTGAAAATGCGTGGGGACAGAAGCCAAGTGTATCCCGAGTAGATTTAATCATTGGTGAGGTTTCAGGACCGGTCACCGACCGGGATACCGACTCCAACCCAAGCACCAAAGTACTCCAACGATTTTACCCAGAAGATTGGAAAGAGGAAAGGGCCTACAAGGTGATTCGATTTACCCTACCTAAACTCAACAACAGTAGCTACATTCGCATTCGGGGCACCAATGGGGTTGAGCTTGAACCTGAAGTCGATGAGATTGGCGAAAATCCTTGGGCAGATTTATGGTTTTACTCCAATCCCATTTTTATAGAAATCGACTAAGGTTTAACGTTTATGGTTGTGAGGTGAAGGGACATATATTTCAAGAGTTGGGGAGTAAAGGCCAACCCCACACCCCCCCCATCACTCCACAATAGCCTGATACACGAACTGAGGCATCTTACTCCCATAGAAGCTGCTATACGGGTTTGTTTGGGTCATTAGCACCGCCGCCAAATTTTCCTCTCTATCAATAAAATAGAAGGTCTGAAACGCCCCACTCCAAGAAAGCTGCCCCACCGAACCCAAGGCCTTGGTATCCGCCAGATTCGTAATCACCCCAAAGCCTAAGCCAAATCCGTAACCCGCTGGGGCGTACAAATCACCCACATGATTCTGTCCCATTAGCTCGATGGTCTTCGGACTTAGTAGCTGCGTACCATCAGGAGCCTGCCCGTTATCCAAAAACAACCGGCAAAACGCCAGGTAATCTTCCGCCGTTGAAAACAGCCCATTGCCGCCGCCAAACACGGTGTTTCCCGTCAACGGGGTTTGCTGCGGACGCACCATCATGCGCCCCTCCTTGTCGTAGGTATGCAAACTCACTACCCGGTCATGCTTAGCCTCGGCCACATTATATCCGGTATCCTCCATACCCAGTGGATCAAACAGGCGCTGCTGCAAAAATTCTGCGGTGGTCATCCCCGAAAAATGCTCGATCAACCGGCTCAAGACCCCGGGGGATGCGCTATAGTACCACTGCTCGCCAGGATGCCCAACCAGCGGAAGAGCTGCCATCGCCTGAACCCGCTCGGCAATAGTCGCCGGCTGCTGCATGTACATCGCTTGCATATAATCCTGATCCAACTTTGAGGCCCCCAACCCATGCGACAGCCCCGCGGTATGCGTTAATAAATGCACCAACCGAATGGGACCCTTAGCCGGCTCGGTTTCCCCATCCTTGCCCTGACTCGGATCAAGCGCCACCCTAGCATCCCGAAACTCGGGCAAATACCAATAGACCGGGTCATTTAGCTGAAAATGCCCTTCCTCATACAGCATCATAAAAGCGGTGCTAACCACGGCTTTGGTCATGGACTGGATAAAGAAAATGTCATCACCGCCCATCGGTTTTTGATCTTCCAAATGGCTAAATCCTAAAGCCTCGTAATGAGCCAAGGCGCCGTTTCGGTATACCATACTCACAAAACCTGGTGCTTTACCGGCGTCAATTTCTTGCTTCAAATACTTGGTGTAGCGCTCCAGGCGCTCAGCCGACATTCCCGCCGTTGCAGGATCAACGGACTGCGCAGCTGAAATTTGCGCCGTTGAGTTTTGCGCCGTTAATGACTGTACTGTTACAGCCTGCGCCATCACGGGTTGAACCGTCCCGTGCAGCGCCATACCCATTACTATGATACCGAAAATAACCCAGCGAATTCGAGAGAACATATGCTAAAAACTTAAGATTAATGGAATAATAACTATCCTATATTATAGCAGAATTAAACTACATAGCCCAATTAAAAAGTGGATTAATTAAACGTGTCGCATAATCTTTCATTTCTAAAAGATGTAGCTTTTTATATGGAACTAGGCGAGTTTAATGATTTTGATACTCAAATATTAGACATTGGAAAGCAAATTCTACAGAAGGAACCAAGTAATCCTTACGCAAATACATATTTAGGGACTTACTACGCTAGAAAAGGAAACACCGAAAAAGCTAGATCCTACTTCAAAATTATCGTAAATGCCAAGAATTATTCGAGTAATTGGTATGCAAAGGAGGCTCAACAATGGTTGAATGAAAATAAATAACTGTTTGTAACAATGTATATAAAAAATAGGCGAAACACTGCCGAAGTTAAGGGAATAGGTTCGAATCAAACTTTATGGTTAATCGAAAGTTTTGAACTTCGAAATCGCCTACTTTTCATATACTAGACCGTTGGCGGTCATTAGAAAAAGAAACAGATATAAAATGAAAATACTGATAAAATTACTGTTGATAACTGTGCTTATCTCGTGTGGAAAAGATGAAGATATTTTGTCAGATAATTCAATAGGCGAGAATGTAAGTATATTAGTTCACCCCAGTCAGACAGATGCTAATTACTCGACTACCGACAAAAGTCATTTTATAGTTAGGAATACTAAAAATCATTTAAATAAATTAATGCTCTTTATTGGCGGAAGCTTTAGTTCGCCAGATGACTACACCTTTATCTCTGAACACTCTGCTTCAATTGGGTTTGATGTAATCAGTATTTCATATCCGAATAATGTCCCTGCTGCTTCTTTAGCTTCGAGTAGCAACCAATTTGCATTTGATAATTATCGAGATGAAATATGCTTTGGTAATCAAGTTAGCAATGATGTTGAAGTTGATATTTTAAACAGTATCAATAGAAGAATCATAAAATTAATTCAATATTTAGAAAGTACATACCCAGAGCAAAATTGGAATCAGTATTTAACGCCATCCAACATTGTAAATTGGGAAAAAATTGTCGTAGCAGGACACTCTCAAGGTGCAGGTCACGCTAGCTATTTAGGCAAGAAAAGATTGGTCGAAAGAGTAATTATGTTTTCAGGACCAAATGATTACAGT
>Ga0233432_10000826_pt1 | contig 29732 bp, 12 predicted proteins | sample SI_122_August201_6_FD_179870 | JGI IMG/M metagenome (GOLD analysis project Ga0233432, IMG submission 179870) | Seawater microbial communities from Saanich Inlet, British Columbia, Canada - SI_122_August2016_10_MG | ecosystem: Environmental > Aquatic > Marine > Inlet | place: Canada: British... | reverse complement strand
CAACAACACTCAAACCTCTGAAAATAACAGCACACTGTGGATGTTGGTGCCGAATAAAAGCCCCGCCGTGCTTGTATGTGTTTGCGCTGCGGCACACAAAGCTGTGCAAATAACAGCACACTGTGGATGTTGGTGCCGAATAAAAGCCCCGCCGTGCTTGAGGTCGGCGCGTCAGCGCGGCGTCTAGTGTTTATGCGCCCGCGGGCATTTTTATTGCATGCGCTCAAAAATTGGGCATGAGCGCCAGAGAGCCCCGCTCTGTGACAAAGTTGGTAAACACGGCGAGCAGTGTGAGGAACGCGAGCACGATGTACTGCAAAAGCACAATCAGCACGGGCAGCAACAACACAAGCACGACATACGTCGCAATCAGCGTGTAAAAGTTCAAGCCGACGCAATACATTACGGCGTGCTGCTGCTCGGGTGTGCCGTACGCAAAGATGTAGCCGTAGTGCCTACACATTTCCAAAGCGTCGTGCTTGTCAAAGTTCACAAACGGTATGCTGTGCACAAACGTGACGATGTTTTTGGTGATTTGCACGTTGCCGCGCGTGAGCATGGGCTCAAGCGTGAAAAAAATCGCACTGGTCATGTGCATGCGCGTGACAGGACTCGCAGCACAGCTGATGACGCACATTGGGTCGGGCTGGCCGTTGTGCACACGCACGAGCCCGCGCGAGCATGTCTGCGCGTTCACGAGGTCGGGCGGAAACATAATGCGGGCGGGCACCGCGGCGCGCGCCAGCTTGTAGAGGTCCTGTGTGAGACAATTCGGAATGCGCGGAAAGCACAGCGGGCTGAAGCCGTACGCGAAAAAGGGCACGAACACGGTGAGCCCCAGCGTCCAGAGGAAAAACGACAGCACGGGGTGGATCGGGAAGAAAAAGTGCACCAGCACCAGCAGGCAAAAGACCGCGGCAATCGTAATGTGCAGAGGCGAGCGGACGCGCGCACACGTCGTCAGGTTTTCAAAGTCACACGTGAGAAACTCGCGCGCCACGCGGCCGATGGTCCACGTGTTGCTGCGGACGAGCGCCTCGTAGTGCACGTCGTCGCTGTACGCCTGCACAGATAGCGCGCCGAAAAACGTGTGTGCCGGGTGGTCAAAAAAGTACTTGACGGTGTTGAGCCCAAACTCCATTATGTAAACAATGACGCTCGAGAACGGGTCAAGGTTGGCGACCGATCCGATGACAAACTCCCCGTCCTCGTTCGGCTCCGCGTACAACGTCGGGATCGCCTCGGACACCGAGTCAAATGAGGTGTGCGGCTCGGGCAGACACGACACCTCCGAGTTCTGCAGGCACCCGGTGCGCTGCATGTGCTCGTAGTACTGCGTCAGCGTCGTGAATTCGCGCAGCCAGCGCCGGAACGGCATTTCAAAGAGCGGGCACTCGAGGGTCTCCGCCGACGCTTGCGCGCGCTCGTCGGCGCTGCACTCGTGCCGCGCCGTGTACCCGCGCATCTTGAACGTGGTGCTGAACCGCAGCAAGATGTTGTCCACGATGGCCACACCCGACCGCGAGCACGTGCTTTCCGCGGGCGCTGTTGCCGCAGTGCGCGAGGGCGGCGCCACCTGCATGTCCCAGAGCCGCGCCAGCTGGTCTGTGTACTGCTGCAGGTACTGCGCCTGTCCGGTCATGGGCGTGTCGGCCTGCAGCAGCCGCCGCCGTGTCTTCGGCGGCGCGTGTGCGTCGGCCTGCAGTAGCCGCCGCCGCGTGTTCGGCGGCGCGTGCTTGGGCACGCGCGCGTTGGTGAGCTGCGAGAAAGCCCCGTTGAGCCCCGCTTGCAGCGCGCGCCACGCGACCTGGTCCTGCAGCCAGTCGCGCGTGACGCGCGTGAGGGCTTGCGCACCGCGCGCCGCGAGCATGCGCCGGAGGTCGGGCGTCGTCGCACACGCGCGCACGACCGCGTGCGGGGACAGTAAGTGCACATCGCGCCCTGCGAGCGTCGAGTCGAGCGTCAGGTTCCAGAACCACCACACACGCGCACACGCGCGGCAGCCCACGGTCGCGAGCTCCGGCGCGCACGCGGCAAGCACCGTGGCGCAGTCAAAGTGCTGCGCGCCGGCCGGGGTGCCAGCCGTAGCGTTTTGATCTGACAGTCGTGCGAGATTCGCGCCCGCAAAGAGCTGCAGCTCGGTCTCGGGCGCAGCCTGCGCGCCGAGGAGCCGGCGGCGCGTCATGCCGTCGCCGGCCAGCACCACCCACTTGCGCGCCGGCTGCGGAAACACGACTTGTGCGCACTTGGCCCGGCGCGCGGCGCCGCCGGCGCTCACGAGGTAGCACGGCACCGCAAACGTCTGGTCCTCGTGCACCGAGGGTGCGCTGCCGGCGAGCGGCGCGTCGGACGCCAGGCACCACTCACCGAACAGAACCTGCTCGGCGGTCACGATCTCGCCGGCGGTCTCGCAGTCGGTGTACTCGGCTTCCGTGCGCGCGGGCAGCACCGCGCATGCCCCACTGTGCGCAGCGCCAGACTCGTACAGGCACGTGCGGAGACCCTGTGTGTCCGCACACGCCGCAGTGCCAAAACTCGCGGCGATTTCCACGACCACGCTGCACATTGCTCCCGCCGCGGTGCAGTCCTGCGCCGTGAAACACGGCGTGGCGCGCTGCTCGCTGCGCATGCCGCACCGGCAGCGGCTGACGGCCATGTCGCACCCGTACACCCCACTGGCGCACCGCCCGCAGAGAATCGCCGTGTCGTCGGTGAGCGCGCCGCCGTCGCGCGTGCAGAACGAGCTGGCGTGGCACGAGTAGCTCCCGTACGTCGAGCCCCAGAAGTCGACGGGGATGGAGATGTCTGCGGTCGCAGCCAGGCAGTGCGACGCCAGCAGCGCGGTCGAGTACGTGTGCGTGTCCGCCGCGTAGTCCGGCTGCCGCCAAAACTGGCAAATGTCCGTGTTGTACGGCGCGGGGTCCGGGAAAAAGTCCGAGACAAAGGGGATGCGGTTGAGAAACACGATGATCTCGTGGATGATCAGGCTGACGACCTGGATGATGATGCAGATGGCCTGCATGATCTCCTGGATGCCGATCCACCCCGCCGTGCGCTGCACGAGTATCCACACCAGGTTAAGCAGGTCGGGCAGCAGTGCGACGACGTCGCTGATAAACGCCTGTACCTCGGTAAAAAAGTCGCTGATCGCCGTGTCAAACTCGGCGCCTGTGTCCTTGGCGCCCGTCGCCGCGTTCATGATCGACAGACACAGCACGTACGCCAGCTGCACCTGCAGGCGCACGTACTGAAAGACCATGTCCATGAGCTGCATGGCAAAGTCGTGCAGGTTTTTGAGCGCGTCAATAAGGCGGATTGCCTCGCCGGCAAAACAGCGCGTTGTGCTCGTGAGCGGCGCGGCGTCGACCTCCGCGTACGCACACACCGCCCCGTGGTGCTTGTACGTCTGCTGCACGATCTCGCCCGCAAACGTGCCGAGTGCGCTCTCGAACGCGGAGGGCACGTACAGCCGCGCGCGCACGCGCACTTGCCCGTTGGCCGCGGCGTTTACGCGCGCGACGTCGAGGCGCCACTGGCGCAGGTGCGCACACATGTCCGCAAGCTCGTCAATGTCGCAGAGATCAAGCACCTGGTTTTGCACCTGACACCGCCCGATGCTCATCGCGTCGACACACGCGCCCCAGCGGTCGCCGCCCGCCCACCTCGTAGCATTGACGCGGGCCGTGCAGCCCGACCCGCGCACGCCGATGTCAAAGTCCGCAGACACGGCCGCGGGCCCAGGGCGCGCGTGCCACGCCGCATTGTCCAGACGCGCGGCCAGCGACCGCGTCCACAGCGTGCTGACGTCGCTGTCGAGTGCCATGCCCGCGGACGCTGCGCGCCGGAGCACCGCGTGGAGCGGCGACACGCGCTCGCTGCGGCCGACGCTGAGCTCGTGCGCCACCGGCGTCGCCGCGCGCGACGCGCGCACGGTGTACGCAAGCGTGTGATTCAGCGCGTGCCGGCGTGCAGGAAAGCGAAAGTGCGGGCGGCGCAGCTCGCGCCGCGTGACCGTGCGCGGGTGCCACCGCAGCGAAAACTCGTGCGTTGCGCCGCTGCCCGCGCGCGTGCACGCAAGTTTGTCAGTGCTGGCCGTGTGGCACTCGTCATACATCAAGAGCTCGTCGAGCTCCGCGCGCGTAAACTGCGCAACGTGCCCGCGATGGCAGTCTCCGCCGCGCTCGAGCGTCGTCTGCGTGTAGTCGGGCCGCAGCGCGCCGTCGGCCTTGATTGCGCTAGAGTACCCCGGCAGCAGCTTGCCGAGGTCCACGTGCACCGGCTCTCCGTGCTTCTCGCCTGAGCGCAGCGTCTTGGGCAGCCAGGGCCAGTCCACGTTTGGCACACGAATCGTGCCCGGCGCGTGCACCTGGTTGTTCAAAGACGTACCGTACCCAAGATGATCGTGCAGAGTTTGGAGGTACGCCGACACGCTCTGCGCCAGCGCCAGACGCTCGCCTGCCGCAACCGCGGGCATGAAGAAGCCGAGGCCGACACGCGCGTACGCGCGCGTGGTGCCGCCAACCGCATTGCGCAGCGTTTCGGTGAGCACAAAGGGGTGCACCCCGTCAAGCTCGGCTGTTTCGTACTTGTCAAGCATGCGCACGGGGTCCGGGGTCAAGAGCCGGAGCCGGGGGTTGCGCGCGTAAAAGTGCTCGTCGAGCGCAAACGCGGCGGCGCGTGTCAGCGCGCACGACCAGTGCGCATCGGCAGCGGCGCTGCGCGGGGCGTACAGTGCACTTCCAAGCACGAGGTCGATGTCCGTCTGCACTGACGCGTGCGCGTCGCGCACCCACGGGTGCGCGTGGGTCGAGTTCCGTGCCAGACGCACGGTCGCGACATGCATGTGCGCGTTGCTCGAGACCTGCAGCACAATGGAGTGCGGTCCCGTCTGTGCCGGATCGCGCGCCAGCAGCCCGTACCCAAACTGGTCCGCGCGCACGCCCTCCCCGAGCACGCTGCCGCCGGCCCATAGCCCCGTAAGCCCAGGCACGCGCCCCATGCGCAAGACGTGCTGTTTGACGCGCGCGCGCATGCTGCGTGCGCCTGAAAAGTCGGCTGCCGGCTCGGCAAAGCCGCGCGCCTGTGCCACGCCAAAACCCAGCGGCGCCTGCGTGTGCGTGCAGCGCGCGCCCGGGGCTGCCCCGCGCGCCCGTTCCTGCAGCGGAAATTTGCACTGCCCGTTGGGCGCGTGCGTGAGCAGCACGCTCTCAGGGCGCAGGATCGGAGCGACGATGCCCCGGATGTGCAGCTCTGGCAGCTCGCGCTCGGGTGCCAGGCCCAAAATCCCCGCTTCGGCCAGTTGCTCGCACAGCGTCAAGCGGGTTTCGTTCAAAGTTGCGTCGTGCAGGCAGTCCACGGCGTGGCACGCGCGCGCAAACGGCAGATTCATGCTGAGCACTTGCTCGACCTGCTCGGCGCCCTCCATCGTGCACATGTCAAAACCGAGGTTGATGAGCTCGCGCTGGCCTGGCTGTATATCCTGAATAAAATCCAAGTTGGCGTACGGCACGCGGGGAAAGGAGTAGTTGCCGCCCAGCCACGGCGTCGCCACGGTGCCGCGCTCTTGCTGCGACTTGAAGCACGTGCGCTCCTGCACCGGCGTGTCGCCCCACGAATCGCGGCAGCGCCGGCGGTCGAGCAGCCGCCGCAGGTGCTGCTGCCCGGGGCGTTCGGCGTCGGCAAAGAAAAAGTGCACGCCGTCCTCCCACGACGGGTGCCCCCTCTGCTGAACGGATTCCGTGAAATTCAGCACGGCCGCGGTGTTGAGTTTGACCGTGGGCACCCCGAGCCCGAGCTCGTGCCTGTACACGCCGTCGACAAAATTACGCAATTCTTCCAGCCGCGAGGCGTTGCCGTCAATCTGCGACGCACACGCTACGGTGCTGTCCAGGTCCGCCTTGTCCACGCTCGGGGGCTGGCAGTTGAGCTCTATGTCCATGCGGAGCGCGTGCGACGCGCGCCTTGCTCGGTTCGCGTCAAAGCTCGCAAACGGGCAGTCCGCGCTCTGCTCGGGGTCCTCGCGGCACACCTGCTGTCCTTGCTGGTCTTGCCCGAACTCGGTAAACGTTGCGCGCAGCCTTTCGTCGATCTGCTCGTCCATGGCCTTCTCTTTGTCGACTTGCATCCAGAGGCTGTAGCACTGCCCGCCGGCGCTGGTCGACGGGCACATTTGCGCATCGGCGCCGACCGCCTCGTTTTTGATGATGTACTTGTCGTTCTCGAGTGACGCAAGGGCGGTCTGCAGCCGAGAAAGCATGCTGCCGCTGCTGCTCAGAATGTCGTCGTACGCGTCTTGTACGTCCGTTTTCAGTTGGGCGAGGGTTTCTCTCTCGGACACAAACTGCACGTTCCGCCCGCCTGGGGCCGGTGGGCCAAAGCGGTAGAGGCCGCACCCGAGGCAACCAGTCTTGCCCTGCGGCAGCACGACCTCCGCGGGGTCGTAGGTCTCACAGTTAACCTCTTTCCACAGTGCTTGGCTGTCGTCGTGTCCCAAATTGGAGCTCACGCCCCACACCGGGACCCAGACGCGATTGTTATTAAGGCCCCAGCCCGTGGTGTCCGGCGGCTCGCACCGCACGCCGTTTTCGAGTTTTACCTCAAACGACACCACACGCTGCTCTGCCTCACTGGGATCTGGATTCGGATTCCATAGTTTCAAAATCGACTCGCAGATATTGGGGGTTGTCTGAGCCTCGCTTGGCGAGCACGGCACCATGTGCGCCCCGCTCGTGCCGTCCATCTCCGCCCACAGCGTCGGTTTCGTGATGACGTACTTTTGCGAGCCGCCGTGCTTGCAGTGCCCGCCGTAGTCGTTGCTCTGGATAACGTGTATGTTTTGCGCACGCGAGTCCAAGGTGCCAGCACACGCCGTCAGGCGATTTCGGTTGGCTCGATACTCGTGTGCGCTGTCGTCACGCACATGGAACCACATCAGCAGATGCACGAGGTTTTCGGTCCAGTACCGGTCGTCTGGATTGGCCAGTACGTGTCCGAAATTTTCGTGTGTTTTTGACAAGTGGTTGGACAGAAACGTTTCGTAGTTGTCAAATGTCCATATCTCGTCGTGATTTTGTTTCCATTCGACCTGGTGATTCGGATCTAGCAAATATATTTGTGCTGTTGGATAATACCCAAACAGAGCCCGCCAAATCCACTCGGTGTCAGGGAAAAAGTGCATGAGAAAGCTGAGCGAAAAATACTGCGGAATGCGAAAGTCGAGCCAGTGGCGTAGCGCGTTGTAGTGTGTTTTGCCGTCCAAAAAATTGCGCAGCATGTCGCAGGTGCTCTCGACCCACCACGGCTCGTTCTCGAAATTGCTCGTGTCGTGCACGTCCTGCTCGTAGCACGCTCCGAGATCTACATAATTCATATCGTGGCCAGCGCGTGGCACTCGACACGGCGGCGCGACCATGCCCGAATCCTGCAGCATGTGCTGTGGCAGATCCAACATGGTTGCCTGGCGTGATCGATTCAAAAACGTATAATATTCTGCGATTGATATGTCCAGATCCTGTTGCTCTTTGATTGGCTGGTCATCATCATGCTCAATCCACCCACCACGCGTGCTCTCCTCCCATCTGTCGTATCGAGTGTACTTTGAAAGCAAAAAGCTTGGTGTACGAACATTTTCACATACACCGGCCTCAATCATGTTTGCCCGCGCTGCCTCCTGATCCAAAGTCTCGTAGTACTCCGGATAACATATTGCTGGCCATGCAGGACGGCAAGTATCATATATCAAGATGGCTTGTTGATAATAATCTGGCCAATTGTGATACACATGGGTGTCTATTTCCTTACGATTATCTAGCGCATGGCAATCCAAAATACCTTTTAATCGCTGCAACTCACTTCGACAAAAATCTCTTTGTGTCAAAGTAAGCCTCCGATTATCAGCAACCAAGTTGAAGAGTGGTTCAGGCAAATCGTGTACTTGCAAACTTGTACCTCCCAGACCATACCACGGCCAAGAAGTACCGTACAGGTTTTCATCATACGTGCCATCAAACAGTTTCGTAAGATCTTCATTACCTTTCCACTTACAATTGGAGCATGCTTTACCCTGAGAAGTGGGTTTTTCGCGATACTGGCGTAAACGCAATATCTCAGAGAATTCGGACTCGTAATACGAATTGACGTGATTGCATGCTGCATACCCGTTATTGTTCTCAGTGATCGGGGCAAACGAAATCTTGCGGTGTAAAAACTTTTGCAGCTCTTGCCACACATTCACGGCGTTACCCGCTTTACTACTGTCCACGCGCAGCTGACTTCCCGCTACGGACACCCCGGTCTGCCTCAATTCAGCCGCAAACGCCGGCTTGTCAATGCGCACGTTAGACTCTGGCGTGTACATTTTCCAGTGGTGCATGTACTCGGTGCTGTGTCCGGCACGCGGGCAGAACGAGCGCACCGGCGCTGCCAGCACGCGGTCGTCAGAGACCGTTGTTGCGTGCCCAAATACGTATTGGCTCGCGGTACCGCGTCGGACCTCGTACAGCACGCGGTCCTTGGTCGTCAAGTGCGCGTATGTGACGTCAGGAAACGCTTCCTTGTTCAAGGTGTACTTTTGCAGCTTGACGTCGTTTTGAAACGACTGCTGCACACTCACGTCCAGCACACGGCTCTGCGTCGCGTCCGTTAGCCCGGGTTTTTCCTGCTGCATAAACTCGCGATCAGCTGCGGCGCTCTCGCCAAACACCGAGCCTGCCTGAGCGTACCACGCGTCATAGCGTTCTTGTTGTGGTGTGCCGACATTTGCATTCTGCACGACGCGGCGGTACACGTCGTCGTAGATGTACTTGTTCAGGGGGTTCAAATTGAAGAAAACCGAATCTGGGTTTGGGTCCAGACACTTTGAATCCATGCGATAACAAAGAGTCTGTGTATCAGGTTGTTGACCGTTGACCAAGTGTGCTCTGGCAAGCGCTATGTAATTATCGTTTTCGCTGTGTAACCTGGGTTGGCTGGGCCGCACGCTCTGTGCTGTCTGCTTTCTACACGAATTCGGATGCTGAAGAACGTCGTCTAGCTTTTGTTCCGTGGTGTTGCTGTAGTCTGTGTGCACGACGTCGTCGCGCTCCGGGTCGCTGCCGGGGTTCCAGGTCTCATGGAACGAGCACCGGGCCTGGCTGTAGCCGGTCTCGGCTGACCCGCAGCTGGGGTGTGCACAGTCGCGTTGCTGGTTGTCTACGAACTCAGACTTTGGCTTGCAAAGAGAGACTGACTGTGTGATCGGTGACTCTTGTGCAATCGTGTTTTGAATTGTCATAGTAAGCTGGGGATTGGAATCTGGCATCGTGTAAGCACCCGTGCGCTCGCCTTCGTGCCTGCGCGACCGCAGCTGCGGGCCAAAAACACACTTTCTGCCGGCGCCTGCCTGTGGTGCTACCTGCGCAAACTGCATAGAGCCGAAGCACGTGGCCTTGTCCTTTTCTGTTGCTGTCGCGTAGTCCGAGACCGCGTCTTTGATGTCGTCTCCGTTGACGTTGAGCGCCGCGGGCAGGTTGAACGTGGCCACGCGCACATACACCTTGCGCTCGGGCGCGGGCGACACCCACACGTGGTCCGTGCTCAAGCCCTCCTCGGCGTCGAACGGCGACACCAAACGCATGTCGTCGTGCTCGAACAAATTGGCAATGGCGTCCTGCAGCGGCTCGCCGTCGGCAAGCTTGTAGCTGTCGGTCAGGCCTGCATTGTCGACCGCAAAAACGTCCGTCCAGACGCCGTCTTCGTACTGGCGCACGATCCCGTTGTAGCTTGTGGCGATGGTTTCATACGAGTACTGATTTTCGGCAAGGCCGGGCTTAGACGGCACGACATGCTTGAGTACGAGATCCTTGGCGGCGTCTATGCCTGTGTGCTGCTGGTGCTCATACGCAAAGGCCACGTTTTCAAACGCCGCCGTGCGGTTGTCTTGTGTTTCGTACTTTTTCAAACGCAGCGCCTTGGGACACGCAAAGCGGTACTGGATGTCGTCGCCCACCAACTTTTGCTTGATAATAAACGCCACCATGTTGCTCACAATCCTCGCGGGGTCGTCGACCGTGTGCGGCGCGCGCAGGGTCGACTTGGCCCAGATGTCGCGCAGCGCGTGCGCGGCGACGTCGCCCTGCAGCTCGATTTTGAGCGCAAAGATGGACTTGCGCGTGTCGAACGCTGGGATGACCTGTGCGTGCTGGTCCCCGACGATCCCCAGCAGCGGCTGCTCGGGGTAGAACAGCGGGTGCCACATGAGCTTGACCCACCACAGCAGCGGCACCTCGTACGCGCTGTACTCGAAAAAATAGTACAACCCGCTGACGCGCGCGGGCCCGTCATACAGCGCCGGCAGCGTGTTGTACCCGACAAGCTCTGTGTGCACGCGCAATGCGCACTCGTGGATGGCCTCGTACCGTGCCTCCGGTTCCGACACGGACGCGCTGTATTGCACAAAGAGCGCGTTCAGGGTGTCACGTGCGGACTGTATGCCGGTGCGCGTCTGTGGGTACGCAATGCCGCCGTCGCTGCCCAAAAAAAAGGGCCCGCGAGCAAACCCCGCAAACACATCCCTGCAGTCCTGGCTTCGATCAGAAAAAAACACAACGTGGTACAGCGCCGTCACGTGTCGGTCGAGGGTGCACTGCTTGGCGTTGTCTGCGGTGCTCGGGTAGCCCATGGCACCGCAGCTTTCGAGGTCGCCAAAGCTGTGCAGCTGCTTGCCCACAGCTTCGTCATATGCGTCGCGCCACCGCTGCGAGTGCACAATGCCGCCGACGCTGATGAGCTGGATGCCACAGAAACCCAGCGAGCGGCACGTCTGCATCGCCGGGGCATTTCCGAGGTTGAGCTGATAATACTCGCTGGCCAGCAGGCCCAGAAAGCGCAGCTTGTCGCCGATTGGTCTTTCGTCGACGAGCGTTGTCTGTGCCAGCTCGAGGGTTTCGTCGCGCCAGGCGCTGGTGCGCATCCACTGCGCGTGCTCGCCTGCCGCGTCGACGTGCGACATTTTGCACATTTTGAGCTCCTGCGAGTCGGCAATGTAGTCGTGGTCGCACAGGTGCGGCTCGAGGCGCAGGAAGCGCAGTTTGAGCGCATCCCACTCGTGCCCGAGCGCCTCGTACTCCTCGGTCGACATGCCCGGGTGGAAGCGCTCGTCCAGCACCGGCGGCACCTGGCGCACCCAGTGCCACTCGGTGCCGTTGGCGCACGACCACCGCGCGCTGTTTGGTGCGGTGCACACGCCGGTGTGTTGGTGTGACGCAAAGAGCTCTTGTATGTACTCATTCGCGACCGTGTTGGCGTGCGCGCACAGCCCGTGTGCGTGCAGCAGGCCGTCGACGAGCTCCCAGGGACTTGCCCCGCCTTTGCCCTGGCCCGCGCACGTGCGCGACGACGCGCCGACTTCGACGGCGTCCACCAGCTCGTTGCGCACCTCGACTGTCACGTGCACGCACACGCCTTCGCTGCTGCTGCACATTTGTTCCGGCGGGCACTGCGAATTTGCGTAGCACCTTGGCCCGGTGGGCGTGTTTTCGGGCATCACGGATTTCCCGCGTTCGCAGTCCTGTGCAAAGACCTCGGCCACCGACGGCCCGGGCATGGCGACATGGTGCGACTCGATCTCCGCAATTACGCGCTCGAGTTCGGCAAGAACCTGCGTGTCGTTTTGCGAAAACGCGAGCGCGCCGCCCGCTTCGCGCGCAACCGCCGCGCGGAAGAGCGGCCACCAGTCGCCAATCGTGTCCCCGGCACCGCCGCCAAGACCGATCTCCGCGGTGTCCGAGCACACCTTGTTGGTCTCAAAGCTAAACGTAAACTCATCGCTGCTGGGCGCGGAAGACGGGCCGACGCACACGCGGTACGTGTTCAGCACCGGCATCGGGAGCGCAAAGGTGTTTTCGCGGCAGTAGTGCGCGCTGCCGAACAGGCGGGCGCGCTGCGTCGCGTTGCGGAGGTGGTCGGGCAGCACGACAAAGCGGTGCTCGTCCTCGACGTACGCGACGTAGCTGGAGAAGCCCCCGCCGTACGCCGCCGACGCCTCGTCGACCAAGGTCTCCCCAAACGGCGGGCCCTGCCACCACGGCGGCCAGTACGGCACGCTCGCGCGCTGCGGCGGGTGTTGCGCCAATGTCGGAAACAGCCAGTCCTCGCCAAATCGCGCGCCAAGCACACCGCGCGTGCGCGCGTCGGCCTGCGCATGCGCGTTCAGAGTCTCGAGCACAAACGCCCGTCGCAGGGCCGGGAGCGCGGCAACGCCAGGCTGCCCCGCCCCGTGCGCAAGCAGGTCGCGCGGGTCCGCGACGCGGCAGCTCTGCGCCGCGTCCAGGACTTGCGAGCTCAGCCCGTCCGTGCTCGCGTTCACACAGAAGCCGTCGTACAGCCTCGCGTGTGCCTCTCCGTGCGTGTTATCGACGACCAGGCACGAGTCACGCACGACAAACACGGTGCCAGCCGCCAAAGGTGCCACGTGGTGCGGGCACTGGTCGGTCGGCGGCTGTGCGTGCGTGTGTGACAGCAACGTGTTTGCGTATGCCCCTTGCTCGTGGCACGTGCGCAGGCGCGCAAGCTGCACGTTGCACCGTTTGTGGTGGCGCGCGGCAAGCTCGTCTGAGTCGGCCAGCATGCGCACGACGTCGGCGCGGGTCTCGACATTGGCCTGCTGCGCTTCGTACCGCAGAATGTCGCCGGCGGCGGTTTCCATCACGAACGCGAGGCAGGCGGCGGTCGCCGGCGCTTCCGCGACCATTGAGACGCGGGGGAACGCAAGTTTGGCGACGCGCTGCTCGCGGGCACTGCCCAGGTCTGCGAGGTCGCGCTCGCACAGCACATTGTCCACGCGCGTGTCGTCGTCCGCGGACATGACCCAGTCCACCGTGCGCTGGTGCTCTCCAAGCACCGTGTGCAGTTGCCTTTGCACGTGCTCGCGGTTCATGCTGGACACGCCGTTGCGCACGAAAAAGACGTCGTCCAGCCCGCTGTGATTATTCGCCGGCATCAGCGAGGGGCATGTGAACCCAGCGCGCGTGAGTGCGTGCCCGTGCATGCGGAGCGCAGCGCGCACGTGCTCGAGGCACCGTTCGCTCGGCGCGCCAACGTGATATTGGACAAACGCAGCGGCCGCGCCATCGGTTGCTGCGCACGGCACGCTCAGACACACGGGCAGCGCGTTGCTGAGGTCACAAACAACACGGTCGATACTACAGACAGTGTGGTTGGCATCCACGTAACTGCCGCACGGGCACGCGTGGCGCCAGCCGCCGAGGCTGCGCGCGCCGCTGTCGTGCGAGCAGAATCGCGAGTCCTGTGGCACCAAACGGTCGTCGACCAGCAACTCAAACATGTTTTCGCGCGCGCGCCGCGTAAGCAATTTGTGCACAAACTGTGCGCGCGGCAAGCGCGAATGCGTGCTGGCGTTGCTGCGGTCGAGCGGGCGCCACTCGGCGCCTTGGTCAAGCATGTCGCGAAGGAGCGGCAGCGTGAGCCACGTTGCGTTGCGGTCCTCGACGTCTTCGAGGTGCATCGAGGGCATGTTGGCGCGCAGCAGCCCGTGGCACTGCGCGGCGAGCGAGAGCGGCGTCGGCTCGCGCGTCAGCGGAAACGCAAAGGTGTCCTCGCTGTCGTCGAGGGTGCCGTTCACGGCGTACGCCATGCCCGTGGCCCTGCGCCGGGGCACCTCGTCAGCGTACGCGCGCAGGCTTGCGTTGCCCTCCGGCGTCTGGTATCGCGTCCAAAACTGCCCACAACACAGAGCGTCAGGTATATACACATACACACGCGCCCGCAGTACACGCCGCGATGCCCGTGGACCTCAAGGGCGCCGCAGAGCGCCTTCTCCGCGAGCGCGCGGCGGCCGGCACGCGCGAGCTGGCGCCAGAGGAGCTGTTTCCGCCGAACTTGCTGTACCCCCTGAGCGTGTACGACCGCGTGCCACCGGCCATGTTCTGGAACATGCTGACATTGCTCGGGGAAATGTACGAGGAGCTGCTCGCGCACGACCCCGAGCGCACGCGCGTGAGCGACGAGACGCTGCTGCTGCGGCTGCAGGACCCGCCGGCGAAGCGCACCGCGTGGGACAACCCGATTTTCGAGGCGCTGCACGACGCACTGCACGCAACGGAGGGGCGCGCACCTCAGGGTCGAGCATTGACGCAGTAAAGACGTTGTGTGCGCTGCTGGCGCCCCCGAAATTGATCGAGTTTGCAATGTCGGCAAAACCGATGACGGTGTCCGTGACGACGGCCGGTGAGTAGTCGGCGTCCGCGGAGCACGTCCCCCCTGGGCAGCACGCTGCGATCGACACGCTTTCCGGGTGCGCTGGGTCGCCGCAGGCGTACATGGCCAGGTCCGAGACGTTGCGCACAATGTTCTCGAGCCGGCTGCGCACGATGCTGCGGATCGTGTTGTCGTTCGAGGACGTGAGCGCGTGTTTGATGTGCGTAAGCACGGCAACCCGCGCGGGCGACCCGCACGTCTTCTCGTGGAACTTGCGGTTGGTGGCCAGGTCCGTCACAGCCGAGCCGTTGCACGCAGCGGGGTCGACGGGGGGCGCAAAGTGCATGTTCTCGACGGCGGCGCCGGGGTCGTTGGGCAGCAGGTCGACAGAGGCCGCGCCGCCCAGGTAGCTGCAGTCCACAACCTCGTGCAACTCGTCGCCCTCCGACGATACGACGCGCAGGTCAAAGTCGGTGAGCTGGTCGGTGATGCTGGCGGACACGTCGGTGACGAGTTTGGCGAGGATGCAGTCGCGGAGGCTCCGGTGGCGCGCGTGCACGCGCGCGGGGTCCTGCTCGGCAGGCGCGTCGATGACATAGCCGTCGGCCGGCAGGATGCCAATCAGCCCGTTGTGTACGTGCATGGCCAGGTTTACATCGCACGTGCTGGCGTCTGCGGCGCTGTTTGCGCACTGCGACGCAAACGTGTCGTGGTGCATGCACGGAGCCAGCGCGGCGCTGCTCTGCAGCGCGCTGCCGGTGGCGAGGCGGCAGGCGTCGGGGCCTGCGGGGATCGCCGACGACGCGCGCGGGTCCGGCGCGTAGCGAAAGTAGGCCTCCAGGTCCGGAAACACGAGCTGCGTGCACGCCTCGATGGTGTTGACACCGGCGCCCGCGTGCAGGCACACGAGCGCTTGGTTTGCGAGCGGGCTGCCGCAGACGCCCGGGGTCTCGCCGGGGGCCGCGTGCTGCGCGCACACATACTCAATCGCGGCGGTGCGCTCCGGGCTCGCGCCGGCGGCGAAAAGCTCAAACACGCCGCGGTCCCACCGCTTGTTGGCGTAGTTGTCGCGGCAGCGCATGAGCACGCTGACCGGCGGGACGTTGCCGAGGCCGCGCACCAGGTTTGGGATGCTGGCGCGCATCGCCGCAAACACCACGCGCGCCTGCGCGGACGCCTGCCCGTGCTCGTTGATCGCCGCCAGCAGCGGGCGGAGGTGCGGGCCGAGATACCCCACAAGCTCTGCGTAGGAGTATGGATTATGCACAGTTTGCTCCTCGCCGTCCTCGTCCGCCAGCACCAGCATGCCCGTGCACCACCCAAGGCTAGCGCTGGCGTGCTCCGGCGGCACCATGTACGCCGCGTCTCCGCACGCGCACTGCAGCACGGCGTCGCTCCACTGCACCTGCGGCGTGCAGATGTCGCGCTGCGACTCGATGATGACCCCCGTCATGCCGTAGGTCACACCAATGAGGAACTTAATAAAGTACGAAAACTTGAGCTTTGTGTATGTGCGGAAGAGCCCAACCTGCGCGCTGATGAGGGACGAGAGGCTGTCGGTGATATCCTGGAGGTCGAATCCACGGGTCGCAATGTTGTTGGTGGACACGGCGGCGGCGCCGCCGTCGCGGATGAGCTCAAAGATGTACGCCTCCTCCTGCGCTTGCGTGCGCCGCTGCGAGGCGTACCCGACGTCGCGCTGCACGAGCACCTCGCAAATGTCCCCGCCTTGGTTCTCGTCGTACAGAAACTGCGCGAAATTGCGCACGATGCTGATGCGCGGGCCGACAAACTGCGTGTGCACGGTTGCGATTGTTTCGGTGTACTTGCTGAGGAGACACATGCCGATATCGAGGTCGCGGAGCAGCGTGAAGATGAGGCCGAGGGACACCTGGAAGATAAGCTGCGTCGACGCAAACGTCGCGGTCGCCGCCTCAATCTGTTGGCGCGGCGACACGACGCGCACGAGCTCGTGCAGCTGCGCGTTGTTGCCGCCGGCAAGCATGGCGGAGCCGACCGCCGGCAGCGCGTTGACCATGCTCGCGAGCGTGTAAAAGTACGCGGGCAGCAGAGCGCTGAGCGCGGCCAGCACGTTTTTGACGTCGCAGATTATCGTGGTGTAGAGGTTGGATATGCTCTGCAGTGCAACCGTGTTGACGCCGTTTTGCGGCGAAAAGTACTGACGCACGATTGTCGTAAAGACCTCGACGACGCCCACGTACACCGAGCCGTCCTCGCTGCCTTGCAGTACCAGCACCTCGCGCAGCAGGATGCCTACGGCGCAAAACACATTGTTTGTGTTGACGACCGCGCCGACGCAGCGGGCCATGACGCAGCGCTGCGCGACAAAGCACAGCGTCTGCAGCTCGTTGGTCGCGCAGTTTGTGCAGTCGAGGTAGTTGCACCTGCGGTCGACCTCGGTGGGCACCGCCTGCGTGAGCGGCTGCCGCCGGAGCAGCAGCTGCCGCGGCGCCGCGCCCGGCTCAAACTCGTACGTGTTGTACCAGTTGGCCGAGCTCGTCAGGCGGTCCATGTCGGTCGTGACCAGCAGCCAGTTGTGGTCTGCGTTGTTGGCGCGTGTGAGCACGCGAGAGTACACGGCAGTCTGCGCGTAGCGCGCGCTGACGCGGTAGCTCGAGCTGACCACGCTCTTGGGCATGCCGTCCAGCACGGCCTGGAAGCCCTGCGACGCGACGCGCCAGTGCGTGTCCGAGCGGTTCAGGTACATCTCGAGGCGGTTGTGCGTTTCGCCGCTGTACAAGCGCACGTGCACAACGTGCTCGTGGAGCTGTTTTTGGACCTTGTCGTAGAGCACGAGCGCGACTGCGCCGTCCTCGCGCTGCGCAAACAGCAGCGTCTCGTCCTGCAGCAGCGACTCAAATACTGCGTGCAGCGAGCGCACGTGCGCGGGCAGGCCCTCGTCCGTGTGCAGCTTTACGCCCTGGCACGTTGCCGCCTCGACAAAGAGGCCGATCTCAAAGACGTAGTTCTGCGTGCCGGCCATCACCGTGCCGCGCAAACGCGCGGCGACGCCGTACGCGCTGGGGTCGTCGGAGCGCGCGCGGGGGAGTACTGCGACCTGCTTGAGCTCGAGGTCCGCGTCCGGCGCAAATGTGAGCTGCACGCTGTTTACGAAATAGCCCTTGGACCACAACGTCCGCCGCACCGTTTCGGGCACGAAATTGCACGTCTCGGGCGCGAGCGCGTCGCGCGCGCGCAGCAGCCACTGCGCGCGCACGCCCTCGGCAGTGTACGCGTGCGGCACGACGATTTCGTACACGCCGTTGTTGCCGGCCGCGGGGCTCAGGAACAGCACGATGCGCGCGAGGCTGTCCTGCGGCGGGTGCAGGATCCACGCCTCGGTCAGCGCGACGTCGGTCGGGCGGGCCTCGGCCGCCGCGTAGCGGAAGCGCACGTTTTGGAGCACGTGCGAGACGTCAATGTCGTGCACGAGCTCAAAGCGCAACACGCCCGTGTCTTTTGCAAAGCACAGGCACGACACGCGCCACTCGACGTCGCGGCCCCCGTCGACGGCACGCGCGGCAAACACGACCTTGAAGTAGTCGCAGCCGCGCGGCCCGGCGCGCGCGAAAAGCTGCACGGCGACGGGGTGCCAGGCGTCCGCGGACACCCACGGGCGCAGCGGAAAGTCGACGTCGCGCTGGAGCGGGAGGCGGTGCGGCGAGCCGCCGCCGTCCTCGACGCGCGCCATGGCCTCGAAAAAGGGGGCAATCGCGCGCGTGCAGCGCCCGACGCACGTTTGCGTCAGCCCGCAGCGCCGGAACTCGGCGACCGGGCGCGGCAGCATCACCGAAGTCTCGACCGCGGTCGTGTACGACGCGCACGTCGCCTCGGAAAACACCGGCAGGCGCATGTACTGCGCAAGCTGCTGCGGCACCCCGCGCAGCGCGTCGATTGCGCGGTCCACGTGCAGGAAAAAGTGCGCGGGCGCGTTGTTGAGCTCGGCCTCGACGGTTGCAATCTGCGCCATGCACACCTCGTGCGAAAACGAGTGTGCCTGCACGTGCTGGTCAAACGTCGCGCGGTACGCGTCCGGGATGCGCGCAAAGCACCGGTGGCTCAGCTCGTCGATGCGCACGGCGTTGACGTTGCTGCACGCGCACTCGGCGACGCCCAGCATCGAAAAGGCGCCGGCAAAAAACTGCAGACTCGCGCGGTGCAGCTCAAAGCCTGCCGAGCACGCGTGGTACGCAAACACGCCCATCGGCAGCGTCGGGTCGCCGGTCGCGTGCGCAAGCTTGGAGCACAGCGCAAGCCCGGGCGCGCGCACCATGTTGTCGTACGCGTTGTTGTGCAGGCTGTTGTACACCGTGCCCGGAAACATGAGCGAGAGGTCGACGAGAAAGACCTCGCGGATTTGGCGGGTGCGCATGTAGCGCAGCGCGCCGCGGACGTACGCGAGCCCAATGTCCTCGACGACGTAAAACGACACGTGCACCGACGAAGACAGCACACCAAGCACCGCCCCGAACGAGACGGCGCCGGCCGCGGCGACGCCCTCGGTGGCCGCCTGTAGCACCGAGGCGTCGGGCTCTGCGCCTGCGACGAGCAGGTTCTCAAACCACTGGCCCGGCCCGAAGCCAAACCCCGTGAGCACCTGCACGTACACGACGAATCGGCGCACGACCAGCCGCCAGTGCGCGAAGAGACGCACGACGCTGGCGTGGATCGGGGACACGGAGAGCGGGAGCACCGAGCACGGCTCAAACGCGCCGTGCCCGAACGCGTTGTGGCACAGGCGCAGCGGCACGGCCTGTGCGTCGAGCCCCTCGGCCGCCGGCTGCTGCGTGAGCAGCTCTTCGACGAGGCCGACGCCGTTGAGCACAAAGGAGTTGCCGAGCACGCGCGCGGCCGTGATGGCGACCTGGCTTGCGCGCGCGCCGAGCATGCCGAGCGGCGGGAGCAGCGGGTCCTGCAGGCACCCGATTTCGCGGTCAAACGCCTGCGCGTGGTACTCGCTCGCACTGCGCCACGGCTGCCCGCGCACGGCGCGCAGGGTCTCGGTGTCGACAAAGTAAAACGCGGTGTGGCACGCCGACGCGTATGCACTCGGGCGCGTGTCGAAGCCGAGCTCGTACTTGAGCTCGCGCGCGGGGCCGCGGCGCACAGCCACGAGCATGTTGTGTGCATTGTAGTACGACACGTGTTCAATGTACAGCTTGTACGTGCGCACGTCCTGGCGCGCCAGCGCGGCCTCGTCGACAAAGCCGTCGCCGGCGTCGTCCCACGTCACGCGGCGCGCCATGTCGCCGGCGCACAGGAGCACGCGCTCCGCGGTCGTGTGCTGGAGCATGACCTCGGGCGTCGAGCTGCACTGCAGGTGCGGGCGGGCGACAAACAGCGCCGGGCTCTCGAGGCGCCCGCTTGTCACGCCAAAGCACGGCGTGCTCGTGATGAGGCAGCGGAACTCGTCGTAATACGGGTTGATGCCGTAGACGACGCCATCCGGGAGCTGCGCAGACACCTGCAGCCCCGCGAGGCTCGCGGCGTGCCGCCCGGGCAGCGGGAGCATCTGGCTCTGCTGCGGCGGCAGCTCGCGCGAGGCCGGCACGCGCGTGCGCACGTCGGCGATTGCGTATCGGTTGTTCAGCGCCGACGTCACGCGCTCGAGGTTGACGCTCCAGTCGCAGCTCCACGTCGCGCCGCCCGCGCCAGAGTACTCGTTGCAGAACGGCGTCAGCACGGTGTCGCCCGCAAAGACCACCGGCTGGAACTCGCTCGGGGACGTCGTCTCCGCAAACAACCGCGCGCGCGCCGCGCGCGCCTGCGCGGCGTCGCGCGCCGCCGAGCTGCGCGCGGCTGCGGGGCGCAGTATGCAGTCGTAGTCGCGCGCGGCGTCGATCGGGTCGGTCGGTGCCAGCGTGCGGCGCGTCGTGTCCAGGCGCCCGGCCCCGCTTAGATCCGCGTACAGACTGTCGGCAAGCAACGGCAACGCTGTGCTGGTCGTTTGCGCGGTTGCGAGCGCCGGCGCGCAGTTTGTGTTGGTCAGAAACACGCCGCTGCGCAGCAAGTCGTAGCTGTGCAGTATGATTGGCTTCGTTCCGGCGTTGCGCTGGTGCAGGCCGACGCAGTACGGAAAGCAGCGCATTTGGTCGAGCCCCTCGATGCACCGCGTGTGCGCCTCAATGTTTGTGCCGCGGCACAGCGGCATAACGTAGACCGCGGCGTCGACGGTGCTGCACGCCCGCGGGTCGCGCACGCACGCCGTCGCGCTGGCGTCTGCGCCGCTCGCGCCGTAGAACAGCCGCTGCGCTGTGTCGGGGGGCATCGAGCGCGCCGGAAAGCGCAGCGGCTGCACCGAGATGCTCAGGTCGGCGCACGACGCGAAAAAGTCGTTGGTGGTCGCTGATTCAAAGCTGAGCTCGACCGTGGTCGCCGCCACGTCGCCCTCGAGCAGCGGCGAGGTGCTGAACGGCGCGATTTCGCACCAGACGCGCACCCCTGCACTCGCGTCGCAGCGACAGCCCATGACTGCGGTCTGCGTGTTGCCGTCAAGGTCGGCGAACCGCGGGTCCGGGAGCAGCGCGACCGGCGCAAGCCCGGCGCGGAGGTCCACGGGGTGGGCAAACTCGGACGCGTACGTCGCGTTCGAGAGCGCCTCGCGGAACACGACGCTCGTGCCGTCAGTGCCCGCCATGAGCTTGTCCGTGACCGCGAGCACGCGCGTGCTCGCGTCGGGCGCAAACCCCGCAGTGAGGTCTGCGACGTCCGCGCCGCGATACACGGCTGCGCAGGTCTCTGTCTCCGTGCCGTCCGGCACAAAGAAAAAGCTGAGCGCATACCGCATCGCGCGGGTCGCCCAGTTGTCAACGAGCCGCCCGAGCGCGGAGCTCGCTTCGCTCGCAAACAGGAACACCGGCGCGATGTCTGGCACGCACAGGCTCGTGCGTGCGCGCGGATTGCCTGTGGGCAGCAGCTGCACGGCGCGGCAGCGCAAGTGCGTCACGTCCCACGCGGTGTATGCCGCGGTGACGAGCGCGTTGGCCATGTTTTCGGCAAAAAGAACAATGTTGCTGTCCAAGAGCGGGTGCACGAGCACAAGCACGGCCGCCTGCACTGCGGGGCACACGCGCACCAACACCCGCACAGCTCGTTCAACCACCAAGGCCATGTCATCGGCGACCACGCTCAGGTCCAGCGCGCGGTACAGGCCGGGCCCGTTCTCGAGGCAGCGGTGCGTGTCCTCGCTTGCCACGATCTCGGCGACGAGCGCAGGCGTCTGCGCGCACTCGCTCCAGTTGCGCGTCACCCACTGCGCGCCCGCGGCCATGATTGTGCGCATGAGCTGCCCGAGCCCGAGCACCAAGCTCGTCATCGACTCCTGCATGCGGATGTTGCCGACGAGCACGTTCAGGATCTCGTACGTGCCACCGGTGATTGCGGACACGAGGAGGTTGTACACCGGCACCAGGGACTCGCCTGCGAGCTTGAGCAGCCACAGCCCGTGCCGGAAAAACTGCAACGTGTCGCTGCCCCCAATGTGCTCGTTGTACGTGCTCACCACAAACGCGGCAATGCGCGCATGGTTCATGTGCACGAGCGTCAGAAAAAAGCACAGCACGACAAACGGAATCAGGCTGAAAAACACGACGGCAACTGCCCACGTCAGGCTTGCACACAGGGACACGAGCCCCGAAATCAGCTGGAACAGAAAGACAGGGACGTGCGGGAAGATCATGTGCTCGACGTTGCGCAACCCAAAGAGTTTGCCCCCAAACACGGTGAAGATGGTTGCGAGCGCGTACACGACGTGCGCGAGCACGTAGGTAACCACGACCGCGCCGACCACAACATTCCCAACCTCGACCATGCGCGCCGTTTGCGTTGCGCACACCGGATTGTAGTATTTAAAAGCATACACATATATACTATGCAGAAAGCGCAAATTGAGCACACACGGCATGGTCTTGCACAAACGCAAGTACCACACGCTGCACAACAAGCAGCAAATCACGCTGAAAAAAATCGGCGACCTGGCGGCGTACCAGTGCATGACGCCGGATGCGTGCGTGTCCGCGCTCAACTCGGCGCTGGACAACAAGTGCTCGTGCGTGTGCGTGGCGCCGCCGACGCAGATTATGCCGTACACGCACAACACGGTCAGCACGGTGCACATTGCCGTTGGCGTGGTCAAGCTCGACCTCGAGTTTATCGCGCGCTCGCTGCGCTACTCCACGTACGACCGCAAGCGCTTCGCCGCGATCACCATCCGCATCTCCAACCCCAAGATCACGGCGCTCCTGTTTTCGTCTGGCAAGCTCGTGGTCACCGGCGCCGTGAGCAAGCAGATGGCAATGAACGCCACGCGGCAGATTATCGGCAACCTACGCCGGCTGTACCGGCTTTCGAGCATGTCGTACTCGCGGCACCTCATCCAAAACATTGTGTGCAACGTGTGCGTGCCGGACATTATGACAATCGACATCTCCCGCATCTACAAAGAGCACAACAACCTGTGCACATACCAGCCCAAGATTTTTCCCGGGCTCATCTTCCGCCCGTCGCGCTCGCCCATTGTTCTGCTCGTGTTCAAATCCTCGAGAATTATCGTCACTGGTACAACTTTTGTGCGTTTGCGTTTGGCCTGCAGTGAAAGCGTGCATCCAACACTCGCACACAAGCGCCTAGCATGCGTACTGATATGCACGCATGCGTCACAGGCGGACGGACTTATAGCGACATCCTCATCGGCTTTGACGAGATCTTCTCGGTGCTCAAAAAGTACTTTGTGCCGGTGCACGCACTGCCTGCGGGCACCGACACTGCGCGTGAGAAAAGCCAGCGTGCTGACGCTCCGCGGGCACCGTGACACGCATGCAAAGGCTTGCGTGCACGAAGCAAACAGGTGTGGCTCTATTTATTGAATTTGAGCACTGGTCTTGCAAGGAGCTGCAAGACGAAATTCGAGCTTCAGGCGTCGGAGTCAAGTGCGCGGCATGTGCACCACAGAGGCCAAGTGCGTCGGCGGGTCAAATACCGCCGCCTCACTGAGCCGGCGCATGTAGCGAATGTCGATCACGTCGAGCCCGCCGAGAAATATGATGCCGAAAATCTCACAGATGCATGCGCAAAAGTACACAATGTGGTTTTCATGAATTTGGTCTGCGATGATGAGCACGGCAAACGCTGTCAGCAGAAACAGGGCGAGCGTCCCAAACAACTGCTTTTCCTTGCGCACAAGCGCGTAGAGCGCGGGTGTGCTGTGCTGGGTGCTGATAAACTGCACAGAGTAGTGGTAGTACATCAGGAGTAGCACAGTCACAAGCACAAACGCGCCGTGCGTGGGCCCGTAGATGTGATCGTACCGGATAATCACAAAGAGACTGTATTGCACGAGGATCAGGAACACGGCCACGTTTTTCTTCGTGTGCACCAAGAGCTCGCTGCGAAACGTGCGGTAGATTCGGAAGACAAAGAGGATGGTGAGCGGGCCGGACATGTACACCGTGCTCACGGTGCTATAGCGCCGGAACGTGTCCGAAATCGTCGTTGTGCCCTGCAACATCTCCTGCGGCAACGCAGGGGGGGCGAGCCAGTCGAGAAAAGGCATCCAGGAGATCCACACGAACCAGAGGCCGATGGAGATCACGCTCAGAAAATACAGAGTCTCCTCAAAGAGCACAAAAAACGCGGTCCCGGCGTTGGTGTCGGTGCCCGGTGCTGCGTGCATCGCAAAAACACATTCATTGGTTAGAAGTGGCATGTATTTACACGTCACGGCGCCGGGGTTCGGCATGGACGCGGGGACGTCGACGCGAGACGAGTCGCAGGCGTGCATCCGGTGTTGTGCAAGGCCCGGTACTTGCGCGTTGCTTTTTTTTGTATATATAGTAGGCACGCAAGCGAGCAACTTGATTCCCCGGATCGGTGCGTCAGCGTGCTGAAAATCGATGGGGAACGCTTTGAGCGGAGACCCGCACACCAAACACCAGCGGCTGGAGCTCGTGCGTGCAAAGCTGGACCACGAAAAGAAACAGGTTAAGCGCAAAGTCAACTCGTGCATGATTAAGATTGGTTTTTTGCACTCGCAAATCAAGCACCTGTACGACCAGCAGGCCAACACCGCAAACCCCGCATCGACGTGGGTGACCGAAAACCGCATCCAGGACATTGCCATCAGCATCACGCACGCGCAGCGCGACAAGGAGAGCCTCCAGGAGTGCGTCGAGCAGATCGAGTGCATGATCGAGGCAGTGCATGCCATGATCACCAGCACAAACACGCGCGACATTTTGGCACGCACCGGTCGCGCGCTGTACCGTGCAAGCCAGTCGCATGCAGAGGCGCTGCAGGCCCACGCCCTGGCGTCTCAGCACGCCGAGTCCCAGGAGCAAGACATTGCACACATTGACAACGAGCTTCAGCGCGCCAACCTTGTCTTGGAGCACACGAACAAAGTCCTCGCGGACGTCAGCACCCGCAACAAGGACCAGCGCGCGCTGGCGAGGCAGGACTGCGCGACAAACGACGCAGCGCGTACGATCATTAGAGATTACGAAGAGTTGTACGGCCAGCAATACCAGCAAAAGGATATGCAAATCCAGGAGGCCATGTCTGTGATTACACAGCAACGCGCCACCGTCGTCTGATGTTTCTGCAGGATCAGGACACACTGATCTGGTCGATGATCGTTTATTTCAACGTGCCACTCACACAAAGCATCGGAAGTTGCATTTGTCAATATATAATACACAGATACACAACCTGCGATGGTCACACCCACACATCACACGCAAGACGAACTTGAGAATCTTGCCAGCTTTCTGGTCACTGCGCGCCGTGCACGGCAGGTCAACCTCGGTCTGCTGCAGACTAGCGTGTATTTTGTGCACGCTATGCTTCGACGCATTGCCACCCGGCTCCGCAACAAAACACCCCCTCAGCTCCCTCCACACACGGAAGACGCTCGTTTACGAGAGTCGTACCGCTTGCTCCTCCAGGAGAGTTTACTTTTCCACCACAGCGTGCTCGGCCCCATGCACGTGCAGAAAAAAACACTCGTGGACAGCGAAGCCAGTCTCTTCAAAAACTGCAAGCTCTACCTGGACCTCGCACTGACCGAATGTGCTGTGAAGAAACAACGCACTTGACCGCGCCTCACACGCACGCGACCGGCGCGACCGCAAGCAAGACCCCGATGCACGCCAGGAAGACATGCGTGCTCATGTCCGTCCATGCGTACAACGCCGCAATGAACACAAAACAATGCACCATAGCGCATTGCTTGACATGTACGGAGCCCATCATGCCTTTGCTAGCACACACGGGCGTGTGTGCGGTATTCTGCGCCCGTCTTCTTACTCGCGCGTCCGTCAAAAGTCCTCTTCCTCGTCAAACTTGAACATGTTCTGAACTTCCGAGGCTCTGAACATGACGCCCGCCTTCTGGTAATCGCCCACGCGCTTTTCGAAAAAGTTTGTCTTGCCTTGCAGCGAGATCATCTCCATCCACTCGAATGGGTTCTCCGCGGCGTACATCTTGGCGCACCCGAGCGCCACGAGCAGACGGTCGGCGACAAATTCTATGTACTGCGACATCAGCGCGCAGTTCATGCCGATCAAATCGACGGGCAGTGCTTCGGTGACAAACTGCTTCTCGGCCGTGACGGCCCCAGCAACAATCTCGCGCACCTCGCCCCCGGACAGCCTTTCGCGCAGCATGCCGTACATCATGCACGCAAAGTCCGTGTGCAGTCCCTCGTCGCGGCTGATGAGCTCGTTCGAAAAACAGAGTCCCGGCATCAAGCCTCGCTTTTTGAGCCAGAAGACCGCGCAGAACGACCCCGAGAAAAAGATGCCCTCGACGGCCGCAAACGCGACGAGGCGCTTGGCCAAGCTCGTGTCCGCGTTCATCCACTTGATGGCCCACTCGGCCTTGTCCCGCACAGCCGGCACCGTCTCGATCGCGGAGAACAGTTGCTCCCGCTCGACAGTGTCCTTGACGTACGTGTCGATGAGCAGCGCGTACATTTCCGAGTGGATGTTCTCCATCATGTACTGGAACTGGTAAAACCATCTGGCCTCTGGGATCTGGACCTCGGCCACAAAGTTCGTCGCCAGGTTCTCGTTCACGATCCCGTCGGATGCAGCAAAAAAGGCGAGCACGTGCTTTATGAAATACTGCTCGTCGGCGCTCAGCGCCTCCCAGTGCTTGATATCATGCGAAAGGTCGACTTCCTCGGCAGTCCAGAAGCTCGCCTTGTGCTTCTTGTACATGTCCCAGACCTCTGGGTACCGGATGGGAAGCAGCGACCGCCGCCCGCGGTCCGCGCACAGCACGGGGTCCTGCAACATGCCAATCTTGTGTCCGGGACGCGGGTTCATGCAGCTTATATGCAAGTCCCGATTCCGAAATAGATTATTTCGCAACAGTCCTCGACCCTCTGTCGTTGACGTGGAATCCTGATGTGACTGAGCATAGTCTCATGGGCAATTGCATGCAAAATCTATTTTGGGAAATTACAACATTGCGCAGCATCGTCGATCACGCGCATTCAACCAAGGCTTGCGAGCATCGCGGCGGCGTATTCCTCTGCGTTTTCAGAGTCGTACGCAAGGCCGTGGGCGCGGGCAGCCAACAGCACCTCACAGATGCTGTGGTGGTCAGACCCTACGAGCCAGACCACGCAGATCAGGGTCAAGATGCGGAGGTCGTAGCAGGTAAAGACCTTGCAAAACGCAAGCATGGCGTCTGTGTGACCGGACGTGCCGCAGACGACGTCGTTGCCGTTGCGAGCGGCACAAGACAGCTGGGTGCCCAGCTCGGTCATCTCCCACTGCATGCGGCCTGTTTTCCACGCGGTGAGGCCCTGCCGCGTCGGAAACCAGTCCTTGTGCATGAAGAGCTCGCGGTGGGAGAGCGCGGGAACGGCGCTATTCTGTGGCAAACGCCGCACAAAAAACTCGCCAAGGTTGCGCGGGCGGCGCTTGTGCTCAATCGTCCGCAGCAGGAAGGCCTGGCGATACGTGGCGGTGCACAGCACGGGGCTGTGTGCGACGCGGGAATGATACGCCGCCACTACGGCTGCATTCAGGCAGCGCATGTTGTACAGCGGAGAGCGCTTCAGAATCCACGTGAACATGATGCCACGGGGCTCCTTGAAGAGTAGGTTCATGAGAACAAAGCAGCGCTCGCGAGTGTTGCCGCAGTTGAGGACATCGAGCACGTGGTGGTGCAGAATGCAGCCAGAGTCCTCAATGTTGCGGGTTGTCGCAAGCTTGAGCATTGTGGAGAGTGCGTGGTTGTACGTGTGAGGAGTAAAGCACGGGTTGGTGCGGGGCAGCTCGCACTCTATCGCCTCAAAGCCGCATAAACTCGCGTCGAGCGAGACTGCGGTCATCAAATGCGTCATAGCCTCGCTCAGCTCCTTCATTTTGTTGCGGATGACAGGGTGTTGGTCGATAGCTCGCAAAAGACACAAACGACTGCTTGTAGACTGCATGCAGAATGCCGCGCGCACACATTGTGCTAGTTTTTGCAGCCGATTTATATACACGACAAAATGCACCACACTAGGTGTCTGGCACGACGCAAACAGCAAGCCTGTGTGTACAAAGTCCTGCCTGCTGTGGATTTGAGCTTGCGACCTAAGCGCTCAAGCACTTGAACACGCTGCCAACAGTACCAGGCACGTGCGGTTTTGCGTGCATGCACATACAGCAGGTCAGGCTCAGGAGCACCGCGACAACAACCGCCGACCACACCGAGGTCACATACACCAGGCCCTCATACTGCAGTTCGCTGCTGACCACCGCAAGGCCGGCGCCGGCCGCGCACTCTGTGGCTCTGGCAAACGGACACACGTCGTGTACGATTCGCTGCTTCCAATCGCAGTTGATCACGCTTGCCTGGTGCCGCAAGGCGGTGCACGTGTTGTCGGACAGCGCAATGCATTCCGGCATTTCCTCGAGCACGCTCATAAAGAAGGCCTGCACCCAAAACATGCACCATTGCACGCTAATGTCCCTGCTCCCGTCGCAAAACACGTGCTTGCACACGTCAAAACTCTCGCTCAGGGAGCTCGTCATGTTTAGCATATTGTACTCTCTGCCGGAATATTCAAACAACAAGGCATGGTTGTCGTGCAAACACACCGGTTTTTGCACGACGGGGAGCACAAGGCTCATGGTCGGCTTCCAATGCGCGCAACCCACGCGCAGCCACCCTACGTCAAAGCACTTGCCACTTGTGCTCGGCGTTGCACTCACCGCACAGTACATCTTCTATTTTTGCCACGTCCTCTGCACGCGTCCAATATATAGCCCGGCAACAATGTTCCTCCTGGACTATTCTCAGCTTGGTATATATTCCTGACCTGTACACATGTAAATGGCCAACTTTCTCTGCCCGTGCTCCCTGTCGTCTGCAATCGTCCACAATCTGCACCTCAACGTTGCCCTTAACACCGCCTTTTTTCTTGTTCTTATGTTCGTGTTCTCTCGCATCCGCTAGCTCGCGCCCCTGCTCTTCTAGGCCGTCCCATATCTCTCGTCGTTTTTGTCGGGCGAGCTCAGTGCTGGTGAATTCGTAAGGTCTCTAGCGTAGCGATTTTTTTTTTTTATTGCTCTTTTTCGCACTCGAGCTCTGCCGCTCTCTTCTTCCATGTCTCCACCTCTGCCTTTATCGCCGCCGTCTCTTCCTGCAGCCTGCACAACTCTTCCTTTTTCCGCTTCCTGCTGTTGGAGGCCGATTTTTTGTTGTTTTCCTTGCGCAAGGCCTGGCGCTCCTCCTTGGTCATCTTATCTCTGTCATTTGCGCTCTCGTATGGCGTTGGGTCGCATGTTTTCTCACGTTTCTCCACGGTCTTGTCGCACATCGATATCTTCCGTTGTTTGACGACAACCGTCGTCTCCTCGTATTGCAAGAGCTGGAAGATCGATGTCACGTCCTCATCCCTGCACTTAAACTCGGCGCTCTCGTCGTGCACCAAGCTTGGCATGTCGACTACCTGCTCCTCGGGATCCAGAATGGCATCCGGCGACCAGCAATCACACCCATCTATAATCTTCTTGAGGTCCAGGTCCAGCTCCGACAGCTCAGTATCGTGCTTGATGAACATGGGCGACGTCGTGCTGTTCAACACCACACCACCGGCACATGCTTGTTGCTTGTAGGTGTCGTCGCCAGACGTGCGCAGGTTGTCGGCAGCAAGCACGCGCCCGCCACTGTCGCCCGCACGTAGCATGCCGCGTCTCGAGTGGTTCTTTGGCGCGAAACTCCAGCGCTTCCGAATTGCATATACTGTCTCGTCTTATTTTGGTTTTAATTCGACCTGGTGTACACCTGATGACGTGGCAATATATGCAAAATTTGACGGAAATAGATTCAATTTCTGATATGCATCCAATTGTACCTGACACCTTATTGTGCCAAAGTCAAGCGCTGGTTAATTAAATTCGACGAAAATAGATGCAGGTCTGCACCGAGGTTGCGGCTTGTCTGCCCATATTCGCAGTGCGCCGTGCTTGACAGCGCTGGTGCCGAGCTCTAGTCCATTGAATTCGACGAAAATAGATGCA
>Ga0233432_10000825_pt1 | contig 29757 bp, 28 predicted proteins | sample SI_122_August201_6_FD_179870 | JGI IMG/M metagenome (GOLD analysis project Ga0233432, IMG submission 179870) | Seawater microbial communities from Saanich Inlet, British Columbia, Canada - SI_122_August2016_10_MG | ecosystem: Environmental > Aquatic > Marine > Inlet | place: Canada: British... | reverse complement strand
TCATCAATTCTATAACTTAAACCTCCCCAAAACTTATCATTGTACAATAAGTTTGTATTAATATCGAGTTGCGCACTAGAGCCATCAGATTTTAAATAAATAGATGGATTCAAAGAAAGAGCAGAAGTTAATTCATGATAAGAACCTGCAATTAAAAAGTAATGTTGATTTAATTGTTGTGTCTGACCGTCTGACCATTCAATAGCAGGTTCTGAAATATGAGCAGTTGATAATCCAAAATACACATCTTGTGTGTTGTAATAAACTCCAGCCCCTATATCAAAAGCACTTCCAGTAACATCTGCTGTTGGTATAGCATTATCTCCTCCTTGAGAAGGATCTAACAAGCTACCATCTAAACCACTTTGAAACATTCCAACTGATAAACCAATCCCCAATTGACCATTTCCCAATTGTGTTTGAAAAGCGTAGGAAAGATTAAGTGAAGTATTTTGAAATGCAGCTATTTCTTCACTAATCACACTCAAACCTAACCCCCCATGAATTCTATCAATCGGAGCATGAATACTTAAGTTAGTGGTTTGTGGCGCACCATCAAAGCCTGTCCACTGAGATCGAAATAAACCAATTGCAGATATTGCTTGATTACTTCCTGCATATGCAGGATTGTTAGCAAGCTTATTAAACATATTTTGACTGAATTGCGCGTCTTGTTGAGCGAATGAATCAGCAAAAAATAAAGCAAAAATTAATACTAGAATTAATTGTTTCATATTATTTCAATAAGTTTTTCGACACAAAATTTTGGGCTAATTTAAACAATTTTTAGCAAAAAATATAAATCCACACCCATTAACTAAACAAAAAACTCCGATGTGTTAAGAAGAAAAAAATATTTTTTAGGATAATTTATTGTATGTTTTTATCCATCTAGACGGGATTTCACCTCTATTTGCTTCTTCGTAATCTTCATAAGAACATGCAACATAATAACAATCAAGCGATGAATTTTCTGCTTTTTTAAATGGCACACCCATCCACCACCTAGAGCTTAAATTACTCTTGTAAAAAACTATTTCGTTTTTTCCATCCTCGAAAGTTACTGTATACTTAATACAATTTTTAATGTTAGGGTTTAGTTCATTTCTTCTAGACTTATACCCATCAATAAAGTACCAAATCATTTGTGAGATAAGCTGTGAGGTTAAGCCACTTTTATCAAGTAGTTGATTATACTCGCAAATTATGAGCGAACTCAGCTTATCACTCAAACCGGCATATCTAAAAATTTTACATACTTCTTCTCCATTAAATCCATTAGCTGAAGAATACTTATTTGCATTTGAAAAAGCGTTAGAAACGGACGAAAGATCAAAACTTAAAAAGTCTGTATTTCTTAAAACTGGTTCTAAATTCTTAATGTTTGACTTAACCTCTCCCAGTCTTGTAGCATCAAAACCTAAGTTATTTAACATTTCTACTGCTAAAGGAGAAACAAAAAAGGTTTGATAACCAATATTTGAATAATGAAAAAGATTATTTGGCTTTGCTTCTAAAATTTTACTAAAAAAAGAAATATTAGATATTTTTTTGTCTTTTAAACCTAAATCAAACTTACTATCAACTGTGGTTAATGTTATATTTTTATCAAGAGAAGAATATGCTTTATAAACTGCATATGTTAGATCATGCCCCCCACCTATAATGATTGGAAATATTCCATATTCAATCAAATGCTTTGAAACAAATTCTAGTGCACTGAAAGAATCTTTTCTATTTTCAGATAACGATAAGTAACCTAAATCACAAATTCTTGGGGGATTATCAAAATGTAAATCATACAACTCTTTTCGAATCTTACAGTTATTTTTAGCAACTATATTATCTGTTCCCTCGTACTCATTTACATTAAATATAGCTATTTCACAAAATTTATATTCCGGAAATAGCTTAAGATTGTGTAAAGTAATTAATGAGCCTAATTGGGTAGATTGCCAATTACTAGATTTTTGATAAAGATCCTCCTGCAAGGGAGAAAAATATTCTTTCAAATCAATCACGATTTATTTTTTTGTTTGATTCTCCATCAAATCTAAGCAATCTTGGCGAGAAAGTGTTTTCGGATCTTTGTCTTTAGGAATTTTCACATTAATCTTCTTTCCCTTTTCAGGGCTTATCTGAATAAAAACTCCATATCTACCATTTAAAACTTGAACTAATGGGGAGCCATCAAAATTTGCTACAATTCTATCTTTATCAGCTTGAATTTTAATTTCAATTAATTCAATTGCTCTATCTAATTTTATTGTCAAGGGATCTTCGTTATCTGTTTTCTTGATGGATGTGAATTTTCCATTATATCTCAAATAAGGACCAAATCTTCCTATAGCTGCAACAATTTCTTCACCTTTATATTCCCCTACATTTCGTGGCAAATCAAAAAGCTTCATAGCCTCCTCAAAAGATATTGTCTGAATAGTTTGTCCCTTTAATAAAGAAGCATACTTTGGTTTTGGATCATTTTCATTCTCAGATTTCTCACCAAGCTGTATCATGGGCCCAAAAGGTCCAATTCTAGCATAAAGGGTTTTCCCAGACTTCTGATCAACTCCTAATGATCTTTGACCTAAAGACTTACCTTTTGTCTCAGAAACAAGCTCTACTTGATTATGGAATTTTGAATAAAAAGCTGCGATCATTTCATTCCATATCTTTTTCCCTTCTGCAATTTGATCAAATTCATCCTCCACACTTGCAGTAAAGCTATACTGCATTATATCATTAAAATTTTCAATTAAAAAATCAGTAACTACAACACCTACATCTGTTGGAAACAACTTATTTTTTTCAGCTCCAAAAATTGTTGTAACATCTTTCTCTATTAAATCTCCATTTTTCATCTCAAATGTTTTTGAAATTCTTTCCTTCCCATCTCTAGTGTCTTTTTCAACATAACCTCTTTTTTGAACGGTGGTTATAGTAGCAGCATAAGTTGATGGTCTACCTATCCCAAGTTCTTCCATCTTTTTAACAAGGCTTGCCTCTGTATATCTTGCTGGATATCTTGAAAATTGCTCACTTGCCAAACCTTCAAGCAGATCAATTTTATCTCCAACATTAAGTGGAGGTAAAATTCCTTTTTCATTATTACCTTCATCGTCTTTACCCTCTAAATAAACCTTCATAAAACCTTCAAATGTAATAATCTCTCCTCTTGCTGTTAATTGCTCCTCAGAGTTTGAAAGTCCAATTTTGACAATTGTTCTATCAATTTTTGCATCTGACATTTGCGAAGCAATAGTTCTTTTCCAAATTAAACTATATAATTTCTGTTGTGAAGAATCACCATCAAAACTCTTATTTTCCATGTATGATGGGCGTATGGCCTCATGTGCTTCTTGAGCTCCTTTTGACTTGTTAGAGTATGATCTTCTTTTTGCATATTCTACACCATATAATTTAATAATTTCAGTATTTGCAGCATCTAATGCATCTTGGGATAAATTAACGCTATCAGTCCTCATATAAGTTATTTTTCCTGCTTCATAAAGTCTTTGAGCAACCATCATTGTTTGGTTTACAGAAAAACCTAATTTTCTGGATGCTTCCTGTTGCAGCGTTGATGTTGTAAATGGAGCTGTTGGAGATTTTTTTGCAGCTTTCTTTTCCAAATTTTCAATAACAAAACTTGCAGTTTGACATTTTTGCATAAAATCATAAGCTTCTTTTTCGTTTTTTAATCTTTTTGATAATTCTGATTTTATGATTTGACCATCTGCATTTTTTAAAAAAATTACAACTTTAAAATCGGATGTAGATTTAAAGTCTAATATTTCTTTTTCTCTTTCCACAATTAATCTTACAGCAACAGATTGAACTCTTCCAGCAGATAATCCCTGTTTAACTTTTTTCCAAAGAACAGGAGAGACTTCAAAACCAACTAATCTATCTAAAACTCGCCTTGCTTGCTGTGCGTTAACTAGATTCTGATCTAATGTTCTGGGGTTTTCAACAGCCTTTAAAATAGCTTTTTTAGTAATTTCATGAAAAACTATTCTTTTAGTATTACTAGAATTTAATTTTAAGGCTTCAGTTAAATGCCAAGCAATAGCTTCTCCTTCTCTATCTTCATCCGTTGCAAGCCAAACAGTATCTACCTTTTTAACTGCGCTTCTTAGCTGGCTAACCACTTTCTTTTTATCCTCCGAAATAACATAATTGGGATGAAATCCGTTATCGATGTCAATTGACATTCCTCCTTTGGAAGGCAGATCTCTAATGTGACCTATACTTGACTCAACTATAAATTCTTTTCCAAGATATCCTTGTATTATTTTTTTCTTTGCAGGAGATTCAACTATCACTAAATTCTTCGCCATTCCTTTTTTTTTGCAAAATTAAAGAAAGATTTTGAATAGATAATACTAAAACTGACATGACAATTTATTATATTATATATATAATATAGATTTTTTCTTTATGACATATTGTCAGTTTTTTATTATTTTTGCCAAATAAAATATCTTAAATGAAGTTTGAAGAAGTTATAGAAAAGAAAGTAATTGATGAAAAAATTCAAGGAGATGTTCTTGAAATTCATAATAAAATCAGTGGAAGCAAAAAACTTTACATTGAAAGTTATGGATGTCAGATGAACTTTTCTGATAGTGAAATTGTTGCTTCAATAATATGTAAAGAAAACTATTCAACAACAAAAGATATCAGTGAAGCAGATTTAGTTTTTGTAAATACATGCTCAATTAGGGATAAGGCCGAACAAACTGTAAGAAAAAGATTACAAGTATATAATTCTATTAAAAAATCTGTTAATCCTAAAATGGTAGTTGGAGTTTTAGGATGTATGGCTGAAAGATTAAAAGAAAAATTTTTAGAAGAAGAAAAACTAGTTGATTTAGTGGTTGGGCCTGATGCATACAGAGATTTGCCAAATCTTATTAGAGAAGTAGAAGATGGAAGAAAAGCAGTAAATGTTTTTCTTTCAAAAGAAGAAACTTACGCTGATATTAAACCAGTTCGAATGTCTGGTAATGGAGTAACTGCTTTTGTATCAATAACAAGAGGTTGCGACAATATGTGTACATTTTGTGTTGTACCATACACTCGTGGAAGGGAAAGAAGTCGTAATCCAGAAAGTATAATTCAGGAATGTCAACAATTATTTTCTGATGGATATAGAGAGGTAACCCTTCTTGGACAAAATGTAGATTCATATCTATGGTACGGTGGTGGTCCAAAAAAAGATTTTAAAAAAGCTTCAATAGAACAAAAAGAAAAAGCAATATCGTTTGCTAACTTACTTGATATGGTTGCTAAAATTAATAATAAACTAAGAATTAGATTTTCCACCTCCAACCCTCAAGATATGAGTGATGATGTCATTGATATTATGGCTCAGCATCAAAATATTTGTAATTATATCCATCTACCTGTACAATCTGGTAGTAGCAGAATACTAAAGCTAATGAATCGAGGATATAACAGAAAAAAATATATTTCTCTAATAGATAAAATTAAAACAAAAATACCAGATTGTGCAATTTCTATGGACATGATAACAGGATTCTGTACAGAAAGTGATATTGATCATCAAGAAACAATAAGCTTAATGAGATATGTAAAATATGACTATGGCTACATGTTTAAGTATTCTGAAAGACCAAATACAGCAGCAGAAAAAAAATATAATGATGATGTAGGAGAAGATATAAAACAAAAAAGACTAGTTGAAATAATTAATCTTCAACAAGCTCAATCTTTAGCAAACAATAAAAATAGATTGAATAAGACATATGAAGTTTTGATTGAGGGGTACTCTAAGAGATCTAAAAATCATTATTATGGGCGAACCACGCACAATTGTGTTGTAGTTTTTGAAAAAGGAAAACAGAAAATCGGAGATTATGTTAATGTTGAAATATATGACTGCACTGCAGGAACTCTTAAAGGGAAAATAATTTAATATGGATATAAAATCAACTAAATTACGTTTTGGAATAATTGGAAATGATTTAAAATTAAGCCGAGCTATAAATGTATCATTACAAGTTGCAAGTACTGATATTTCTGTTTTAATAAATGGTGAAAGTGGAACAGGAAAAGAAACAATACCACAAATTATTCATCAAAATAGCAAGAGAAAACATAACAACTATATAGCAGTAAATTGTGGTGCTATTCCTGAAGGAACTATTGATAGTGAATTATTTGGGCATGAAAAAGGATCTTTCACTGGAGCAAATGAAAGTAGGAAAGGTTACTTTGAGGCTGCAGACAATGGCACTATATTTCTAGATGAAATTGCCGAACTACCACTACCCTCTCAGGCAAGATTGTTGAGAGTGCTAGAAAATGGAGAATTTATTAAAGTAGGCTCTTCAAAATCACAAAAAACTAATGTCAGAATATTAGCTGCAACTAATGAAAACATGCTTGAACTTGTGAAAAAAGGCAAATTTAGAGAAGACCTTTATTATAGATTAAATACTATAAGCATACACCTCCCACCTTTAAGAGACAGAGGAAGTGATATTCATCTTTTATTTAAAAAATTTGCTTCTGATTTTGCTGATCAATACAATACAGATCCAATAAAACTAAATAATGATGCGATTACTGTTTTAACTCATTACAGTTGGCCTGGAAACATAAGGCAACTAAAAAATTTTGTAGCACAACTTTCAATAATTGAAAAAAATAGAGAAATTAACGGATTAACTCTAGAATCATATTTACCAGAAAAAAATATTTCCACTCCAATCCTTTATAAAGACGAGTCAAAAGAAGATTTATCTGAAAGAGAGATTCTTTATAAAGTTTTATTTGACATGAAAAATGATTTAACAGAATTAAAAAAGATCACTTTTAATATAATTAATAACCCCCCAGTTAATGGCAACAATGATTCAGGTTTAGAGATTTTTAAAGAAATTAAAGAAAATATAACTAAACAAGGTTTTGAACAAGACCAAACAATTGAAATAGAAGAGTCATTATCATTACTTCAACAGGAAAAAAGATTAATAATAAAAGCACTAAATAAGCATAAAGACAGAAGAAAAGATGCTGCTAAAGAATTAGGGATTTCTGAAAGAACATTATATAGAAAACTTAAAGAGTTTGAATTATAAAAAAATGAAAAAGACTATTTCACTATATTTCTGTATAAATTTATTTATAGGATGCGGCATTTATTCTTTCAATGGTGCATCAATATCAAAAGAAACAAAATCAATTACAGTAGAATACTTTAAAAACTCTGCACTAACAAAACAACCAACTTTAGCTCAAGTTCTTACTGAAAAGCTTAAAGATTATTTTACAGAACAAACTAATTTAATAATATCTAATCAAAATGGAGATCTATTTTTTAAGGGTGATATCATTAAATATGATGTTCAACCTATTGCTATCCAATCTAATGAAACAGCAGGGCAAAATAGACTAACAATTTCAGTTAAAATAGATTTTCTGAATAAACAAAATGAAGAATTAAATTTTAAACAAACATTTTCTAGATATAAAGATTATGAGAGCTCACAGAATCTGTCTGATATAGAAGATATTTTAATTACTGAAATTACAAATGAATTAGTTGAAGATATCTTTAATAAAGCAGTGGTAAATTGGTAGAGGGAAACAAAATATCCAGTATGATTGAAAATCCTTGCATAATGCACAAGGATGAGTCAATTTATATATCAAATATTCTTGAGGAATTTCCCTATTTCCAGACTGCACATATATTATATTCAAAAGCTTTACAAAACACAAAAAGCATTAGATTTAAATCTCAATTAAAAAAAGCTGCCATATATTCTGGTGACAGAAATCTTTTGTTTGATATAATTAGCCAACAAGAAGATTCAAATATTTCAAAAAATACTGATATACAAAAGCTAAAAAAAGAGGATAAAAAAGCCGAATTTCATTCTTTTCTAGACTGGATTTCTATAGTTCAAACTAAGAAAATTGTAAGGTCTAAAAAACAAAATCCAGATGAAATTATAAATATATTTTTAGAGAAAAAACCAAAAATAAAAAACAACACCAAACAAAAATTTTTCAATGCATCTGAGAATGCAAGAAAAAGCATTAAAGAAAATAATGATATTTTTACTGAAACACTTGCAAAAGTTTATGCTAAACAAGAACATTTTGAAAAAGCAATCTTAGCTTATCAAAAATTAAGCTTGAAATATCCACAAAAAAGTAGTTACTTTGCAGATCAAATTAAAGTTATCAAAAAATTAAAAAAATAAAATGTATACTATTTTTGCAATCCTTATAATCATAACATCAATTTTACTTGTACTAGTTGTTTTAGTTCAAAACCCCAAAGGAGGTGGACTTTCTTCAACTTTTGGTGGCGGCGGAAATCAAATCATGGGAGCAAAAAAAACAACTGACTTTTTAGAAAAAGCTACATGGACACTTGCAATTGCACTGATTTCATTAAGTCTTTTGTCAAATTTTGCAATTCCAAGAAATAACACAGATGAAGTAACTGAAATAAAAGCTCAAGAACAAATTGACGAGACAATTATTCCTAATCTTCCAGTTAATCCTGCTCAAGAATAAATAACTCTCTAAATAATGACAAAAATTCATACCTACTACTTTGGTATTAAATTGTAAATATTAATATAGATAAAATAAAAAATGATGAAAAAAATAAAATTAAAACCATTAGCTGACAAGGTAATTGTGCAACAAGCTGAAGCAGAGACTAAAACTGCCTCTGGTATAATCATTCCAGATACTGCTCAAGAGAAGCCTCAAAAAGGCAACGTTGTAGCAGTTGGTAAAGGAACAAAAGATGATCCAATTACTTTAAAAGTTGGAGACGTTGTCCTCTATGGCAAATATGCAGGAACAGAATTTAAATATGATGGTGAAGATTATTTGATAATGAAAGAATCTGACATCTTAGCAATAATTGAAAAATAAATATAAAAATGGCAAAAAAAATCACATTCGATACGGAAGCAAGAGATGCTCTAAAAAAAGGAGTAGATGCTCTTGCTAATGCAGTTAAAGTTACCTTAGGCCCAAAAGGTAGAAATGTTGTAATTGATAAACAATTTGGAGGACCTTCTATAACCAAAGACGGAGTAACTGTAGCAAAAGAAATTGAATTAGAGGACACACTAGAAAACATGGGAGCACAAATGGTTAAAGAAGTTGCTTCAAAAACAAATGATCTTGCTGGTGATGGTACAACTTCTGCAACTGTATTAGCGCAAGCAATAATATCAAACGGCTTAAAAAATGTTGCTGCAGGTGCTAACCCAATGGATTTAAAAAGAGGAATTGATAAGGCAGTAAGCGCTATAATTAAAGACATTAATAAGCAAGCACAGCAAGTTGGAGATAGTTATGATAAAATTGAACAAGTAGCTTCAATATCTGCAAATAATGACAATGTAATTGGATCCTTAATTGCTGAGGCAATGAAAAAAGTAAAAACTGAAGGTGTTATAACAGTTGAGGAAGCAAAAGGAACAGATACAACAGTTGAAGTTGTTGAAGGAATGCAGTTTGATAGAGGATACTTATCTCCATACTTTATTACTGATGCGGATAAAATGGAAGTTGAACTAGAAAATCCATATATTTTGATATTTGATCAGAAAATCTCAGCGATGAAAGATTTACTTCCAATTTTAGAACAAACTGCAAAATCAGGAAAACCGTTAATGATAATTGCTGAGGATGTAGATGGAGAAGCTCTTTCTACACTTGTTGTCAACAAAATAAGAGGAGCATTAAAAGTAGCTGCTGTTAAGGCTCCTGGCTTTGGTGACAGGAGAAAAGCTATGCTTGAAGATATAGCAATTCTTACTAATGGAACTGTTGTTTCCGAAGAAAGGGGTTTTAAATTAGAAAGTACAACACTTGAAATGTTAGGAACAACTGAAAAAATTGTGATTGATAAAGATAATACAACAATTGTCAATGGTGCTGGTGATAAGAAATCAATTTCAGCAAGAGTTAATCAGATTAAAACTCAAATTGAAACTACAACTTCTGATTATGATAAGGAAAAACTTCAAGAAAGACTTGCCAAACTTGCTGGAGGTGTAGCTGTTTTATACGTTGGAGCCGCAACAGAAGTTGAAATGAAAGAGAAAAAAGACAGAGTTGATGATGCTCTTGCTGCAACAAGAGCTGCTGTTGAAGAAGGAATTGTTCCAGGAGGAGGTGTTTCAATTGTTAGAGCCTCTCAAAGCTTGGATAATTTAATTGCTGAAAATGACGACGAACAAACTGGTATTAATATCATTTACAGAGCTGTTGAGGAACCACTAAGACAAATTGTAGAAAATGCAGGCTTAGAAGGATCTGTAATAGTTGCAAAAGTCAAAGATGGGAAAGCTGACTTTGGATTCAATGCTAAAACTGAAACATTTGAAAGTCTATATAAAGCTGGTGTAATTGACCCCGCTAAAGTTGTAAGAGTTGCGTTAGAGAATGCATCATCAGTTGCTGGTATGCTTCTGACAACAGAATGTGTTATCTCAAATATTAAAGAAGAAAATTCCGGACCTCCAATGCCTCCGATGGGAGGAGGAATGCCTGGCATGATGTAATACTAAAACCGTCTTAACAGACGGTTTTTTTAATCTACATTATCGTGTAAAAAAGAATTTTTATCATTAAGAATTATCTTGTCCTCATTATCTGAAGTTAATGAAAAATGAGATATTTCATCTTCAGAAGAATGAGCAGTTTCTTCTAAATCAATATTGTTTCTTTTATATGCTGGCTCATCTTCAAGCTTAGTTAATCCAGAAGGAGTTCTTAATTTTATTGAGATTTCTCTTAATCTTTCCTCTCTTTCTCTGGCTTCAATTCGCATCGACTTATTATCTACTAATTTAATGTCTTGCTCAGAATTCAATTTCTCTTCTTCGTTTATAATTGGCTTATGAAATTCTAAAGTTTCTTTTTCGGTTATACCTTCATTTACTACAACTTGTTTTTCTAAAGAAGGGTCTTCATTATTTAATTCTAGAATATCAGAAATTAATTCTTCTGGCTCAGAAATAAAATTTTCTTCCTCTTCTAAACTTACAACCTTCTTATCTGTTTCAACAATTGTTTGAACCTCAACTTCATCTGATTTAAAATGTTCAAAATCAAATGATTCATCATCTTCAAGAGATAGTGTCTGTTGAATATTATCATTTATTATTTCTAAATCATTAGAATTACTATTAGCAATATCATCTGAATCTTCAAGTTTAATCGTAACTGGTGCATTTACTTTTTTTGTTTCAAATCCAGTTGCTATTACTGTAATACTAACTGCACCTTCTAATGAAGCATCATTACCAATACCTTCAATAATATTTACATCTCTTCCAGCAGCTTTTTGTATCTGATTCTTAATAATCTCTAATTCAGAAATTCTAATTTCATCATCTCCTTCACCAGAAACTATTTTCAATAATACTTGTTGAGCACCTGTAATATCATTATCATTTAAAAGTGGTGAATCTAATGCTTCTGTTACAGCCTCTATTGCTCTATTCTCTCCACTAGCAATAGCTTGACCCATAAGTGCGGTTCCGCTATTTTCTAATACTTTTCTAGCATCATTTAGATCAATATTAACTACCATGTGTTGGGAGATTACCTCTGCAATTCCTTTTGTAGCGGTATTTAAAACTTCGTTTGCTTTACCAAATGCTTGAGTAAACGTTAAATCGCCATAAATTTCAATTAATTTATCATTATTAATAATTAACAATGTATCAACATACTTTTTTAATTCTTCTAATCCGTCCTTAGCATACTGCTTTCTATAACCCCCTTCATTAGCAAATGGATGAGTTACTACAGCAATTGTTAAAATACCTTTTTCTCTTGCAATTTCAGCAATTACTGGTGCTGCACCAGTACCTGTACCACCACCCATTCCGGCAGTTATGAATAACATTTTAGTATTTGCATCTAATAACTCACTAATTCTATCTGAGCTTTCTTGTGCTGCCCTCATTCCAACATCAGGATCAGATCCAGCACCCAGGCCTTCTGTAAGATTCTTTCCTAATTGAATTTTTGTTGGTATGACACTAGCCTCGAGAGCTTGAAGATCTGTATTACAAATAACAAAATCTACTCCCTTTATACCATGTTCAAACATATAATTTACGGCATTACTTCCGCCACCACCAACTCCCATCACTTTAATTTGTGAGGATTGATTTTTTGGTAATTGAAATTCAAAATCTGTATCTATTAAGCTCATATTTGTTGTTTTTATTTGTTTTTATTTGTTGTCTTTAGTCTATATTATCTTCAAAAAAATCAGTGAATAATGCAATTAAACTTTTAGGTTTTTCTTTTGTTGCATCTTCATCACTCACATCATTATTAATTTGATTTAAATTACTTTTTATTTTATTTTCAAAACCTTTTAGTACTAATCCTACACCAGTTGAGTACATCGGACTCTTAACCATATCTTTTGAGTCGCTGGAGAGATGTTCGTTTGGATAGCCAATTCTTGTTTCTTTAGCAGTAATAAATGAAACTAATTGTTGTAAATTCTTTAATTGAGAACCACCTCCTGTGATTACTATTCCCATCATTAGTTTATTTTCATATCCCGAAACTTTTATTTCATGATATACTAAATCAATAATTTCTTTCATTCTAGCCCCAATAATTTCAGATAGGTTTTTTACTGCAATTTCTTTTGGCTCTCTTCCACGAAGACCAGGAATGGAAACCATGACATTTTCTTGATCATCAGTATACATTGCTGCTCCGAATTTTATTTTTAAAAGTTCTGCTTGTTTATCTAAAATAGAAAGACCTGTTTTAATGTCTTTTGTAACAATATTACCTCCAAAAGGAATCACCGCAGTATGCCTAATAATATCATCTAAGAATATAGCAACATCCGTTGTTCCCCCACCTATATCAACTAAAGCAACTCCTTCCCTTAGCTCATCCTCATCAAGAGTAGCTATTGCTGAAGCAAAAGGTTCTAAAATCAATTCTCTCGGAATAAGACCAGCTTTCTCTACACATCTCATGATATTTCTAACAGCACCAACCTGAGCAGTTATAACATGAAAATTTGCTTCAAGCTTAACTCCAGCCATGCCTTTAGGGTCCTGGATCCCATCTTCCCCATCAACTGTATACTCTTGTGGAATAACGTGTATAACTTCTTCTCCTGGAATAGTTATAAGCTTAAACATGTTTTCCTTAAGCTTATCAATATCCTGCTGACCAATTTCAACATTAATATTGTCTCTAACTATTTCACCCCTGTGCTGTAAACTCTTAATGTGTTGTCCTGCTATTCCAACAAATACTTCCTTAATAGAGATATTATTCTTTTTTTCAACTTCATCAAGTGCTTGTTTTATAGACTCAACAGTTTTGTCAATATTTGAAACAATTCCTCTTGAAACTCCACTTGAAACTGATTTTCCATTTCCTAGAATTTCAATTTTGTTATATTGATTTCTTCTTCCAATTATTATAGACACTTTAGTTGTCCCTATATCTAAACCAACTATTATTTCTGAGTTATTTATTTCCATCATTTATTTTTTTGTACATATAATTTGATCATGATATTTTAAATTAACAGATGTGTAATAATTCCATCCTTTAAATTTTATAATATTTTCGTAAAAAGCAAGTAAATTATCAAGCTTCAATTCTAAATAATCTAAATTTCCAATGTTAATTTCTAGACCTTTAAATCGAGTAATTAAAATAATATTTTGTTTTTGCAAATAAATCTGAGTTACCAAAGATTCTAAAAAGGAATCAGATTTTATATGATGATATAAGTTACATATCTCGTTCTCATTAAAAAAAACTAAATCACCATTTACAATAAGGTTGCTAGATGTGTATCGTGATGAAAGTTCCATGGGCTTACAATCTGTGTCAAGATAGTAGCTATTACTATTATCAAAAACTCTAACGAATGGAATTCGTTCTTTAAGATTTATATCTATATCACCATTATGCTGAATATATACTTGTGCATCTTTTATCTGAGGATGATTCTTAATTTGGTTTTCTATCAAATTAATGTTTTTCTGACTATTAATATCACTATCACAGATTTCAAAAATTTTTGTCTTTTCAATAAACTTATTCTGATTATCTATATTAATTTGATTTATATTTTTTATGAGTTGTTCTTCACTTTTAATTGTAAAAGACAACAAAAAACAGAATAATGTACAAACACATACTAATCTCATTATAAATAAAAATAACCTCATGAGCTAATCATTTTTTTTATTGGCATAACTAAATCACTAATATCACCGGCCCCTAATGTTAGTAGAACATCTATTTTTTGATTTTCTAAATTTTTAATTACTAAATTTTTAGAAACAAGTTTCTTAGATTTATTTACACATAAATCGAGTAACATCTTCGAATCGACTCCCTTAATTGGCTTTTCTCTAGCTGGGTATATGTCTAACAAAATAAGTGAATCCGCTAAAGATAAAGACTGAGCAAATTCATTTTTAAAGTCATCTGTTCTAGAAAATAAATGAGGCTGAAATAATACTGTAAGATGTCTTTCTGCAAACATCTTTTTCACAGTTTTAATAGTTTCAATGATTTCTGTTGGATGATGAGCATAATCATCTACATACACTTTTTCTGAAGTATTTAAATGCACATCAAATCTTCTTTTTATTCCATCAAAGGAATTAAGAGCTTGAGAAATAAATTTATTTGATATTTCTAAAAATGAACATGCTGAAATTGCGGCTAATGCGTTACTTACATTATGATGTCCTGGCATTGATAATTCAACATTATTATTATTATTATACTTTTTTCCTTTTTCATTATATAAAAAGTTAATCTTATCTGACTGATAATCTATAGAAGATGCATAAAAATCCGAAATTGATGAATGAGAATAAGTAAATAAATTAACATGTTTGGGTGTTTCAAATTTATTTACAATACTTTCTTCTATGATTAAGCACCCATTCTTTTTCACCTGAGAGGCAAACTTCTGAAATGTATCAATAAATTCTTTATGACTTCCATAAATATCTAAGTGATCAGGATCCAAAGAAGTAATAATAGCTATGTCAGGATTTAATGACAAAAATGATCTATCAAACTCATCCGCTTCAACAACCATATATTTACTTTTATCTGATAATAGAAAATTAGTATTGTAATTTTTACTAATCCCACCTAAAAATGCTGTGCAATTAACATTAGATTGTTTCAATATATGAGAAAGCATAATTGATGTAGTTGTTTTTCCATGAGTACCAGCAACTGCAATTGTATAATAATGCTCACTTAGTAATCCTAATACCTTTGATCTTTTACAGATATTGTAGCTATTTGAACTGAAGTATGAAAGAATATTGTTATTTGAAATAGCTGAACTGTATATTACCAATTGATCCTTTGATGAGCTATTAAAAACTGAAGGAATAGAATTTATATTATCTTCATATCTAATTTCAATACCTTTCTTTTCTAGATTTTCAGTCAATCTAGATTTCACTCTATCATATCCGTAAACATTTTTATTTTGTGAATAAAAATAATTTGCTAATGCACTCATTCCAATTCCTCCGATACCAACTAGGTATATATTTTTATATTTCTTTATATTCATCTTATTAAGCTCATCGCATGAGTTGCAATAATTGAAGAAGCTTCTTTAGCTTCCATATTTTTGATATTTACACTTAATTCTTTCATCAATTGAATATCATTTTTTAATGAAATGATCTTTAATACAAGTTTATCATTTGCTTGTGAGTCTTTAACCAGAAGTGCTGCATTTTTATTAACTAGTGATTGTGCATTTTTAAACTGATGATTTTCAGCAACATTTGGAGATGGAATTAAGATGACTGGTTTTCCAATTACACATAATTCTGATATGGCAATCGCCCCAGCTCTTGAAATAATTATATCAGCTGCTTTGTATGCATTTTCAATATTTTTAATAAATGAAAAAGTACTAATCCCATCTTTCTCAAACTCTTTCACGGCATTAACTGCGACAGCACTAAAATGTTGACCAGTTTGCCAGATAAGATTTAATTTTTCTTTCTTAAATAAGCTCAGAGAATTTAAGATTGAGGTGTTAATTGTTCTTGCTCCTAAACTTCCACCAACCACTAAAACTGTAAGATTATTATTATCAATTTTAAAATCATTTTTTGCTTTTTCTAAACTTGTAGTATTTTCAATAATATTTTTCCTGATTGGATTACCCGTTTTAATAATTTTATTTTGTGGGAAAAATCGATGCATATCATCATATGCAACACAAATTTTATCTACATACTTTGCAAGTAATTTATTAGTAATACCAGCATATGAATTTTGCTCTTGAATTAGTGTAGGTATTTTTAACAATGACGCAACAAAAAGTATTGGCCCACTTGCAAAGCCTCCAGTACCTATCACTAAATTTGGTTGAAATTTTAAAATTATAAAAAAAGACTTTACAATACTGTAGAGTAACTTCAGAGGAAATAACAAGTTTCTTAAAATATTTTGCCTATGAAAACCACTAATCCATAAACCAATTATTTTAAAGCCGGCTACTGGAACTTTTTCCATTTCCATTTTATCACTTGCACCCACAAATAAAAGATCAATATTTTTATCTAATTCTAATAAAGATTTTGCAATCGCAATAGCAGGAAAAATATGCCCACCTGAACCACCACCACTTATTATTACTTTATGCTGTTTCATATTCTCTATCTGAAGTGTCATTACTAACACTTAAAATTATACCAAGTGTTATACATGTGAATAATATTGATGTTCCACCCATACTTATAAGCGGAAGTGTTTGGCCTGTAACTGGCAATACTCCAACAGAAACAAGCATATTTACAAATGCTTGAAAAACGAGACTAAACATTAAACCAATACAAATTAATCCTCCAAAAACACTAGCGATTTTGGTGGCAATACGTAAAGCTCTATAAAATAAAATTAGATATAGCAGCATTGGAAATATGGCTCCTAACAATAATCCATATTCTTCTACCATTATAGCAAATATAAAATCTGAAGAAGAGTACGGCAATATATTTCTTTGAGTACTTTTACCAGGACCAACACCAGAAAAACCTCCATTATATATAGCTACTAATGCTTGCTGTTGTTGATAATCTTGATCTAATTTTCTTACTTCTTTTGTATTAAAATAACTATCAACTCTACTTATCCAAGTGGCAGACCTTGGCATTATCTTATTTGATATTTCAGGAGATATTTTAGCAATCCCATAAATAAATAAAGCACCAAAAATTCCTAAGCCAATTATTGAAACAATATATTTTATATTAACTTTTGCAACAAACATCAAAACTAAACCGTTCAGAAAAATTAATGCTGAAGTTGAAAAGTTGTTTGGTAGAATTAAAGAACATATAACTATTAAAGGAGCCAAAACATACAAAAAAAGAAATTTGAAATCTTTGATTTCATTCCTGTATTTACTTAATTGTCTAGCCATGAATAATAAGATTGAAAGTTTAGCAATATCAGATGGTTGAAATTGTACTCCAGCTACTGAAAGCCATCTTGATGCGCCATTAACAGTAACACCAATAACAAAAACCAGGAGCAACAAGATTATACTAATAACAAAGCCTAACACACCAATTTTTGCAAAATATTTAAACTTGATTTTATGAACTTGATATAAAAAAAATAAACCCACAGATAATTTTATTAAATGACTAAATAAATATTCCCATCCTGCAGTACTATAAACTAATAGCACAGAAAAAAGAGATAAGGAAATGATAACACCCCATATTACTTTATCTCCTTTAAGGTTTATATTTTTTAAAATTTCTGACATTTTATAAAGCTCTTACCATCTTTTTAAATTCACTACCTCTATGTTCAAAATTTTCATAAAGATCAAAACTTGCACATGCTGGAGAAAGCAAAACTGCATCACCACCAGTAGCTAAATTATATGATTGATTAACAGCTTCTTGCATATCGGCTGCTTGCTGAATTATATCAACATCATTTTTAAAAGCATTTATTATTTTCTCGTTGTTCTCTCCTAAACAAATAATTGCTTTAATATTTTTTTCTTTAGCTACTTTAATTAATGCTGAATAGTCATTTCCCTTATCAATGCCTCCAAGAATCCATACAAATGGCTTATTCATGCTTTCAATTGCATACCAAGCAGCATTTACATTTGTCGCTTTGGAATCATTAATAAAGTCTATCCCATGCACTGTAAGAACATATTCCAATCTATGCTCAATATTTTCAAAATCAATTAATGATTTCCTTATTATATCATCTGAAACTTCAAAAACTCTTGCGGCCATAGCAGCAGCCATCGAATTAAAAATATTATGAGTACCTTTTAATGCTAACTTTTCTATTGTCATTGTTTTGTTATTTAAATTAATATTGATTTTGTTATTAGTATATAAACCACTATCACCATTTAATTTATGTTTTAGTGAAATGGGTATTTTTTTTGCGTTTGTTTTTAAATCAGATAATGAGGTATCATCATAGTTATAGATCAAAAAATCTTTTTTTGTCTGATTTTTTGTAATCTGTAATTTAGAGTAGATATAATTTGAAAAATTATTTTTATATCTATCCAAATGATCCTCGCTTATATTTAGAATTATTGAAATGAAAGGTCTAAACTCAACTATATTATCAAGTTGAAAACTGCTTACTTCTAAAACAATAAAATCATAATCATTACTAGAAATTTCGGCAGAAAAACTTATACCTATATTACCTGCAAGTAAAACATTATATCCAGCATCATTAAGAATTTTATATATTAGTAAAGTAGTAGTAGTTTTACCATTTGTTCCTGTAATTGCAACTATTTTTGCTTGAGTAAATCTTGAAGCGAATTCAATCTCAGAAATTATACTTATTTCTTTTTCAATTATTTTTTGAATTAAATCAATATGATCTGGAATTCCTGGACTTTTAATAATTAAATCGGATGATAATATTTTAGCTAAATCATGACCATTTTCTTCCCAGACAATATTATGATTATCAAGTACTTTTTTATTTTTTTCATCAATTGTATTGCTATCAGAAACAAAAACATTGTAATTCTTATTTGAAGCTAAAATTGCTGCTCCAATACCACTAACTCCAGCTCCTAATATTGCAATATTATTACTCACCTATCTTAGTTTTAATGTTACTATTGTTAGTATTGCTAAAAAAATTCCAACTATCCAAAATCTTGTAACAATTTTACTTTCATGAATTCCTAACTTCTGAAAGTGGTGATGAAGAGGCGCCATCATGAAGATTCTTTTACCTTCTCCATATTTTTTTCGAGTGTATTTGAAATATCCTACTTGTAGAATTACTGAAAGATTCTCAATTAAGAATACACCACACAAAATTGGAATCAATAGTTCTTTTCTAATTAAAATTGCAACAACAGCAATGATACCACCTAATGACAAACTCCCAGTATCACCCATAAAAACTTGAGCTGGGTAAGAATTATACCACATAAAACCGACACATGAACCAACAAATGCTGACATATATATAACTAACTCTCCACTATCAGGGATATACATTATATTTAGATAATCAGCAGCAATTATATTACCAGAAACATAAGTAAATAGAACTAATGTTGAGCCAATTATAGCAGAAGTTCCTGTAGCAAGACCATCTAGGCCATCAGTCATATTTGCTCCGTTAGAAACAGCTGCAATAACAAAGATCACTACTAAAATAAATAGTAACCATGAATACTTTGTCATTCCCTCACCAAGCCATGATGTTAAATCGTGATAATCAAACTCATTATTTTTTAGAAATGGAATAGTTGTAATTGATGATTTATGAGCATTTTCAGAAAAATCATATACGCCTTCTATCTCTGTTGGAATATTTTTTTCTTTGACAACTATATCAGAGTGAAAAACCATTACAAGTCCAACAATTATTCCAATTCCAACTTGACCTAATATTTTAAACTTTCCAGCAAGCCCTTCTTTATCTTTTCTAAAAACTTTAATATAGTCATCTATAAAACCTATGATTCCCAGCCAAATCGTAGATATTAACATTACCTGAATATAGATGTTATCTAAACGAGCAAAAAGAAGAGTAGGAATCAAAATTGCTGACAATATTATCAACCCACCCATTGTTGGGGTTCCTGATTTAGCTTGCTCTCCTTCTAATCCTAATTTTCTTACCGACTCTCCAATTTGTCTTTTACGAATCAAATTAATAATTCGACCACCAAAAACTAAAGAAACGAGAAGAGAAGTAATTATAGCAAGAGCAGCTCTAAATGAAATATATTGAAAAACACCTGCACCTGGTAAATCATAATTATTTTCTAAGAATTCGAATAAGTAGTATAGCATCAGTTGATATTTTTGTTTATTAATTTTAATATTTCTTGTTTATCATCAAAAGGTATTTTAACTTCTGATATTTCCTGAAACTTCTCATGTCCTTTTCCAGCAACTAAAATGATATCATTGCTTTTTGCTAGTCTAAAAGCTGTTTTTATTGCTTGTTTTCTATCATTAATTACAATTGTCTTTTCTATATTTTGTTCATTAATACCAGTCAACATATCAGATATAATATCACTTATACTTTCATTTCTTGGGTTATCAGAGGTAATTATAACTTGAGAACTTAATTCGCAAGCTACATTAGTCATTAGTGGTCTCTTTAACCTGTCTCTATCACCTCCACATCCAAATACTGTAATTAAATTTTGATTCTTTTTTCTGATAGAATTTATTGTAGACAAAACATTTTGAAGAGCATCTTCAGTGTGAGCATAATCGATAATAAAAACAATATTATTATCTGATTTTAGAGTTTGAAATCTTCCTTCAGCAGAAGACACTATACTCAATGCTTGTAAAATTTCATCAGTATCACCCTCAAGAAGTTTAGAAACAGAGTAGACAGCAAGTAAATTATATGCATTAAATTTTCCTACTAGCTTGACCCAAATTTTATAATTATCTACTTCTAATAACATCCCATCAAAGTCTGATTCAATAATTTTACACTTATAATCAGAAATAGATTGTAATGAATAAGTATATTTTTCTGCCAATGAATTTTGCATCATAACATCTGCATTTTTATCATCGCTATTAATAAGAGCTATTGCTGTTTTTTCTAGATTATCAAAAAAAGATTTCTTAGTATTTAAATAGTTCTTAAAATTCTTATGGTAATCTAAATGATCATGTGTTATATTAGTAAAAACTGCAATCTTAAAATTAAGCCCCTTTATTCTCTTTTGATCTAGAGCATGAGAACTTACTTCCATAAAACAATAAGAACAACCGAGCTCTACCATTTTACTTAAAAGAAAATTGATTTGTAAAATATCAGGTGTTGTATGTGTGCTAATATATTTTTCCTGAACAATAATATTTTCAATTGTTGAGATTAATCCACATTTATAACCTCGAATTGAAAATAACTGGTGCAGAAGACTTACAATTGATGTTTTTCCATTTGTACCAGTTACACCAACAATTTCTAGTTTTTTAGAAGGGAAATCATAAAAATTATTGGAAATTACAGACAGAGCATCGTTGGAGTCATTGACTAAAATATAAGTGACATTTTCAGAATAAGTTTTAGGTGTGTTATGGCAAATAATTGCCTTGGCTCCATTTATAATAGCACTCTGGATAAATTCATCTCCACTCTTTAGTGTGCCAGCTAAGGCAATAAACATCTCTCCTTTAGAGATATTACGAGAATCTAATTGAATATTACTAATCTTAATATTAGTATCTCCAATAATGTCTAATACATCTACTTTATTTAGTAACAAGTCTAGTTTCATATTGATGCGATTAAACTTATTTTTTGATTAGTCCAAAACTTATCTCCTTTTTTAATGGATTGATTAACAATATGCCCTTTACCCTTAATATCAACTTTTAATCCAGCATTTTCTAAAAGATAAACAGCATCTAATAAATTCATGCCAAATAAATTTGGCATTAAACCTTCTTCAAAATCTTTCTCGATATTTCTTCTTTCCAGATTTATCTTCTTACTAGAGTATGAAGGAACCATCCAGTTAGATTTTGTTTTTTCATGTTCAAGAGATAAATTATCTAATAATTTACTCATATCCTCAGTTTTTCCTTGAGTTAAGTTGGGAATATCATTTGTTTGTTCTGCAATAAAAATTGAATTATGAATAGAAATATCTGAGGCAAAAACTTTATCTGAAATTTCTTTAAAAACTGGAGCCGACACATTACCTCCGTAAAATCCGTTTTCTTTTGGATTATTAACAACAACGATACAAGAATACTTTGGGTGATCAGCTGGAAAAAAACCGACAAATGATGTTTGATATTGTTTTTTATTATCCTCTGATTTTTTTCCATACGCTAATAAAGTTGTGCCGGTTTTTCCTGCAATCTTATATTCTTTAGTTCTAATGGATTTCGCTGTTCCTTTTTCAACTACATCAATTAGATATGGCATAATTTGATCAATTGATGATTTTGAACATATTGCCGGATTAATAATTTGTTTTGAGTGTTCAGAAACCTTTTGACCGTCCTTTAAAATCTGGGTTGTAAATAGTGGTAAAACCATAACTCCATTGTTGGCGACAGCATTATAAAAAGTTAAAATATGTAAAGGAGTTAATCGCAAAGAATATCCAATTGACATCCAAGGCAGTGTAACTCCAGACCATCCGGGACTACCTGGCTGTTTAATCAATAAACTATTTGGATATGGCAGTTCAAGATCTAATGGAGTACATAATCCCATTTTATATATCCTATCTATAAAATCTTTGGGCTTATCTTTATAAGAGCTATTAATTACTTTAGAAATACCTACATTTGATGATTGAACAAATGCATCTCCAATCGATATTTTTCCATAACCCCCTTTTTTGGAGTCTCTCATTGTTTTATCATAAAATTGATGTGTTCCGTCTTCAGTGTCAACCGAGTCTAAAAGGGAATAAAAATCATCTTCTAAACCAGCTATAACTGAAGCTAACTTAAAAGTGGATCCTGGCTCTGAATGTTCTGCAATTGCATGGTTATAGTGTTCATCAAAAACACCATCTTCATATTTTAAATTTGCAATTGCTTTGATGTGGCCAGATTCAACTTCCATTAAAACAGCCGTTCCCCAATCTGCATCATGATGTTTTAATGCACTTTTAAGAGCCTTTTCAGTTACATCTTGAATATCAATATTAATAGTAGTTACAATATCATTTCCAGATTTTGGTAATGAATTAAGATCTGACTCTTCGTTTCTCCAAAAACTTTTACCAACTCTTTGTTTTAATTGTAATCCATCAGTTCCAGATAAGGTTTTATTATAAGCACGCTCTAAGCCTATTGGATTTGACTCTCTTAATACTCCTATTGTTCTTCTTGCTAATAATCCAAAGGGGTTTTCTCTATTTGGACGTTCTTCAGCAATTAAACCACCTCTATTTTTTCCAAGTTTTAAAATTGGGAAACTCTTTAGCATAGTAAGTTCATTATGAGAAACCTTATTTCTGAGCTTTACATATTTATTTCTTTTTTTAGACTTGTTCTGGCGTAAATATTGCTCATATTTCTTAGTAGATTTATCTTTAAAAAGTGTAGACAATGATTGTGACAAAATACTCACCTCTTCGTTAAATAATTGCTCATCTATAACACTTAGATCTAAAAAAACATTATACAATGGCATTGATATTGCTAATAATGAACCATCATCAGAAAATATGTTTCCTCTAGGCGCTTGTATCTTAAATAATTTTGGAAGGTTTACGCTAATTATTTCTTGATTTAATCTTTGTATTACTAAAATCTTTGAGACTACAACAAGAGCAACTACGCACATAAGGACGTAAAGTGAGATAACTCTATAATTAACTTTATTCTTCATTGATATCAATAATATAGACTGGAGTTAAGGAAGTTTCTAATCCTTGATTTGATACCATTTCTTCAATTGTAGATCTCTTGTAAATACTCATTAGTTGAGATTTTGTTGTTATATACCTTAATCTAAGGTCAGCAACCTCATACTCAAGATTGACAGATTTTCGCTGTAAACTTTCAGCATGGAATGTCAACCTAATATTTATTAATAGAAGAGAAACAATGAGAAATAAAAAAGGAACATATTTTCTATTTTGAGTTTTTGAAAAGAAATCTCCTTTTAAAATTGAGAAAACTGATATTTTATTTTTTTTACTACTCATTTATATTTTTTCAGCAATTCGTAATTTTGCGCTCCTTGAGCGTTTATTTTTTTTGCATTCTTCTTCATTAGGAATAATTACTTTTTTATTTATTGGCGCATATATCTTTGTAACCTTTCCAAAAAAATCCTGATTATTTTTACCATCAACATTCCCCTTATATATCAGGTTCTTTACAAGTCTATCTTCTAAAGAATGATAGGAAATAATAACAAGTCTTCCTTCACTTTTTAATAATTCAGTTGCATCACTTAGTAATTTTTTGAGTGAATTAATTTCATCATTGACCTCTATTCTAATTGCTTGAAAAATTCTTGCGAGATATTTGTTTTTATTTTTTTCAGAAAACAAACCTTCTAATGCAGCAATCAAGTCATGAGTAGATATAATTTCTTTTTCATTTCTTTTATTAAAAATTTGTTTGGCAATCTTTTTAGAATCTTTAAAATCTCCGTAATAAAAAAATATATCAGATAATTCTTTTTCAGTGTATTCATTAATAACATTAATTGCATTGAGATTACTTTCAGAATTCATCCTCATATCAAGAGAAGCATCAAATTTATAAGCAAAACCTCTTTCAGGTACGTCTATTTGATGTGATGAAACACCTAAATCAGCTATTAGCCCATCTATTTTTGTTATACCTTCTAATTTTAAAAAGTTTTTAATGTATTTGAAGTTTGATCTAATTAGCTTGAAGTTAAGATTTGGAAGCTTATTTCTTATTGCATCTTTGTCTTGGTCAAATGAAAAAAGAAAACCATCTTTTATATTTTTTATTATTTCCTTTGAATGCCCTCCCCCTCCAAATGTGACATCAACATAAACTCCATTTGGTTTTATATTTAAACCATTAATACTTTCAGATAGTAATACAGGATTATGGTATGTCATCTGCAGATAGATAACTGTTATCACCCATAACTTCTTCGGCTAAATCACCAAAATTCTTAAGAGATTTTGATACTGAAATTTCGTATTCTTTTTTATCCCAAACTTCAATTATATTAACAGAAGAAGACAATACAATCTGCTTTTCTAATCCAGCAAATACAATTAAATCCTTGGGAATTAAGATTCTTGACGAACTATCAAGATTTACAATTTTTAAACCTGACATATATGATCTTATAAAATCATTATTCTTCTTTACAAAACGATTTAATTGATTTACTTGATTGACAATTTTATTCCACTCAGACATAGGATGTATCTCTAAACATTTATTAAAAACACTGCGCTTTACAACAAAACCATCAGAAATGACAGAAGCAATTTGTTTTTTAAGTGAAGACGGTAACATAATTCTTCCCTTAGAATCTGCCTTACACTCATATGTACCTAAAATGTTAATCATAACTGTAAATATAATAAATTACCCCACTATTTACCACTTTACCCCACTTTGTTGATAACTTTTACCACACATTAAGAAATCAATCATTGTTAACCATTCATTCTCTTTAATTATAATTTTCGTTACTTTGTAATTCCCAAAAAAAAATTATGGTTAACTCTTCTGGCGGTTTTACATATTTAGAGAAAGGTAAAGGACAGCCTATTATTTTACTTCACGGTTTAATGGGTGGGGTAGAAAATTTTGGAGAGATGGTAGATTTTATATCAAATGACTATAAAGTTTATGGATTAGATTTAAAGTTATTTGAAACACCATATTTAAAATGTTCGGTTAAAAATAAAGCAGAATATCTTCTTAAATTCATGAACCATTTAGGCCTTGAAAAGGCTTCGCTTTTAGGTAATTCAATGGGTGGGCATATAGGACTTATTTTTACAAGACTATATCCTGAAAAAGTAGACTCATTAATTTTAACTGGCAGTTCGGGTTTATACGAAAGTGCCTTTGGAAATTCTTTTCCAAGAAGAGGAGATTATGATTACATAAGAGTGAAGACGGAAGAAGTTTTTTATGATCCAAAAGTTGCAACAAAAGACTTAGTAGATAGAGTATTTGAGATTGCAAATAAAAGAGATTCAACAATAAGACTTTTAGCATTTGCTAAATCAGCAATAAGACACAATATGGCCAAAGATTTACCTAAAATGAATCTTCCTGCATGCTTAATATGGGGAAAGTATGACAAAGTTACCCCTCCTCATGTTGCTGAAGAATTCAACACACTATTGCCAAATTCATCTTTATTCTGGGTAGATAAATGTGGTCATGCTCCAATGTGGGAACATCCAAAAGAATTTAGTGAAATAGTCCTAAAATGGCTCAAGAGTAACATATAGCATGATCATTAAAAAGGCTTCTTTTGTTATTAGTAATACTAATTACAAACTCTGCCCAAATGAAAAGAAAGCCGAATATGCGTTTATCGGCAGATCAAATGTTGGAAAATCAAGTCTGATAAATGCTCTTACAAACAACAAATCTCTTGCTAAAACTTCTGGAAAACCCGGAAAAACTCAGTTAATAAATCATTTTTTAATAAATGAAGATTGGTATATGGTAGATTTACCTGGATATGGCTATGCTAAAACGTCCAAGGTCTTAAGGGTAAGATTTCATAAAATGATAAATGACTATCTTCTTAATAGAAAAAATTTAATTTGCTTATTTGTATTGATTGACTCCAGACATGACCTACAATCAATTGACAATGAATTCATGCAGTTTTTAGCAGAAAACAATATTCCTTTTACCATGGTATTTACTAAAATCGACAAACAGGGGAAAAGTACACTCGCAAAGAATTTCAATAAATTCAAAACAACTATGCTAAATGATTGGGAAACTCTTCCCAAGCATTTTATGACTTCTTCAATAAAAAAAACTGGATTAAAAGAATTATTAAGTTATATATCTGAGCTAAATACGAGTTTTCAATCTAGCCAAGAATCTTAGTTTTTTCAGCAAAAAAGGCACAATAGTCTCTTAAGCCTTCAGCTAATTTCCCTTCTCCCGTAGATTTTTCTAAAGATGTAGCCATACCCATCATGTTTTGATGATACAAAATAAACATATCGTTAACAGGCATATCTTTTGTCCATATATCTACTCTTAATGTTTCTTTCTTTTTAGCATCCCATGCAGCAATCATTAGAGCTTTTAAATTTATACTACTATCATCAATCTCATCTCCTAACATATCAATTCCTTCAGGAAGATTATTTTCATCAAGTGTTACTTCAAATTTTAATATTTTTTTCATTCTATGGTTTATATTTTGATTGAGTTAGTATTTTCATAAAATTCTCTTCAAACATAAGCTCATTAATAGAAACTTCATTATTATTTTTCATGTATTTCTCAACAATATTATATCCAATGAAGTAAGCTATTCTTGAAGGCGATTCTTGTGTCATTCCTTTTGAAAAAGGAGCATGATTAAGGTACGATCTATATTCTTTTTCTCTGCTTGAAAATAATAGGTCATTATCTATTAAAAATGCCCAAATAGATGATTCATTTTTATCACACCATTCTAAATCAGTTTTACTAAATCTTAATTGATCTACAAGAGGAAAATTCTCAAGCGTATTAGAAATTAAATACATTATTTTTCCTTTATATATTAATTCAGAAAGAAAATTAGTTCGCTTATTAGTAAAACTAAAAAAACTATCATACCAAGCCTCCATAACATTTGGAGTAATAAATTTAGCTTGTTTTTGTAAACGCAAATATTCTGGATCACCAAGTCTTTGATAAAAAACACTATTTTTCCCAAGATAAAAATCTAAACCAATAGCAATAAGAGAGTCTTCAACAATTACTCCATAATTAAAACCACTAAACATTGTAATAATATTAGGAATAGGATACTCTGGAAATAAAGTTTTAAAATTATATAGAGAATTACCTATATTATCATTTAGATTGGCAATGGAAGAAAATCTTATATTAATTGTGTCATAGACCTCTCTCATATCATTATTATTAATAAATGATAGAATTTGACTGTTAACTATTGTATTATTATTGGTGTTGAAAAGAAATTTATAATAAGAAAAAGCAAAAGATCCAACTTTATCTTCCCACTTTAATCTATCAGCAAAAATATTAGAATCGTTAGTTTTAAAAAGCTGATTTTCAAATCGATATATCTCAATTGTATTTTCATCTTCTTTATTTAAACTACATGCAACAAAAAGCAAAAGAACGATTGTAGTGAAATATTTCATATAAACAAAGATAATAATCCCGTACATTTGCAACAAGAATATGAAAACAAAAGAAATTATTGATCATATAAAGAAATGGCTGATTTCTTATAATAAAAGCTCTAAAGCCAAAGGATTTATTATTGGAATTTCAGGCGGTATTGACTCCGCTGTAACCTCAACCTTATTAGCCCAAACAAAGCTACCATTACTATGTCTTGAAATGCCAATTCATCAACAATCTAGTCAAGTTTCTAGAGGTAGAAAACATATAAAATGGCTAGAAAAAAAATATGAAAATGTAAGCTCTTTAGAAATTGATTTAACAGATCTTTTTGAAAGTTTTAAAAAAATTTCAAATACTGAAAATCAAGATACAAATCTTGCTTTAGCTAATACCCGATCAAGATTAAGAATGACAACACTATATTACAATGCACAGATAAACAATTATCTGGTAGCTGGTACTGGCAATAAAGTAGAGGACTTTGGTATTGGCTTTTATACAAAATATGGCGATGGTGGTGTTGACATAAGTCCTATAGCAGATCTATTAAAATCTGAGGTTTTTCATCTTGGAAAAGAACTTGGAATAATAAATGAAATTCTAATAGCCCCTCCTACTGATGGACTTTGGGATAACAACCAAACTGATGAAGAGCAGATTGGCGCAACTTATGATGAATTAGAGTGGGCTATGAAAAACATCAGTAAGCAAGATCTTTCTCAAAAAGAAGAAAAAATAATGAATATTTTTAAAAAATTTAATCTGGCAAACAAACACAAGATGATACAAATTCCTGTTTGTAAAATTCCAAAAAAATTCAGAAACTAGTTTGAACACATAAGAGCTAATAGGCCTTTTTGGAAGAGAAAATAATTATCCAAAAAATATTTCATTAAATTAGCGATAACAAAAACAAAAAACATAATCTATGAAAAATATTGAAACACCTCTAACATGGGGATTAGGAGTACTGGCTATTATACTAATTGTACTTAGCTCACTAAACACAACATCAGTAGACTTTAATATTAGTAATGTAAATTCAGATGTAAATGATGGCTTTAATTTAAATCATGACCATCAAACTCAAAACGAATCATCATTTAACATAAAAGATCCAAATATGGGTATTGCAGCAATGGCTGAATCTTTTGGAGGGGAAGTTATATTTGATGAGGGTGAAGACAATATTATTATGATTGCTGACACCAATGCTTTTGAAGTTATTTTTGACGATGGTGAACAGAAAATTATTATCGTTGCTGATGAAGATAATTCTGACGAATAAATTATTGAATTTTTGATTTAACCAATATCATTAAGATAAAAATGGAACTTATAAAGGAAGATATCCTTCCTATGTAATCTCCGAATT
>Ga0233432_10000824_pt1 | contig 29773 bp, 28 predicted proteins | sample SI_122_August201_6_FD_179870 | JGI IMG/M metagenome (GOLD analysis project Ga0233432, IMG submission 179870) | Seawater microbial communities from Saanich Inlet, British Columbia, Canada - SI_122_August2016_10_MG | ecosystem: Environmental > Aquatic > Marine > Inlet | place: Canada: British... | reverse complement strand
CCGACACGCGTTACGAAATGCTCTAATCGTTCCTTCAAGATCTCGAACAACCACTATTGGCACGCCGGCAGAAGCTCGCGCTACGTAGGAGCCGGGTTCAGGCAATGCAGCCACCGGGCAAAAAGGAATTGGTAATCGTCGCATGAGTTGCCTTTCGGCATCAAAGCGTGCTTGAGAACTGTAATTTTCAACCGGCTCATACCAATCCTCTTCACCAAGATCAGTAGTACCCTTATCAATATGGTTGAGAATTTGGTCAAGAAGTTCCGCATCATTTCGCATCGAGCATGCTCCGAATTTTTAGTATGTCAGTAACTTGTTAGTTGAATATTTCTTCGTTGATAGTCTTTCCAGCTGTCAACGAACTTCTATCAACTTACTATCAATCATCTTCTGCCTGAAATGTTCGCCAACAATAGAGCCCTGCCGATACACCACGGCTGGAGTTCCTATCGGTGCTGGAATAGTTAGAGCCAGGTGTGCGCCTTCACTATGGTATTGCTGTCCCGTGAACGCGTGTATCCACGTACCTGCCGGCAGGCGAATAGAAACTTCGTTTACACCCTCATCTAACACTGGAGCAAACCACAGTTCACTGCCTATCGTGTACTGCTGGTACGATAGCGTCCAAAAGCTCTGCTCATTCGGATAGAGAAGAAAGGGGTGGCGCACAACAGGCCAGCCTTTTTCTGCAGCTTCATCTACCAGTGTGCGCCGGTAATCATGCCAGGCGTTGTAGATGTTGGAGAACCTGGCGATATGAGTCAGAGTTTCCTGGTCGGTATCGAACTGATGAGACCAGTCGGGCCTCAGACCTTCATGGGTGCGAAAGATGGATTGGAATGCACCCAATTCGATCCAGCGTAGCATTAGTTCTTTGGTGCGTCGTATTGAGGCCGGTGCGCCTCGGGCATCACCGTCAAGCGCCAGCCATCCGCCTACATCGCTGTGGTTGAAGGCAAAACCTGAAATGCCACTGGTTAACATCGCAGTCACGGCGGTCTTGATACCGTCGTAGTTGTCCCAGTTTGAAGCTTGATCGCCTGCCCAGAACAGCGTCGAAGCGCCTGGGCTGCGGGTAAAGGCAGCACGCATGAAGAAAACAGCCTCGTCTTCCATGCCGGCTTCTTCGATGGCCTCGCGATTCAGAGTAGCCCAGTACTCGGGATAGCGGTTGTGTGCTTCGGTGGGGCTTTCACCTGAATACAGCTGCGCATCAAGGGGGAGGGCCTCGCCGAAGTCCGCCATCCAGCCGGATAGCCCCGCGCCGATTAGTTCAGTCTTGATAACATCTTTCAACCATTCCCTGGCGGCTGGGTTGGTCACATCGACAACATAGGCCAGGAAGTTGGCGCCACCGGTTGTGGCGAGACTGCCGTCTTTCCTGCGAATCAGGAAGTCCTGTTGAAGGGCTTCTTGGGACAGATTGCGCCGGAAATACTCTTTCCCAGCTTCTTCGAGTTCATGCACGTAGGGGTTGATATACCCCATGACGCGAATGCCGTCAGACTGCAGTGCGCCAACCATGTCGCTCCAGCGGTTGTAGCGTACCTCGTCCAGCTCCCAATTCCACCAAAGCCGGGAACCCTGTGCAACCTGTCGCTTGCCTTCCCAGTCCTGCATCCACATGGCTGATAGGATCGCGTTTTCGTCTTGCAGGGAGCTCGCCGCTTCCAAAATTCTGTCGCTGCCGCCCTGAATTCCGAGAATGAGCCCCTTGGTTGACCATTCCGGCAAAGCGCGCATGCGACCGGAATAGGTTGTGAAATGCTCGATTAGATCGAGAGGAGAATCACCCACGATGAGACGTGCCACAAGCTTGTTGGAATAGACCTCCATAGCGATCTGATTGTCATTGCGCAGGTCGATGGTAGAAAACTCCGCATTCTCCAGCATCAATGAACGTATATCAGTTGTAATGAAATGTGGAATGGGGGCGTAGGTTGAATACCATTCTCCCGCAGCACTGACGCTTCTGCTGTCAAACCAGTCGGTGAGGGGCTGCGCGCCCCGAGAGAGACCCTGTTCGTCTACCATGATCGGTATACGGCGCCCTTTGAAGTCAAATGCGCTGTATTGTTCACCAAATCCGAAGACTCGCTCTTCAGCGCGGGAAGTAAATAGAAGTCCCGTGCGTCCAACGACATCACTATCGATAGTCAAATCGAACTGAAGCTGTCCTTCGCCCACCTGAGAAAGCTTCAGGCTATAGTCAATTGCGCCGAAGCCTGCACAGCTTAGGGTGCCCGCGATGGAGAGAGCATCGCTGCTGCTGACGGCACTACTTACTGATTGGTCTGAGCAATAGGCGTCGACCTGCTCCTGCATATGGGAATAACCGGTTCCCGGATGCGCGTCCACCGAGGCAATCGCGGCCAGCACAAACCCGGAGCCTGGAAGGCTTTGCCATTGAGTCTGTTGCGGCTGGGCTAGGGATGAGATTACTAATTGCGCATCACTGTTGTCATTCCCCTGCCAGGAAACCTGGAAACCACCAATAGTGTATTCCCAGTTTGTAAAATCTCTCTGGGACGTATCGAGCGGCTGGGTCAGTAGCTCAGGTGCATCCTCGTTAGTGAATTGAGCAAAAGCGCTGCTGACAAATACGTTGAGTGCAAGAATACTAACAAGCAACACGTGGCGAATAATTTTTATGCAAGCCTCACTTGGTTTCTTAAACACTGTATCTTTCCAGGCCCTCTTCATTTAAATCGCAGCCTATGCCAGGTCGATCTGTTAGGAGAAAGTCGCCGTTCTCCCATACGAATGGGTCGACAATTATCTCGTTAAAGAATAGCCCCGACTTGTAGATGCTTTCTGAAATCAGGAAGTTCGGTACATTGGCACACAGTTGAATTGCTGCTGCCGTGATGATGGGGCCTCCCCAAACGTGGGGTGCCATTAATACATAGTTAACCTCCGCCAGAGTTGCAATCTTCTTGCAGGCGGTGATGCCGCCTGCGCTGCCGAGGTCAGGCTGTGCAAAGGCGCAGGCACCTTCTGCGAACAGGTTCTGAAATTCATGAGGTGATACCAGGCGCTCACCGGTTGCTATTGGAATAGACGTCTCACGTGCTATCTCACCCATTTCCTTAAAATTGCGGGGAGGGCATGGCTCCTCGAACCATAAAGGATCATAAGGTTCCATTCGCTTTGCCAATCGTATGGCGGCAGAAGGTGTGGTTTGCCCGTGTGTGCCGATAAGAATATCAGCGCGGGTGCCTATTGCATCGCGAATTGCCTCGCAGGCACGTTCGGTGTGGTCATACTCGGCCTGAGATAGCTCCCAGGGTGCGCCGCTTGCTCCGCCGTCTTTTGATTGCGGGATAGGATCAAATTTCAGGGCAGTGAACCCTTCGTCTACCAGGCGTGCAGATTGCTCAGCGAGAGCCTCTGGTCTCTGTGTCCAGTTACGAATGGTCTCGCCAGGCGGAGACATGTTGACGGTGTCGTAAATATAGGTATAGCTGCGGATGCGATCGCGATATGCGCCTCCTAACAGATTATATACAGGCGTGTCGTAATGCTTGCCAGCAATGTCCCACAAGGCAGTGTCAAACGCGCTAATTAGACCGAAGGCGACGTAGTCAGCGTGCTGATGAGTCAGGCCTCTGACCAGCCTGTGGTAGAGGGTTTCCGTTTCCAGAGGATTGTTGCCTTCAAGGTAGCGGGTAAAAATCTCCTGCATGCGCAACTTGTAGCTCTGTTCCTGACCGTTCAGTGCGCCCAAAATTGCAGTCTCGCCCCACCCCACCAGGCCAGTATCGGTTTCTAACTTGACGAAGTACCAGGTGCCACCGCCCCATTGCGGAGGTGGCACTTTGATTACATAGGGGGTCATGCTCACGAGCTTGGGCGCTGAATTCAGGCTAGAGTTGGCGCGTGCGCTCTGGCCAATGGCCTGACTAGCGGGCAATGCCATGGTGAGGCCCGCGGCTTTTAGAAAATGTCGACGACTGTTTTTCATTTTAGTATTCCCTCAATTAGCTCGCATCGTGAAATCAACAACAGCAAAGTTAGCAAGAAAAAAGAGCGTCTGCCACGTATGCTATGAGACGCTCGTAATTTAGCAATTAGAAAATTGCTGTAATTTTGGCTAAGCAAGCTGTTGCGAATTTGTTGAAGACGGAGTTGAGATTCATGTGCTATCTCTCGGTACTCCTGCGGTATCAAGTCCTGAGCTGTCTGCGGCATCGGGTTGTAAACTATACTCAGGGGCTAGAATTCCATGGAGCCACCTCATCGGTAGAGTCTAAAGCTTCATAGGCTGGCTTTGCCACCTCAAGAAAAATCACTACGCATTCGGATTGCCTTGGCAGCGCTCGCTCTGGCGGCCAGTTTGCCGTTCTTCTGGAAAAAGTCTGCTTCGACAAAGCCGGTTGTACGACCGCGATTAACGAGGCGTCCCTCTATGCGAATAATGCCGCCTTGCATGGGACGGAACATGCGCGTGGTGAGTTCCGTGGTGGTGAACCATTCGCCGTCTTCCAGCGCGCTAGCCATAGTCATTGACACAATATGATCAGCTAACGCTGCTATCCATCCACCAAAAACACGTTCATCTTCAATATCGCGACTACCGTCGTTAGGCCATTCATAGATAACACGCCCGTAAGATACTTCCTTCAGCCAAAGGTGGGGTTTTATTCCTAGATTGCGAATTCCCGGAGGAAGCTGCCCGTCTTCTGACCTTAAGACTTTAAAGAATTTCTCTTGTTGTTTAGATAACTCGGTACGCTGTGTTTTGCTCATTGTTTTCCAGTCGGTTTTGGCTTTACTTCAACTTAGTTCAAAGTGATAAAGCTATGAGAGTTTTTTTATTGCTTATTCAGGTCCATGGTTGCAGAGAAGCTATCAAAAAACCGGGGCACGCTAGATAGGACGCCCCAGCCAGTAACACGGACGCCAACAGCAGAGTAACAGCGGTTGGAAGCTCAATCGTGAGAAACTCTCCACAGGAAACACCGTTGTCTGTATCGCGCCCCGGTCTTGCTTTATGCTATTCACTAATAATCCTGCCTAGCCGCGCATTGATACGATATAGTATCAAATTATGGGCGCTCATTGCTGGTACTGGCGTACCGGTGCCCAGTCGAACCACTGAGATGGGGGCCGCAGGGCTTGTGAGCGATTCCTGCTTAGAATCCACCAGTTAGAATTGCTAAACAGAGTGTCTACTCAATTCGTCACAAGAGATAGAACAGAGGACACCAATATGATAATTCGGTTTATTACGCTACTACTCTGCGCCTGTTTTGTCGGCAGCGGGGGCTTCGCGCAGTCAGTTGACACCTACGAAATACCAAGAACTGAGTACGGTCAGCCTGATCTGCAGGGAGTCTGGGGCACGCGATTCAGTACCATGTTGGAGCGCCCCGAAGGAATGCCTGCGGTGTTGCCACCGCAACAGGCTGCAGGATTTGCTCAGGCAATTGCGCAGGTGGGCGAAGGAACGAATACGGATCCAGATATTGAGAGATTTGGAGCCCCGGTTCTAGCTGTCGTGAACGGAGAGCACCGAACCTCCGTTGTCATTTATCCGGAAAATGGCCAGTTGCCCTACAATGAACTGGGCGTTCAACGGTCTTCTCATGGTTACTTTGAAGGTATTGGCTATGATGGCCCTGAACAGCGACCCGGAACCGAGCGCTGCATAGAGGCCTGGGGTTCTCCGCCAATGCGTGCTTTTATGTATCAGCTGTATCACGGTATTGTTCAAACCCCTGACATGATCGCGATCGTCAGCGAAGAAGTCTCCCCGCTAAGGGTTATCTATATGAATGGGGAAAGTCGCCCTGACGCCCTTAGAAGTATGGAAGGGCATTCCATCGGCCACTGGGAAGGTGACACACTGGTGGTGGAAACTAGGCACTACAGCGATGTGAATCCTGAGCGGGCTACAATTGGCCGCCCAATGTTAATAAGCAGTGCAGCGCGCGTGACTGAACGCTTTACTCGCCTATCAGACACTGAGTTAAATTATCAGTTCCGAGTCGATGACCCCACATATTATACGGAGCCTTGGGAAGGTGAATTTTCATTCACCCGCGATGATTCTGGTCACATCTATGAGTATGCCTGCCATGAAGGTAATTACAGCATGACGGGTGCGCTCAGAGGCGCTCGCTATGAAGAGGCGCAAGCGAATCAGGAGGTAGATGACTGATTCGAAAATGCAGCGAGTAGAAAGTAATCAAATTGCAAAGTCTGTCTTTGGGCAGACTTTGCGATAAATGGTTAAGAAATCGCAATGATTAAATTTTCAAGAATGTTTTTTTTACTTCCCTTCATCGCACTGATTGCCAGCAGTGCGCACGCCCAAACTCTCCCAGAAAACCAGTACTTTGATTCCGATGGGGTGAGAATTAGATATATCGAATTGGGCTCTGGTGAGCCTGTTATTGCTATCCATGGCTATACGCGAAACAGTGATGCCTGGTTAGAGAGAATTGCCGATTTAGCCGAAAGTCACCGTCTTATACTCTTTGATCAAAGAGGGCATGGGCTTAGCGATAAACCGCATTCGGTGTCAGAATATGGCCGAGAAATGGGGCATGATGTAATACGTCTTATGGATCATCTCGATATTCCCAAGGCTCATATCCTCGGCTACTCACTTGGAGTAGCGCCAATAGGCATGCTTATAACTGAGAACGAAACGAGGTTTATTTCTGCCGTATTCGGCGGAGGAGCAGCCAGATGGGAATGGGGAAGCCCCACGGATCTATCAAATCAACACGGGTATGAGAGAATGTTGAGCTCTCCCCGGCAATTACGATCGCGACCTGCTTTAGGTGGCCAAGATCAAATAGCACTTGCCAATCTTCGATTGGCAGAAAAGAATTTAGTTGTATCTAAAGAGAGGCTGTCAAACACAAGCCTACCTATTCTGTCTATTGTGGGTAGTGAAGATCCTGCAATGGAAGCTGTGATGGAGTTTAAGAATGTGGTGCCGGCTATGGAGTTAGTTGTGATTGAAGGCGCATCGCATCTATCGACACCGGGGCGCCCTGAATTTGTTCGCAGCATTCAGGATTTTTTGGGCAGAAGCAGACTGAAATAACACTGGCGAGCTCGTCGCAAACTGCAGTCACAATTAGTCGAACTCTGCTTTAGAATTAGTAGTCTCCCTGAATTTTTTACTATTTCTCCTGCAATGGATAAATCAAATTTTCTAATCCATTCACTTTAATTTCATAGCTTAGTTGAAGCAGTTCGCCGAGTTGTCCTTGCGGAAATCCCTGCCTGGCAAACCAGACCAGGTAGGGTTCTGGTAATTCAATCAGCGTTCTGCCCGTGTACTTACCAAAGGGCATTTTCATATTGGCGATCTTATTAAGGTTCTCGGGATCTAACATTTTCTATCGTGGTTTCCTGAAGGAAGGGTGCCGCAAACATACAGGATTCGGGGAAATATGCAGTAGTTCAGAGGCAATGTGATTGTTCATCAGGAAGGAGGAACCTAATCAGTCTTCGGGCTATTGCTGCCCTGTGTCGCCCACAGTCGAGCCACAGGAGCAAGGGTTTTCTGAAGTGCGCGTGTCTGCTTTGTTGTACGAGCCGGCGAGTTAAAACGGTAAGTCAGAGTGCAATGTGTATGGCGTTTAGCAATGGTTTTTATCATGATCAATTTCTTCTTATGTACGTGAGCCTCACATCGGTGTAAATCTTGTCGACCTTGTCGCCATCGATTAAAAAAATGGTAATTAAATTATCATCACTAAGAGAGTACCAAATATTATCCTTCTCAAAAAATTCGAGCATCTCATCTCTGATTTCTTTATTGCTTATCCTGAAACTATCGGTTTCTAAGGGATCTATCTCAGTTCTATCTTGGTCAATTGTTCTAGCTTGGCTTTCGCTTGTTTCTCCAGGTGTTGTAACTTTGACACCAGAGTCGCAGCCCAGTAGAAAAATTATTAGGATTAGTGCTGGTAAAACTCTCATTTGACTCACTTCTTCTGACTTGGGTCCGGTTAGGTATTCCTGCGCCACTAACCAGTTGTCTCCAAAAACTGTCAGAACTTGATCACGAATTCTAGTAAAAATTGCCATCGACACAGGTTTTATTCTGAATTAAGAGGATTTCAGTCAACAGCGTGACCGATTCCCGAGTTTAATCAATGAGTTAAATCTGGAGAAGCAGGGTATGCTACGCAGTGTGCTGTGAATTTCTTGTAGATGTGCCCATAAACTACTGTAGCTCTATATGCCCCTAGATTAAGCTACCCCCGAACCCCCTTGCTGCTATGATGAGCGCTGCCCCTGACCGACAATCTATCGAGCTTCTATGCCATTTTTAAAACTTGGATTATCTAATCCTATTGTACAAGCGATTGACGAATTGGGTTATACAACTCCTACCCCGGTTCAGAAACAAGCCATCCCCATCATTCTTTCTGGTAAAGACCTCATTGCCACTGCGCAAACGGGGACAGGTAAAACCGCCGCGTTTGTTCTACCGCTATTAACCCTCTTGAAAAAAGAGAACAAAGAGAACAAAGAGCGCACCTTGCGAGGTAAACGTATACGCGCCCTTGTCCTGACTCCCACACGGGAATTAGCGGTGCAGGTTGCTGAGGATGTTGAGCAGTACGGCAAGCATGTAAACCTAAGTTCTATGGCGGCGTATGGCGGTGTTGACAGCGAACCACAGAAGAAGCGCTTAATTAAAGGCATTGATATTTTAGTGGCCACTCCGGGCAGATTGCTGGATTTGACCCATCAGCGTGCGCTGCATTTTGATGAGATTGAAGTGCTGGTGTTAGATGAAGCAGATCGAATGGTGGATATGGGTTTTGCTGATGATATTAAGAAGATCATCGAGCGCTTACCTGCAGATCGTCAAAACCTATTGTTTTCGGCTACCGTGAACAATGGCGTTCGCATCTTTGCCGATCATTTCTCAGCCAGCAAAATGGGTCGGCGCGCTGTTGAGATATCGATTTCACCAGAAGACATTGCGGCACCCAATATTGACCAGTGGTTAATCACCGTAGATAAAGACACAAAGTCTGCCTTGCTAAGTCACTTGATTAACGAGCAGAAGTGGGATCAGGCGTTAATTTTTATCGAGAAGAAACACTCTGCTGCCAAATTGGTGGCTCAACTTGCAAAACGCGGTATTGAAGCAGATGCCATTCACGGTGATAAAAGCCAATCCATGCGTGAAAAGATTTTGGCTGATTTTAAATCTGGAAAACTAAAATACTTAGTTGCCACAGGCGTTGCCGCCCGCGGTTTAGATATTGGTGAGCTGAGTCGCGTAGTTAACTATGACCTGCCCTTTAAACCTGAAGAATACATTCACCGCATTGGCCGAACGGGTCGTGCTGGCGCTACAGGCGAAGCCATATCGTTTGTGGCAATGGGTGATTTTAAAAATTTATGCGCCATTGAAAGCCGTTTAAACCATGTCATCAATCGGAAAGAAATCGAAGGCTTTCCGGTTAGAAAAGTCGTTCCCGTTTCAATTTTAAATTATGTTCGCAAGAGCAAACGGTAGCGGCTTATGCTTAGCAATGTATAACTGCTTCTAATCCTTTAGTGTCGAAGTTGGTATTGCTACTTTTACACTGTCCATTTCGCTAAGTGCACCTGTATTAATTCGATTAAAGTGCCGTCAGGGTCAATGCAAGTTGCGATTTCGGCCAAGCCACCCGTAGTTGTCTGAGGTGAACTGATGAACTCAATATCTAAGTTCACAAGCCTTTCGTGTCATCAGCAAGAATTGAGGATCCAAGACAGGTTCTTACCAACCCCAAATCAGGGTTAACCAGAGGCTCCGATTGAGATAAATCATCATATTGTGTAAGGCCAATTTTTGAAAATCCATTATTCAATTGCATGATACAGGCTCGCCCAGCGGCATTCGCAGGCAAACCTAAAGCTGTGCGATTGCCAATATCGACTGGGCTTGAGTTTGCGTCGATAGTTAGGCCTAATTAGAGGATTCCGGTGATAAAAATTTCAAATCCTAGCTTTTCATAAAATGCAATTGAAGTGTCAAGGTTGCTTACATTTATGTTGATGTGTCCCCAGCTAAGGCTTGCAGTCTGGTCAGTCATTTGTGTCTCCTCGGCATCTTGTGCGAAAACGGTATAGCTTGTAAGAAATGGGCTGGCAGCGAGAATAATTACAAGCTCTTGGGATAATTTGGAAAGGCGGGGTTCAGGGCGAAAAAATTTCTGAGGGAAAAATTTGGATAGCCGAAGGCTGGACTTTAGCGTGAGCGCAGGGCTGTGCGAGTTAAGAATACAGCTAGCCTTACGGCAATTTTTTCCTGTGGGCTTCGCGCTGGGGCGCTCGTTGCAAACTGCTGGCGTAATTTGTCAAACTACCGACACGTGGGCATTCAGTAGACAGTGCCAACGATTCGTTAGCAAACTCAATGAATTAAAATAGCGACATACAAAGTGTATTGAGAAGTGTGCTATAAATGCTTGCTGAATTTTTATGCGAAGCTCCATTATTATTACTCTGGCCCCATTTATTTCTCACCACGCCTTAAGAAATATATCTATGAAGCATCGAGCCGGACTATACCGCCAAGCCTATTTTGTATTGATAATTCTTGTAGCTACTCTATTAAGCGCAAGCCCAAATTCGTCCAATGCTCAAGAGGAGGAGCTTGAAGAGATTATAGTGACGTCGACGCGCAGCCGACGCAGCTTCGAAGCCCTGCCTACGCGGGTTGAAGTGCTCGGGGGTGAAGAGATAAGCGAAAAGGCGAACATGAAGCCGGGTGATATTCGCATGATGCTGAATGAGAGCACTGGTATACACGTTCAACAGACATCTGCCACCAGCTTTAATTCATCAATTCGCATTCAGGGTCTAGAGGGTAAGTATACGCAATTATTGCGCGATGGATTGCCACTTTATAGTGGGTTTTCCGGAGGCCTTAGTCTGCTGCAGATTGCTCCGCTCGATCTGAGGCAGGTTGAAGTCATCAAGGGAGCGAATTCGACCTTGTACGGTGGAGGCGCGATCGCAGGTCTGGTCAATCTGGTCACCCAGGTTCCCACTGACGAGCCAGAGCTATCCCTGCTCATGAACGGCACATCTGCCGATGGGCTGGATGCCAGTGCTTTCTACAGTGCAAGAAGTGGCGATTTAGGATCTACGGTATTTACCTCCTACAACATGAGTGATGGTTATGATCCTGCCGATATCGGTTTTAGCGCCATCCCAAAATTCGAGCGCTGGACAATTAATCCAAAGCTGTTTGTCTATGGCGACGACAGCGAACTGAGTCTTGGCATCAGCGCGGTTAAAGAGAGCCGTCTGGGCGGCGATATGCAATACATTGCCGGAGATCGCTCCCAAGCTTTTTATTTCGAAGACAGTTCCACTCTCAGGCTTTCTACTCAGCTGGCATATTCCCGACTCTACGAGTCAGGAAATGAACTGGTACTGCGCAACAGTGTTAGCCGGTTTCGTCGCGAATTGCTGGTGCCGGAATTCGAATTCAGTGGCACGCAACTTTCGAGTTTTTCTGAATTGCACCTGCTTGGTACAAGCGGTTCATTGGACTGGGTCGCAGGAGTGAATCTGTGGACTGAGGGTTTTGATCAGGACACCGGTACCACGCCGATGAGGATAGATTATGAGCAACACACTATCGGTGTGTTTGCCCAGGGAACTCAGTTTCTGTCTGAAAACTGGTCGCTGGAAGCCGGGTTACGCGTAGACCATGACGCCGACTACGGAGAGTTCATCTTGCCGCGTATATCGCTGCTTTATACCGGCATTCAGAATACTGCCGTGCGCCTGGGGGGTGGTTTGGGATACAAGCTGCCAACGCCTTTTTCAGAAGAAGCACAACGGCTGCAATTTCAGGGCATACAGCCACTTCAGGTTGACAGTCTTGCAGCCGAACGCTCTGCGGGAGTCAATGCTGACCTGAATCATTCGCTGCAGCTTTCTGATTCGCTGTCACTCGACCTTAACTTGTTGTTGTTCTATACCAGAGTGAGTGATCCGCTCAAACTTGTTGAGGCGGGAGCCGGCCAGTACGTTTATCGTCAGCCTGTCCCTCATCTCGATACTCGCGGTGCCGAGATGAATGCGGTGTGGAGATGGGAGCCTTTCAAGTTCTTTCTTGGCTATACCCGCGCCGACGTACGCGAGCATCAGCAGAGTGAAACTGTTGAAGCGCTATTAATTCCTAAAGACCGGGTTAACATGGTTTTTGTCTATGAGCGGGAAGACGATATTCGTATTGGGTTGGAAGCCTATTACTATGGCCGGCAGGCTCTGCAATCAGGCGCAAAGAGTCCTGACTATTGGGTCTTCGGCCTGATGACCGAAAAGATCGTAACCGATGGCTTCTCTTTCTTCCTCAATTTTGAGAATTTTGGCGATACTCGTCAGACTCGCGATGGCGCAATTTTTACTGGCTCACAGACTAACCCAGAGTTCCTGGATATCTATGCTCCACTCGATGGCTTTGTGATCAATGGGGGTGTAAAAATCCGATTCTAGTTCTGTGTCCGATATGGGCCAAGAGAGGGTGCCCGGGGAGAGAATTCTAGAAGAGCATCTGAGTTATTCAGTTGTAGGCCCTGTTGAAAGACACATTGATTTTCGAACCATTGACACGAGAATTTTCAGTAGACCGCGTGATCGATTTTTTGTTTCACTGAGTCGGAATTTCGAATCCAGTGTGTGCTGAGACGTGTGCTATGAAATTCGATGAAATCTTGGTTAATCTTGCCAACAGATAGATCTGTTCCCTTTAATTTAAGCCAATCAGCAGCACGGCAAAAAGCGTTTCACTAGTTATTTTTGCAAGTTTTTGTCATGGGGCGGATATCACCGCTTAAGCTTTTCGACCAGTGTTTCGCAAAGGGCTTTCAATTTCAATGCGTCCCCAGCTGGCATATCGACAGCACAGGCGATCTGACCGGGTACTTTCTTTGCTGACTTTTTCAGGGAGCGACCCTGTCTTGATACAGAGACTACCTTGCGGCGTTCATCACCTTCAGCCACCTTTACATCAATCAGGCGCTTGTCTTGTAGACGGCGTAACAAAGGAGTCAGGGTGCCTGCATCGAAGCGGGTATGCGCAGCCAGATCCGAGATACTCACACCGTCTCTTTGCCAGAGGCTCATCATCACTACATACTGCGGGTACGTGAGATCGAGCTTTTCCAGCGTCTGTCGATAGGCGCGCACCAAAGCGTTAGCGGCCGAGTACAGGGAATGACAAACCTGGCGGTCTAGATCCAGTGCTGAAGGTTCACCTGGTTGATTCTCGTTCTTTTTCATAGGCATCATTTTGCACGCAAAGTAATTGACATGGCAAGTCAGTTTCTCTAGACTTTTCAAATTACTTTGTGTGCAAACCAATTAATTGGAACTAGCTATGAAAATTCACCCTTCAGCCGCCATCCTTTCCCTCCTGTGCTTTTCCTTCGGCGGCTTTAGCCAGGCTGAGAATAACGAGCCTGTTGTCGAGATAAACAACGAATCCTTCCAGTGTGTGCAAGACATGACTCCCGTTAGAGGCTTCTTTGTTGACAATCTGTTGGGTAATCTGGAAGAAACACTTTCTGTTGCCAACTCTGCCGACGGGGGTAATTACCCAACGGGTTCTGTGGTTCAGTTAGTCCCAAGTGAGATCATGGTTAAACGTGCTCCCGGTGTCAGCCCTGACACCAATGACTGGGAGTTTTTTATAATGGACACCACGACTACCGCATCCAAAATTCTCACACGTGGTTTCGCTGACGTAGTTAACCGTTTCGGCGGAAACTGCCTGTCTTGCCATGCAAAGGCAGAGCCCAAGTGGGATATGGTTTGCGAGTCTACTCATGGCTGCGATCCTATTCCTCTAACCCGTGACATACTGACTCTATTACAAAAAACCGATTTGCGCTGTGAGGACATGCCTCCACTGAGCGCCGAAGAGCAGGAAAAATTAGCGGCATTGCAACAAATGATGCAAGCGCAAAACTAGGGAGAACGTAAAAATGACTACAGGAAAGCAACTTTTTAGCACACTGGCCGACGGCAAACTAACCGTTGAAATCGCAGCAACAGACTATTCTGATCCTACTGGAAATCAGGTGCTAGTTCAGATGGAGGCCGCGCCCATAAATCCGTCTGATCTTGCCCTTCTTACCGGTGCCGCAGATTTGGAGAATGCGGAATATTCAGACGGGAAATTCGTCGCAAGCATGCCAGAGCCTTTTTTCAGTGCTCAGAAGGGGCGCCACGGATCACGCCTTCCTGTAGGTAACGAAGGAGCAGGCACAGTGATCGCTGCAGGTGAAGGCGAAGCTGCACAGGCTTTGATTGGTCAGCGAGTTGCCTGCGTGCCGGGATCAGCTTATTCACAGTATTGCGTTGCTGATGCCGCTATGTGTCTTCCTCTGGGAGATATCTCCAGTGAAGACGGCGCATCCGCCTTCGTTAACCCAATGACTGCGCTTGGCTTCGCAGAGACTGCAAGAATGGAAGGACATAGCGCTATTGTTCATACCGCTGCTGCCTCAAATCTCGGCCAGATGTTGGTCAAGATTTGTCAGGAAGATGATATTGCCCTAGTCAACATCGTACGCAAGGCAGAGCATGTCGAGTTACTTTCAAACTTGGGTGCAAACCATATCGTTAATTCCTCTGATGAGGATTTTTCCGAGCAGCTGCGCGCTGCCATCGCCGACACCGGCGCCTATCTGGGCTTTGACCCCATTGGTGGTGGAAAAGCAGTAGATAGCTGCTTCAGAGCAATGGAACAAGTTGCCGTAGGGAAAATGAATGAATATTCACGCTACGGTTCAAATCAGGAAAAGAAGATGTATATCTACGGTCGACTGGACATGGCGCCAACTATTCTTACCCCAGCCTATGGCTTTGGCTGGACCTTGTCAGGTTGGCTACTATTTCCTTTCCTGCAAAAAGTGGGCATGGAAACGACGGCGCGCATGCGTCAACGTGTGCTGAACGGTCTGACTTCTACATTTGCCAGCTCCTACAAGAGCAAGGTCAATCTGGAAGAGATGCTTACGAAAGAAGCTGTGATGGATTATCGTTTAATGAAGACGGGTGAGAAGTATCTGGTTACACCCCAGGGATAATTGAGTTGCCGGAAATTTCACTGTAACTACTCTACTTTTACTCTTTATCTAATTACTATTATGATGAAGTCAAACATCTTCTCATTAGTTAAGGTCTTGAATAATGAATCTTTATAATACTAGCTTTCTTGCTCGCTCCTTTTGGCGAGCCTGAAGCGTCATGATTTTCTCTTGTCATGAGGCGACTTGTTATTGAGTAAAAATGTCTCAAGAGCTTCCTGGTCGTAGCGAATAGCCCCACCGACACGAAAATAATTGGGACCGCGGCCGAGATTACGCCACTGACGAAGGGTAGAAGCTTTAAGACGCAAAAAAGCGGCGGCCTCGGCCTCTTTGAGTAAATTCTTCATGCTCTAACTCTCCATAAACATCCATTGATGTTGATAGAGTGTCATAGACATTTAAGGGCGGTCGTCCCGTTTGCACAATTATTTTCATTTTTTTTCGCCACAACTGTGCCACACGCATTTGACAGAAATGCTAGCTGAAAGTGAGAATTGAGGTTCACTTTAACTGTGTGGCGACACAGAGTTGGTGCGGTGTAAGGGAGGTGGTGCCCAGGGGCGGAATCGAACCACCGACACGAGGATTTTCAGTCCTCTGCTCTACCGACTGAGCTACCTGGGCGTATTAATACTTCTACTAAATGCGTGCATCCTGCACATTTGGGCAATGCTTCGCATTGCTCCTCTGCTCATTCCAGCCAGCAATCATAGATTGCTGTCGTTCGACTGTCGCTGGAAGCTATCGCTTCCAAAACGCTCGGTCTCACCCAACTGAGCTACCTGGGCATTTTTGATCTGCTGCGCTCGGGGATACTTCGTTGAAGTCCGGTATCTCACTCGGTCACTTACTAATGTAAGCTCCCTCCTTCGATTCGGACTTCGCCTCGTCTCACCTTCGCTCGCGACGCTCAAAATCTAAGATAGATTCGGAGCGGCGCCACTTTGCGCAAGCCGCGTATTAAATAGAATCTGGGCTTTTTAGTCAAGAGAGGCGGCGAATTTACTCGCTTTCGGGTACGAAGCCCTCGGCGCGGTCGAAATCTTCGTTGTTGAGGAACCTATCCATCTGGTTCTGCAGGTATTTACGATCGTCGGCGTTCATCATATTTAGCTGCTTTTCGTTGATTAGCATGGTCTGCTGGGCTTGCCACTCGCCCCAGGCTTGCTTTGAGACGGTTTCGAAGATCTCCTGGCCCTTTGGCCCAGGGTAGGGAGGCGCTGCCAAGGCAGGGAGTTCTTTGTCGTATTTCTTGCAGTGGACCGTGCGTGACATAGCTGTTCTCGTCTTTTATTGCGTGGATCTAGAGTTGTAGTTAGGAATTCTTGGCTAACTTGGATAGTAGCTTCTTAACCGGTGCTGCCAATCCGACTTCCAGTGAGTGGTCTAAAGGGTACCAGAGCCAGCGATCGGTTTCCGCTATTTCATCCTGTTTGCCGGCGCGCAGACACACCGGGGTGATGTCTAAATGGTAGTGGGAGAAACTGTGTCGGATTACCTCGAGTTGATCTCTTGCGCCATCTCCCTGTTCGTTGAGGTTGACGCCGCCTAATTCGGGCAGGGAGTCTGTCTCGGGTGATTCGGGCAGGCTGTAGAGAGACCCCCAGATGCCGGTATCCGGTCTCTTCTGCAGCAGCACCTCGTCCGCGTCGTTGAGCACTACAAACATGGCTACGGATTTAACCGGCAGCGTCTTCTTCGCTTTCTTGCCGGGGAATTCTGCCGTGCGCCCTTGCTGGTAAGCCGCGCAATCTGCATTAAAGGGGCAACTCTGGCAGGCGGGTTTACTGCGGGTGCAGAGGGTGGCGCCCAGATCCATGATCGCCTGGGTATAGTCGGCGACACGCTCTGGCGGTGTTAGAGACTCTGCAATTTCCCAGAGCTGCTTCTTTACGGCGGACTGTTCCGGCCAGCCTGCTATGCAGTGGTAGCGTGCTAGCACGCGTTTCACGTTGCCATCCAGAATAGCTGCGCGCACGCCCATGGAGATTGCCGCGATAGCGCCGGCTGTTGATTGGCCGATGCCATCCAGTTCCATTAGTCCCTCGACGGTTTGCGGAAATACGCCTGCATGGGAGTTCACTACTGTCTTCGCAGCCTTGTGCAGATTGCGCGCTCTGGCGTAGTAGCCCAGGCCGGTCCACAGATGAAGTACCTGGTCGGTCTGTGCAGCGGCGAGTGCATCGACGCTGTCAAAGCGCGCCATGAAGCGCTCGAAGTAGGGTATGACGGTGGCGACCTGAGTCTGCTGCAACATTATCTCAGAGACCCACACTCGATAGGGTGTGCGGTCGGTTTGCCACGGCAGGTCATGACGGCCGTGTTGATCGAACCAGTCCAGAAGCTGTTGCGAGAAGAGAGTTTTATTGCTTGGCATAGGTCGAGAGATCGACGTGTTAATTCAGCAGGTTTCGAAGCAGGCCTCTGGCGCCGTCTCTCACTTCCTCTGGAAGTTGATCGGTGATGGCCTCATTCAAACGATTTCTCACGGCGTTAGTGCCCAGCTGCGTAAATATTTCACGCACCTGGGTGAAGTCGGGCCTGCAGTATTGGTTAACTTCATCCGCGAAGTTAGCCGCGCATTCTACCGGCCAGGACACGTCGTGATAGAGCTCGTCTACGGATATGGTTTGCAGATAGGGCTCGCCCAGAATGGTGAACAATAAATCATAGTCAAAGTTCTGCTGCATCGGATCGATACCACCAGTGCCTGAAATGTCGAAGTTGTCCATGCGCAGATTGATCTGCTGGTTCTCTGTAAGTCCGCCATTGAACAGGATGAAGCCGCCGAGCTCGGCGAAGCGAATTACATCCGGCCATTGTTCTATGGTGCTGCCGGTCGGGCTTAGGGCGGAAATTGCGGTAAATACCTGTTTGATTACGCCTATGTCTACGCTGTTTTCGGTTATGGCGAAGGTGGTGGAGCCGGTCAGTGAATCCATCAGCTCATTGCTGTTTTGTCCGCTGGCGCTGAGGTCCACTTCTACATCGAGATTGCCGGTGACCGAGTTGAGTCTGGAGACGCTGGGGGCAAGGTCAATCACGTTGAGTTGGCTAACAGACAGCTGTGTACTCAGCGCGGCGTCTTCATTGCGGCCGTCCAATCGAATATTGCCTGCGATGCTTCCCTCGAATGCAGAAACCGGTTGCAGCTCGACATCTAGTACACCGTCCTCGATGTTGGTAAATATGTTGATGCCGGTAAATTGGAACTCGTTGGCCAGCAGAGATTCGATCGCGATTGAGCCAATCACATTAAACGAATTGAGTAGCTCGCTAGATATTGGAGTACCCGCTGCAGGGGGAGGGGCAGGTGTAACTGTATCAGTGGGCTCGATAGCGACATTGTCGGCGCCGGCTGTCACTTCGTCTGTGGGTATTCCCTCTGAGGTGCTAGACGCCAGAAACGGAGTTAGGTCGATCTGATTACTTACAATTTCATAACTAATGTTAGCGGGTTGCAGGCCGCTTGCGAAATTCACATTCGCCTCGGCCTCTATGGTGCTATTGGATAGTTGCAATATCATCTCTGGAATTTCTATGCCGGCATCATCGCCACTGAAGTTCAGATTAATGCTTGCCAGAGGATTAGCAGTATCTTGCATGAGTGAGCCCGAGGCATCGAACTCGTCCTGTGTCTCGCGTGCTCCAATGGTTTGCATCAGGCCAAAGACATGAAACTCATTGGATGATAGCGAGCCCTGATAGGCAAGGGCGTCATGTAGGTTGCTTATGCTAATCTCGCCCTGCAGCAACATCGGGGTAAGATTGAAGTTAATATTCCGTACGTCGATATTCCCCGCGTTGATGTCTGCAGTTACGTTTCCTCTGAAGCCCATGGTCATCGGCTTGGTCATGCCGTTGTTCAGAAAATTGAAATCCATTTCAACATCGAAGGGCAGTCCTTCGATGTTGGTGTTCTGGCTGCTCAGATTCAGATTGTTGACGCTGTAGCGCAGGCCCTGGGAGAGGTCTTGAATGTCGACGCTGGCGTTCTCGATTCGCAGCTGCTCAAAAGATACGGTAACGATGTCGGGGCCGTTTGCCGCTGCAGGAATATTCTGTAGCTGCGTGGATGATGACTGAGTAGGGGCGGGTGTCGAACCGACGCTGAGACTAGGCGCCTGAGTGTTCCAGTTGCTTATGCCCTGCGCATCAATGTAATAGTTGATATGAAAATCATCGGTAGATAACTCGCGAATAAAAATTTCGCCGCCTATTAATGCGCGCAGGTCTACCTGCAGCAGGGCTGCCGATGTTGAGGCAAGCTCCAGGGGCGATGCCGGATTCTTCAGGCGAACGTCGTTGAGCGTGAGCCCCACGGAAGGGAAGAAGGAGATGTCCATGTCGCCGGCGATAGTGAGCTCGTAGCCGGTGCTGGAGAGTACGGCGGCCTGAATTGCCGCCTTATTCTGATCTGTGTTCACAGACATGAGCAGAATCACGCCCGCTACAATTAATAGCAGGACTAATCCAAGAAGCAATCTGGCGAGTTTCTTAATCATGTCTACCTGGTCAGTGTGATTTGTGAGGGCAAATTTTTTGTATAGAGTTACGAATTCGTCCAAACCCCGCGCCCCACACAGTTTAACGGATTGGGTTATCACTTGCACCAAGGGCGGCGCTAGCTCGAATTGCCCGTATCTGCTGCTTTCAATGCGCCAGAGCGAGCATTATAATGCGCTCTTTCCAGAGGGGGCATAGTCCCTTCTCTATCTAGAGCGGCTATAGCGATCAGGCATGCCAAATAGCTCGTACTCTAGCAATCTCAACTACAGTGGCCGACCATGAGAACAGCATCAGTAGAACGTAATACCAAGGAAACCCAGATTTCGGTAGCCGTGAACCTCGATGGTACGGGTAAGCTCGAGGTCGACACGGGGCTGCCTTTTCTCGATCATATGCTGGATCAGATTGCACGACACGGATTGATCGATATCTCGATCAAGGCGGTGGGTGATCTGGAGATCGATGCCCATCACACCGTCGAAGACATCGGTATCACGCTTGGCCAGGCCTTCGATCAGGCCCTGGATAAGACAGGGATACGCCGCTACGGCCACGCCTATGTGCCCCTTGATGAGGCACTGTCTCGAGTAGTGATCGATTTTTCAGGTCGGCCTGGTTTGGACTACCACGTGCAATTCGTGAAGGGCACCGTGGGCGCATTCGACGTGGATCTGTTTCACGAGTTTTTTCAGGGCTTCGTCAATCACGCTCTGGTTACTCTGCACATCGATAATCTTCGCGGCAAGAACGCGCACCATCAGATCGAGACCATTTTCAAGGCCTTCGGAAGAGCGGTGCGCATGGCGGTCGAAGCAGACCCTCGGCAGGCGGGTGTCATTCCGTCTACCAAGGGAACACTCTAGGGGCAGTGAAACCGGCGGAAAGTTTTGCTTTCTGCCTGGCCTCGCTTCTATTTTCACTCCGGGCACTTTAATTCGAGCTACAATTCGAGCTACTTTTTAGAACATTCCTCAGATGAATAAGATCGCAGTAATCGATTACGGCATGGGTAATCTGCATTCAGTTGCAAAGGCATTAGAGCATGTCGGCAGCGAGCTGAATCAGCAGGTTGAAGTCAGCGTGACCGCCGATGCCACCGAGATCGCAGCGGCCGATCGCGTCATCTTTCCCGGTGTCGGCGCGATACGCGACTGTATGGCAGAAATTCTTCGGTTAGACGTCGATCAGATAGTCAAGGAAGCTATTCAATCCAAGCCCGTCCTCGCTATATGCGTAGGTATGCAGGCCCTGATGAATTCCAGCGAAGAGAACGGTGGCGTCGACTGTCTTGGATTCCTCGACGGCGAGGTTCGCTATTTCGGCGATGACCTGCGCGATGCAGATGGGGGTCGTTTAAAGGTTCCGCACATGGGTTGGAATCAGGTAAGGCAGACTATCGATCATCCGCTTTGGAAAGACGTGCCGGATAATAGCCGCTTCTATTTTGTGCACAGTTACTATGTGCAAACTGACATGCGCGACATGGTCAGTGGTATCACAAACTACGGAGCAGACTTTGTCGCCACGCTTGCCGATGGCAATATTTTCGCAACCCAGTTTCATCCCGAAAAGAGTCAGACGGTAGGGCTGACATTGCTGCGTAATTTTTTGCAGTGGGATGGCTCGGTATAGATTTTTTCTTAGCCGCCGGAAAAAATTAGACAATAGTTAAGCAATAGTTAAACAATAGTTAAACAATAGTTAAAAATAGTTAAAGAGTAAGTGAAGAGTAATGACATGTTAGTTATTCCAGCAATCGATTTGAAAGATGGACAATGCGTGCGCCTGCGACAGGGGCGAATGGAAGACTCCACGGTTTTCTCTGACGACCCGGCAAGCATGGCGGGTATCTGGCAGGCGAAGGGTGCGCGACGGCTGCACATCGTCGATCTTAACGGCGCCTTTGCCGGCACTCCGGTTAATGCCGAGATTATTACCAAGATCGCCGCCGCCTATCCAGATCTGCCGATTCAGATCGGTGGCGGTATTCGCAATCTCGATAGCGTCGGATTCTATCTGGATGCCGGTGTCAGCTATGTGATCATTGGAACGCAGGCGGTTAAGAACCCCGAGTTCGTAAGAGAAGCCTGTCTGGCTTATCCGGGCAAGATTATTGTTGGCATCGATGCTATCGAGGGCATGGTGGCTACCGAGGGTTGGGCAGATGTATCGGATGTTTCTGCCGTGACGCTCGCTGAAAAATTTGCCGACTTCGGTGTCGAGGCCATCGTGTATACCGACATAAACTGCGACGGCATGATGCGTGGTGTAAACCGCGAGGCGACGAAGGAATTGGCAGACCATTCGCCTATTCCGGTCATCGCCTCCGGTGGCGTGAGCAAGCTGGCCGATATTGCTGCCATACGAGAACTCTCTGAAGAATCTTCCGGCGGTGGAATTATGGGCGTAATTACCGGCCGCGCCATCTATGAGGGGTCTCTCGATCTGACCCTGGCTCAACAACTTTGTGACGAATAAGTGGAACTTGGGATCCTAACTCAACATGGCATTAGCTAAGCGAATAATTCCCTGTCTGGATTGCGAGAATGGACGCGTCGTAAAGGGCGTTAAGTTTCTCGATATCCGCGACGCGGGTGATCCGGTGGAGGTATCCAAGCGCTACTGTGATGCCGGAGCCGACGAGATTACCTTTCTGGATATCACTGCCAGTCACGAGGGAAGAGAGACCACCGTACACACGGTCGAGGCTATCGCCAGTCAGGTGTTTATTCCCTTGACCGTCGGTGGTGGCATTCGCACCCTGGAAGACATTCGCGCAATGCTTAACGCGGGGGCAGACAAGGTTGCTATCAATACGGCGGCGGTCACCAATCCCGAGTTTGTGCGCGAGGCGGCGCAGCGATTTGGCTCTCAGTGTATCGTGGTTGCCGTGGATGCCAAGCAGGTATCGAAAGAAGGCGAGCCATTGAGGTGGGAGATATTCACACACGGTGGGCGTAAGCCAACGGGTATCGATGCGATCGAATGGGTAAAGCGCATGGTGACCTATGGCGCCGGTGAGATATTGCTAACCAGCATGGACAGAGACGGCACCAAGATAGGCTTCGATTTGGATCTGAATCGTGCCGTCAGTCGCGCCGTGCAGGTGCCGATTATTGCTTCCGGTGGTGTGGGTAACTTGCAGCATCTGGTCGATGGTGTTTTGGAGGGGGAGGCAGATGCCGTGCTTGCGGCTAGCATCTTTCACTTTCAGGAATATTCTATCCAACAAGCGAAACAATACATGGCCGACAAGGGAATCGAAGTTCGAATCTGAACCTTGATTCCCTGAGTTCTGGCTTTCGTCCTGGTCTTCTTTCTGATCTTCTCTGTGATCTTAATTCAGATCACGTTGCGCGAAGGAGCCTGTGTTGTTAAGTGGGCGCGCCGGTTTGAACGCGTTAATTCCCTTCAGAACATTTAACGCCTCGTTCAGGGGATAGTCGCTAACCAGCACCTCCTCTGCCGAGATTAAGGCCTCCGCCAGTCTTTCGTTTTCCGTCGCAGCGTCATTACCGTTCTCCAGATGGCCGGCGAGATCGGCCTCATTGTATTGCATAACATTGCGCGAACGACGCGTAACCAGCGCCTCGTCGACCTCGATATCCGGCTCAATTCCCTGGGCCTGAATCGAACGACCGCTGGGCGTAAAATAGAGTGAGGTAGTTAATTTTATTGCGCGTCGCTCGTCCAGAGGCAAAACGGTCTGCACTGAACCCTTGCCGAAGCTACGCTTGCCCATGATGATGGCGCGGCCATGATCCTGCAGCGCGCCGGCGACAATCTCCGAGGCCGAGGCGGAACCATTGTTGATGAGCACTACCAGAGGAACATCTCCCGCCACGGTCTTGCGTGTCGCAGAGAAATCGAGGCCGGTCTGCTCGAGTCGGCCTTCGGTGTAGACGATGCGCCCCTCATTAATGAAGGCGTCTACTACGGAAACCGATGCCTGTAAAATTCCACCGGGGTTGTTACGCAGGTCCAGGACCATGCCTTTGATAGGCTGGTCTATCGCTTCGTTCTGGGCATACAATTCTTCTATCTCTTCTTCGAGTTCGGTGCCGGTGTTGACTCTAAATTGCGAGATGCGCAGGTAGGCATAGCCGGGCGCTATGATTCGGCTGCGCACACTGCTAAGTGCTATCACTTCGCGAGTGATAGTAAGGTCGAAAGGTTCTTGTCCTTCTCTGGCTACGGTGACAGTGACATCGGTACCGGGTGCGCCACGCATCATCTGCGCCGCTTCTTCGGGCAACATCTCACGCAGAGGTTTATTGTCTATCTGAATAATGAGATCGCCTGCCTTGATGCCGGCTCGATCGGCGGGTGAGTCATCGATGGGGCTGATTACACGGATGTAGCCATTCTCTCTGCCTACCTCGACGCCGAGTCCACCGAACTCTCCGGTGGTTGTCTCTTCGAGTAAATCGAATTCATCACCGGCCATATAGGCGGAGTGTGGGTCTAGCCCCGCGAGCATGCCGCGTATGGCGTTTTCCAGCAGGGTCTGGTCGTCAATCTCCTCCACATACGACATGCGTATTCGGTCCAGGGCCTCGGTGAACATTCTAACTTCGTTTAGAGGTAGGGGCAGAACCTGTTGCTGTGCCTGTTGTTGTGATTGGGCACCCGCTGATGTCGAAAGAGCCAAGCCCAGAAAGATCGTCAGGGGAAGACTCGCGGCTGTAGAGCCAGAAAATAGCTGCCTTGCCGAGAAACGTGAAAAGGTGGATGGAGTAAAAGTCATGGCTAATTCCTGATAATTCTCTACTTGCCCGATACGGAAGCGTGGGCTCTCTAGACTTGTTTATACGACGATTCCTAGTGTTTCAGTTTATGTCTGAATACGCAAATTAGATGGGGCGGCCCTGGGAGTCTGGATAGCTGCCTCTTCGGGCACTAACTCAAGCGCCTGGATAGACCGCCACAGCGCAATGAAACTGTTACTTCGCGAACCAATTCGCTGGGTTTTGGGCCTCGCCGTGATGACGGATTTCGAAGTACATGCCGGGGCGGGTCTGGGCATTGCCCGGCCCCCCTGTGGGGTCATTGGCTAATCCCGAGGTTGCGACGATGTCGCCGGTATCGACCCAGTCGCCGGCCTGTTTGGACAGTGCCTGATTGGCGCCATACAGCGACATATAGCCCTCGCCATGGTCGATAATTACTAGCAGCCCCGTGCCGCGCAGCCAGTCGGAAAATACCACGCGCCCTGGATGAATCGCCTGCACCGGGGTTCCCTCGGCAACGGCAAGTGTGACTCCCTGGCGACGCAGGTCGCCCTCGCCGTAGCGAGATCCGAAGCCGCTGAGTACCTCGCCTGCAACAGGCATCTGCAGTTTGCCACGCTGCGCATCGAAGGGAGCATTCCTCATTGCGCTGGGGATGTCTGCAACGGCGCGATTGATCTGTTCAATTAATTCTTGCAGTTGCACCTGATCCATTTCCAGCTGTTCCAATTCTGAGCTGCGTGCGGCGATATCGCTGCGTAATTGGCGCAGGGCAATCTCGCGCTGCTGTTTCGATGCGTTGAGATCTTGCAGACTGGCGCGTAGAGTTTCCTGTTCGGCTTGCAGAGTCGTGGCCTTGAATGCCAGGTCTTGATTAACAGTTGCTATCTCGTCCAGGATTTTCTGAAACGATGCGATGCTGTCTAGTTGTGCCTCACTAAAGAGCCGATGATAGTGAAGCATGCGTGTTGTTCTGGAAATATCATTCTGGTTTAACAGAAGTTCTATGGTGCTTTGATTGCCCGATAGGTAAGCGGTGCGAATAGCCTGTTCGAGGATTTTACTCTGCGCAGCTTTTTCGCTGTCCAGCGTTTCTGCTTGTCGCGAGAGAGCGCTAAGCTCAGATTCTATGTCAGACAGCGCGGATTCAGTTCTGCTAACCGATTGGCTGAGATCCGAGATTTTCAGGTCTGCCCGCTGCAGATTTTCGACCTCGTTGGTCTGAGTAGACCTTGCTGCAACAAGCCAGGATTGAATTTCGTCTATTGCGCTGCCTAGCGCGACAAGCTCCTGCTGCGCAGCATCGGCTTCTGCCGCGAATAGGGAAGAAGAGTTAGACATGCTCGCAGCTACAAAGGCTGCCAGCAGAGCGATCCGGAAAGTTAACATTGAATTGCGCAGTAACTCATTCATCGCAAAAATCTTGCTGCCCTTAGAGTTTGCTGACTCGCTTTTTGTCCACTCTTTTTCTACTGTTGCTTCTGTCCGAGAAGAACTTTGCCAGTCATCTCTTCGGGGACAGGCATGTCCAGAAGTGACAGTAATGTGGGTGCAAGGTCCGACAGGCTGCCCTCACTTATGAACTGCCTACTACTGGGGCCAACATAGACCAGAGGTACGGGGCCGCTGGTATGAGAGGTAAGTGGCTGATTGGTTTCGGGGTCTAGCATCTGCTCGACATTGCCATGGTCGGCGGTGATCAATAGTTCGGCGCCGGTGTCTTCGATGGCGGCTACTATTTGTGCCAGACACTTGTCTACGGCTTCTACGGCCTTTACTGCCGCATCGAAATCCCCCGTGTGCCCAACCATATCGCCATTGGCGTAGTTACAGATGATCGCGTCATATTTCTGTGAGCGAATCGCCCCGACAAGATTATCGGTGAGCTCGAAGGCCGACATTTCGGGCTGCAGGTCGTAGGTCTTCACATCCGGGGATTGAATCAATTTGCGCTCTTCATTATCGAAGGGAGTCTCGCGTCCGCCATTGAAGAAGAATGTCACGTGGGCATACTTCTCGGTCTCGGCGATGCGCAGCTGTGTCTTGTTCTGGTCGGCTAAATATTGGCCGAGTACGTTGTCGAGTTTCTGTGGCGGGTAGGCGCAGCTGGCGGGTATGTCGGCCGCATACTCGGTAAGCGTGACGAAGTCACCAAGTAGCGGCATCGCATCGCGTTGAAAGCCATCGAAGTCATCATCGACGAAGGCGCGGGTTAGTTCGCGCGCGCGGTCTGCTCGAAAATTCATGAACACGACCAGGTCACCATCGGCAACAGTAGCCGAGTCATCGTCTTTCGATCCGACCAGGGTAGCCTGCACAAATTCATCGTCTTCGTCGCGCTGGTAGGCGGCGGCAAGCGCATCACTGACATTATCATATTGATGCTCTGCCTTACTCTGGGTAAGCATGTCGTAGGCTGGCTGTATCCGGTCCCATCGATTGTCTCTGTCCATGGCATAGAAGCGGCCGCAGATAGAAGCGACTCGCCCCTTGTTGGACTCGGTCAGGGTTTTCTCCGCGCGAATCAGAGAAGGAAGTGCGCTGCGCGGTGGCGTGTCACGGCCGTCCAGAAACGCATGCAGATAGATTCTCGGCGCGCCGTTGCGAATGGCGAGCTCTATCATCGCGATAATCTGATCTTCGTGGCTGTGAATGCCGCCGGGAGACATGAGCCCGAATATATGCAGCGCCGAATCCGCCTCGATGGACTTCTTTACGGCACCGGTCAGCACCGGGTTGCTGAAGAATGTCTCTTCCTCTATGTCTTTGTCGATACGGGTCAGGCTCTGGTACACAACCCTGCCCGCGCCCAGATTCATATGGCCTACCTCGGAGTTGCCCATCTGCCCAGCCGGCAGGCCTACAAATTTTCCCGAGGTATCGATGAGGGTGTGGGGCCTGTCCTTCCACAGAGAATCCCACACCGGGCTATCAGCACTGTGAATAGCATTGCTGCTGGTCTCTTCTCTATAGCCCCAGCCATCCAGAATTAGAAGTAGCGCGGTCTTTTTCTTGCCGGTATCGTTATCAAGCATGAGGTGCTTCGGGTTCCTGTTCTAAGCTGCCAATTGGAGCGTATTATTATCCTCGAAAGCGTAAGGCATAGCGAGAAGCTTGCGTCCGGTTGCGTTTCTCGCTGTAGTCATGCCGCCAGCAGGCAACGATGTCTGGCTAGTCGTGCGCAGACCTTCTTAAAACCACGGGACACGTGTATACTTGCAGCCCTTTTTTGCGGCCCTTATCTTATCTGAAGCGTAGCTCAATCGTAGCTCAACTCAGCCCTTCGATAGGTGTCTTATAGAATTAGATAGACAGTTGGGCACGCAGGCCAACCCCGGAATACCGAGTAGACTATGGCGCAATTTATAGAATTTATTGGCAATCACCTTGTGCTATCCAGCCTATGGTTGGTTGCGTTCGGTGCGATTGTCTTCTACCACCAGCGCACAGGCAGCAAGGGCGTGGGGCCACAGCAGGCGGTGATGCTGATAAACCGAAGCGATGCCATCGTTGTGGATGTGCGGGATAAGAAGGAATTCGAGAGCGGACACATCGTCGATTCGATTCATATTCCCCTGGCAAAGCTGGATCAGCGAGTTACCGAGCTCAAGAAATATCAGGATAAACCGGTCATCGTTGTCTGTAAGCTTGGGCAGCATTCCGGCGATGCGGCGAAGAAGATTCAGGCGGCGGGGCATGAACAGGTGTTCAAGCTCTCCGGGGGCGTGACCGAATGGAAGGCACAGTCGATGCCTCTCATTGTCTAAGAGCCACTATCGTCTGGGTACTACAATCGTCTAAGAGCCCTGAAACTGCAGCATAACTACCACTAAATAAATCGTTAAAATATAGGATTGAACATGGCAGAGAATGAAGGCAACACCCAAGAAACCGCGGCAGCCGAGCAGCCTGCGGGTCCACAATTCGCCTTGCAGCGCATCTATTTGAAGGATTCATCTTTCGAGTCACCGGGCAGCCCGGCAGTCTTCCAGGGCGAATGGCAGCCGAAGATTAACTTCGATATCAAGACCCGAAACACCAAGATGCAGAACGATCTGTTTGAAGTGGTATTGGTGCTAACCGTTGAGGCTACTCAAGAAGACAAGCCGGCATTCGTAGTCGAAGTGCATCAGGCAGGCGTATTCACAGCCAAGGATTTCGAAGAAGTGCAGCTAGAGCAGCTTCTGGCCACTATTTGCCCAAACATTCTGTTCCCTTACGCGCGCGAGGTTATAGACTCCCTAGTAGTGAAGGGAAGCTTTCCTGCGCTGATGTTGGCGCCAATTAACTTCGAGGCGCTCTACGCGCAGCAGAAGCAGGCACTGCAGGACGCCGCCGCGGGTGACGACGCGCCAGCGGCGCCTGAGGTAGTTAACTAGGCCGGCTATGTACCTGTAGCGAAGCCTAGCTGACGCCAGGCTTCGTAGATCACGACAGCCGTCGCATTGGAGAGATTCAGGCTACGGCTTTCGGGCAACATGGGGATGCGCAGCAACTGCTCAGCCCCCAGCTGCTCTCTGATAGCGTCAGGTAAGCCGCGGGTCTCCGGCCCGAACACCAGAAAATCACCTGACTCGAACCGAGCTTCGATATAGTACGTCGTTGCCTTGGTGCTGATCCCGAATAGCCGACCCTCTCCATGCTTGCCCATGAAGTCCTGCCAGTCATCATATTGTGAAATTCCGGCATATTCGTGATAGTCGAGGCCGGCTCGTCGCATTCTCTTATCATCTAGCTCGAATCCGAAGGGTTTGATCAGATGCAGGTGTGAACCTGTATTTGCAGCTAAACGGATAATATTTCCCGTATTTGGGGGTATTTCGGGCTCAAAAAGTACGATATTGATCAAAAATTCACCAGTTTGGTAGACAGTATTCACTTCCCGCAGCATTAAAGGCGAGAAAATTGGATTTGTGGGCTAGTAGAATCTTTCCCGCTTTTTGCCCAAGCTTTTATCAGTCAGAAGCTACTTCTTCCCAAGCCTATTCATATTATCCCTAGTTTATCCCACTGATTAGAGCATTTTATTATAGAATTTAGTGGCTTAAACGATATTCCTGTATTGCTTCCTTAAACTTTTGGACGCGTTTGCGTGCAAGACGGGATTTTTAGCCTCTGAAACAAAGCAAAGTCTTGGGATTCAAGGGCTCCAAGGCGATAGATAGCGGCAGTGGTCTGGCCGCAAAATAGTAAGGGCGATAATGCAATTTTTTAAGAGAAAAGCAAAGGTTAGCAGCCGAGTCGGATTGGTCGTCAGTTCCGATTAGCTCGCTATCGCCCATATGGGGGAGCGCAATGGCGCCCCCTATCTGATTGCTTTCGAGCGCGTGGCCCTGCAGTACGAGAAGGATGCAGACAAGGCGCTGGCTAAGATCGTCAAGACCATGGAAGTCGAGGGAAAGCAGTGCAGCTATGTGCTGAACCGCAAGGACTACAACCTGCATCTGG
>Ga0233432_10000823_pt1 | contig 29782 bp, 31 predicted proteins | sample SI_122_August201_6_FD_179870 | JGI IMG/M metagenome (GOLD analysis project Ga0233432, IMG submission 179870) | Seawater microbial communities from Saanich Inlet, British Columbia, Canada - SI_122_August2016_10_MG | ecosystem: Environmental > Aquatic > Marine > Inlet | place: Canada: British... | reverse complement strand
GGCACACGAAGAAACTGGTGATCTTTGGACCTTTGAGCGAGACAAGGCGGTTTGGGAAACCTGTACAAACCTAGGCATTCAAGTCCAGGAGTTTCCAACAAACGGTGTGATCCGCAGACTGAAAAGCCGCGACAATTGGAGCGTTATTCGAAACCAACGAGTTTCAACCACAGTTTTTCCAAAGTCGAAAAAATTACTACCTGTAGCCAATGTCGAGGGTGTGACACTACCAGCCAAAGACCACCCGATGTTTGGTGCACAATTGACTGGAACCACACAAAAAGGCGGGCGTCATAGAGCTATCGAAGATTTACAGAGTTTTTTAGAAGAGCGATCATCAAACTATTTAAGGTATATTTCAGCACCCGGCGCGTCCGAGTTTTCCTGTTCGCGTCTTTCCGCGCATTTGGCATTTGGGGCATTGTCCACGCGTGAAGTTGTCCAAGCATTAGATAGGCGGCGCAAACAACTTAGCCCAATGGATAAAACTAAGTTTGCGCGCAACCTAACCGCTTTTGGGTCACGACTTGCGTGGCGATGTCACTTCATTCAAAAGCTCGAAGATCAGCCAAGTATCGAAACACATTGCATGCACCCAGCGTTTGAAGGGCTGCGTGAAAAAGAACACCGCGAGGACTATTTTGAGGCGTGGAAAGCGGGCCAAACAGGCATTCCATTTGTCGACGCATGTATGCGTAGTTTGATCAGCACTGGTTGGATTACTTTTCGCATGCGTGCGATGCTGGTTAGCTTTGCGAGTTACCAACTTTGGCTCGACTGGCGTAAAACAGCACCCTACCTCGCTGGTTTATTCACTGATTATGAACCAGGTATCCACTATAGTCAGTTTCAAATGCAATCTGGCGTAACAGGTATCAATGCGATCCGTATCTATAACCCTATAAAGCAAGGCTTGGACCAAGATCCAAAGGGGATTTTTGTAAGTAAATGGGTTCCCGAACTACGGCATATCAAAGACGAGGCAATTCACCAGCCTTGGCTGCAGGAACAAACGCTTTTCAGGGCTAAGAGCGACCAGAAAGATGCCACCTACCCCACACCTATCGTCGACCTGACGCTTTCTGTAAAAGCCGCAAAAGATAAACTTGCGGCGGTGCGCAAAAGTGAAGCCTTCTTTATGAAGAAGAACGCTGTGTACACTAGGCACGGTAGTCGCAAGCGCGCAGCCAAATCGAAAAGCCAAAAACCAAAACCCAATCAACTAAAGCTATTCTGATCAGAGGCACCCTTATGAGATTAGTAGTAAAATCCATATATTGAACAATACAAATTTTCGCGTGACTAAACGGGTGTGAGATGAAATCTTATGACGAGTTCTACGAGAGAACAGGGAAGGTTTTTAAAAAACTTCAAGAAAAGATAAAAATCTAAGCTAATTAACTTCCTAAAACACCCCTAAATCTAGGGCAAAACACCTAAAATCATGGGATCATATTAATAGTATCTAACTAATTGATTGTATTGTATTTTATTTTACTCACTTATGTTGTATTCCCCGACTTGAGCATAATAAAAAAAAGGATGCAAAAAGTATGTGTAAATTAGTTTCAAATGAAGATAGAGAGAAATAGTCTAATTCTCCTTATAAGCCTACAAATATAAGCTTAAGGCTTATGTAGCGGGGGATTTAGCTTAGAAATTTGGCTGGGATAGAAGGATTCGAACCCTCACCGGCGGAGTCAGAGTCCGCTGTCCTACCGTTAGACGATATCCCATAAGTATTTGTATAATAACAGTTAATTACTCTCTGACTTAAAACAACTGCTTAACATTTTATAAAAAGTAGACATATAGTAGACAAATCTTTCACTCAGGCCCGCTTTGTATCCGATTTCTTCTAACTAAGCCCGATAGATTAACATGAACCACTTAAATACCGAAGGGGGCGGGGGCCTTATATTGGGGAAATAACGAGTATAGATAACAATCAGGAGACCATATATGGCAGCCTATTTTCTAGCAGAAATCACTATTCATCACCCGGAGAAAATGGGAGCTTATTTTGATAGGGTTGAATCTACTGTCGCGGATCATGAAGGGATATATCTCACGCGCGGTGGTAACACTGAGATTGTCGAAGGCTCTATAGGCGAACATCCTCTAAAAGTATTGTTGCAATTTCCTACCATGGAGAAATTAAAGAGCTGGTATCACTCTCCAGAGTATCAAGAAATCATAGGAAATCGATTAGACAATGCGGATGGCAATGCTATGTTTATCGAAGGTGTTTAACAGAAAATACACATAGAAAAGATTGGCGATTAAAAGGAAATGCTCTTAGAGTAGGTTAGATGCATTTTAGCTGTAATGACGAACTATAGGACATCAAGATGCCATTTGTTGAGGAAGAAAGAAAGATACTGTTGGAAGTTAAAGGGATAGGTCCAGTCATTATTCAGCGGTTCGAAGAAATCGGGATACATTCTCTACAGGAGCTTAGTGAATACGAAGCTGAAAACATCGCTGACCTAGTAGCCGGCATGCTAAGGACTAGCTGCTGGAAGAATAGTCCTCAGTCGAAAAAAGCTATTAATGCTGCAATTGACTTAGCCCAAAAGACAATATGAAGTATAAGGAAAGTTCTGAGGGAACCAAGAATGGCTCTGGCCTATCTCGCCCAGTTTTTTAGGACTAATCTTTTTGTCCTTTCATTTGTAATAGCATCATTCTCTATTACTTGGTCGCAATTATCTAATAGCTGGCCGGCATTAGGTCTACATCAGCCAGTTGCCAAACATCCTTAGCTTTGCGTTCTATGATCTCAGCTTCATCAGTCTTATTTTGCGCCTCTAATGACGCGACAAGCCCAAACATTGACCATCCATTTCTAGGATAGAACTTTAAGTCGTCCCTGTAAGTTTGTTCCGCAAGATCAAATTTCTTTTCAAGCATCAGTGATCTGGCTAGAGACTGCCGGGTAGGATAGTACCAAAATGGTGGCTCCATATACGGGAGTGTATCTTGATAGTTGACAGCGTTTTGATAGGATTTTGACGCTAAATCATAATTTTCTTCGGCCTCATGGATAGCTCCTTGCAGAAGAAATTGCGCTATGCCGAGCAAGGTCTTAGCGGGGTTAGATGCTTTAACAATTTTGCTGACCTCTTCTGACTCTATAAGGGGAGCAATTTCAACCAGCTCTTTTTTAGCGCTGTCTATATTACCTTTCGCTGCTAACGCTGTGCCTCTAGCATAATGTCGTATACCTTTAGAATATTTGAATTCTGCTATGTCTTCCGGAAAATCAAGCACATCTTCCCACCTAGAGAATCTCACCATAGATAGCAAAGGTAGAGTTCTGAAGTACTCTAGCATTGGGAATTTCTTGATCATTTCTATTCTGACGTAGTTTGAAACTTTTATACCTGATTCTATAGATAAAGCGCTTCTGCCCTCCATAGCGGCTGATGCCCAGAGAAAATGAATATTGTGGGGGTAGTACGCAGCGGGGTAGAAACCTTGTGCGTTACATTGTGCAATATATTCTTCATCTACCTGGGCAGCATCTATATTTGCTTGCGACGCGTCGTTATACCTACCTACTCGCCAGAAGATATGTGATGGCATGTGAACTAGATGACCAGAGCCGGGTACAAGTTTACCGAGCCTGTCTGCATAAGGCTCTGCTCTTTCGGGTGTTTTTGATGCTTCAACCGCATGAATATACAGGTGGATAGCTAAAGGGTGGTCTGGATTAATCGACAGCACAGACTCTAGAGTTGCGAGAACTTTTTTAGTGTCAGGCTTTGGAGTCCCCTCATCTGTCCAATAGTTCCAAGGCATGGTGTTCATTAAAGCCTCAGAAAAAAGAGACGCCGCATCATTATCTTCAGGGTATTTATTTTTTAGGGCTTCCATTGCCACAGCATAACTAATGTCCAGAGGAGCTCGCGGCGTTGATGGTTCTCCGTTATACCGCTGGGATAACGCATCTATATAGTCGCGCTCATTTTGTGTTAAGTGCCCGCTATTATCTTGGGCTTTTTGTATTGCCGAGAATGCGCCGACTCTTTGTTCGGCACTCATTACTGCTTTCCCGCTGCTAGTAACGTTTATGTTGGGGCCAGTTGCTAGAGCTTCTCCCCAGAAGCACATGCCACATGTTGGGTCGAGTTTTTGTGCCGCCCTAAAGCTTCTAATCGATTCTGCGTGGTTGAATCCGAAGGCGAGTATTAAGCCTTGGTTAAAATAACGTTGTGCTCCTTCATGCCCGGTAGTGATCAAATGAGAATGATTGCCTAAGCCTTCGAAGATTGGAGCTCCAGCTTCTTTCGCAAGTTTACTATCATTAGGCTCTACAGAGCCTTCACACCCAACTAGTAATGAAAAGCACAGAAAAAACATCAGGTGGTAAAAGCATTTCATGTTCTTATTTCCCATTTATTATTCAGATAGGTGGATTATGAACGTGCAGACGGGCTAGCCAATTTTTTTATACAACTAGGCTTACTAGATCGCTATTTAGTACCGAATGTACAGGGTAGATTAAAGTTTAAAAATTATAAGACTTGGATGGACTTAACGTCTAGCGCTATGTGACAGTTTTTACAATGGAATTGTGTAATTTGATTGCTTTTGGATCTTAATATTACCCTTGTTGGACGGGCTGGCGATAACAAGCAGGGTACAGGGAGCCTCTCGAATTATCTCTTACTATACTGAGGTCGTTTTCTTGCTTTGTGTAGGCCAACTTTCTTTCTCTCAACCTCTCTCGCATCACGAGTGACAAACCCTGCAGCTCTTAATGACTGTTTCAAGGTTTCTTCATACTTTATCAACGCTCTTGTAATACCAAGACGAATGGCACCTGCTTGTCCTGTAATACCACCACCTTTAACAGTTACATTAATATCGAAATATTTGACCATATCAACTGTTTCTAGAGGTTGAGCTACTACCATCCGGCCAGTTTCTCTCGGGAAATACTCCATCATTGGCTTTCCGTTTATGACGATATTTCCCGTTCCCTTAGTCATGAAGACCCGTGCAGTGGAAGATTTTCTTCTGCCAGTACTGTAGTGAATATCTGATGCCATTGTTTTATATTTCCAGTGGTATTGGTTGTTGTGCGATGTGGTCGTGTTGTGGTCCCGAGAAAACTTTTAGTTTTCTATACATATCTCGCCCTAAAGGGCCTTTCGGCAGCATGCCTTTAACTGCACGCTCGATTATCTGCTCAGGTGCTTTTGCAAGTAAATTCTCAAAATTCATTTGCTTTAATCCACCAATATAGCCGGAATATCTATAATACATCTTATTTTGTGCTTTGTTCCCCGTGACTCGGATTTTCTCAGCGTTGATAATGACGATGTAATCACCTGTGTCCATATGAGGTGTATACTCAGCTTTATGCTTGCCTCTAAGGCGTGATGCTACTTCGGTAGCTAATCTGCCGAGTACTTTGTCTGTAGCATCGACTACATACCATTTGTGGTTTATTGTTGCCGGTGTTGCCGTGAACGTTCTCATTTGCGCTTCTGTACTCTAAAAAATGATGCGCAATGTTAAGATTTGCTAGGCGCTCTGTCAATGTGATATTGCAATATGAGGGCTAAGTTTTGAGTTTAGTTAAAAGGAGTGTTCGTGAAAAGTAAGTCTGGGGCAGTTTTATCTCTTTTTGATCGGGTTATATTAGGTATCGATCATGGGCTACGTGTGGTTGCAGGGCCTGAAAAAACTAGGGGGCGCGTTTATCCCGCTGAGGATGTCACAGAGACGACCCTGACAAACGCTGAAAAGTCACACAGTGTCGGTTTGATGAGAGTTAATCATGCTGGTGAAGTCAGTGCGCAGGCGCTGTACCTTTCCCAAGCAATGTTTTCTAAAAAGCCAGAGTTATACAAGGTTTTTATGGATGCCGCGTCAGAGGAAAAGGATCATTTATGGTGGTGTAAAAAGCGGATAAAGGAGCTTGGAGGGCGGACCAGCCTGCTCGATGGCTTTTGGTTTGCGGGCGCTTTTGTTATAGGAACTGGCGTTGCACGGCTGGGAGATCATATGTCCTTAGGATTCGTTGAAGAGACCGAAGCTCAAGTTGTGGCACATCTGGATGGCCATCTCAAAAAAATGGCACCGACTGATATGCGAAGCCGTTCTATCATAGAGGAGATGAGACGAGATGAAGCGAAGCACGGAGAGCATGCAAGCGAACTAGGGGCCCAGCGCTTACCTAAGTTTTTTAGGAGATTGATGAAACTTCAGTCCCGTTGTATGACTTTCTTGGCCTATAAGGTTTAGGCTAAATCTCCTGTGATGTTGTTGAGTCGATAATTACAGATAGTTTTTGGTAAACTGATAGGGTGCTTAACCTGAATAAAATCCTACATTTGTGTTGTCCTTTGCCTGCGATAGTTCTTATCGCCAACTGCGGTGCGTGTCTAGCAGCTATTCCTATCTCTATGTTAGGGCAGGGAGTTCCGACGCTGGCTCCAATGTTGGAAGAGGTTGTACCTACTGTAGTCAACATCGCTACTGAGGGTTTTGTGGAGCAAAGCGCTCATCCTTTTTTTTCGGATCCATTTTTCAGTCAATTTCTCGAAATGCCTCAGCGGCGCTCTCGTCGTAAGACCCAAAGCTTGGGTTCAGGCGTGATTGTAGATGCTGGGAATGGCTTAGTTCTTACAAATGCTCACGTGATAGAAAATGCTCAAAAAATCACAGTCAATTTGCTAGATGGCCGAGAGTTTAAAGCCGAGGTAGTAGGGAGCGATCCGGAAACAGACATAGCAGTCATAAAAATAGCTTCGGATGACCTGATTGGGATTAATCTAGCTGAGTCTAATGATTTAAGGGTTGGCGATTTTGTGATTGCTATTGGGAACCCTTTTGGTTTAGGGCAGACAGTGACGTCTGGGATTGTAAGTGCTTTGGGTAGAAGTGGGCTTGGAGTTACAGGATACGAAGATTTAATTCAAACAGACGCGTCAATAAACCCAGGAAACTCAGGAGGAGCGCTCGTAAATCTGAATGGCCGACTCGTAGGCCTTAATACAGCGATCTACTCGGGGACTGGAGGCAATATCGGCATTGGTTTTGCCATTCCCATTGATATGGTGAAGCAGGTAATGAGCCAACTCGTTGAGTTTGGAGAAGTCACTCGCGGTTTTATAGGTGTGGAGTATCAGAACTTAACCCGAGAACTATCACAAGCATTTGGATTAGACCAATATCTAGAAGGTGTTGTCTTAGTAGAGGTCTTGGATGACTCCCCTGCTGGGAAAGCTGGTTTGGAGGTTGGTGACGTTATCACACGAATTAACAATAAAAGAATCAAAAATGCAATTCAGTTTGATAATGAAATAGCGATGAACAGGGCAGGCGCTGAAGTTGATATTAGTTACTTGCGCCGAGGCCGCCAAAAAAGTATTTCTCTGTTAATTGGGACTAATGAAGCTCTTGACAACAAGGCTAGTCTCAAAAATGAACGTTTCTCTAATACTACTGTAGGAGAGATCCCCAGGGAATCTGATCTGTACGACAAGGTTTCAGGAGTAATGATATACAGCCTTAAGAAAGGCTCGAGGACGTGGAGTTCTGGATTGAGAGAAGGTGACATAATTGTTTCTGTTAATCGATATGCTTCACCCTCTATTGATACTTTTGTGAATTTGTTAGCCAGATTTAAAGGCCCACTTAGACTAAAGGTGTATAGAGGTTATCGGTCTGGTTTCATCACAGTACCGTAGACGTTATCGTTTCAATAGTCGCAACCATTTCCAGACATTTAGCAAGCTAGCAAGAGATGCTGCAACATAAGTTAGAGCGCAGACAGTCAGTATTTTTCTTGCGGCGGGAAGATCAGCATCGTCTAAAAAGCGACCTCTCAAAATAGGCAAGGCTCTATTAAAACTTGCGTCTATTTCAACAGGCAAAGTTATTAAATGGATCCCAATCGGTAAAATCATTGAACAAATAGCTATCGCCAGCAGGCCAGCTCCGGCCATTGGGGCCCGCGTGAGAAGAGTCACGATGGGAGCTGCTATTAGGATAATGGATGCCATTCGTTCGAAAAAAAATGCTGCATGAACTAATTTGGTGCGTGTTTTCAGAGGGCCGAAACCAATATGATCTTGTATCGCATGTCCCACTTCGTGGGCTGCTATCACCACAGCCGAGAGTGACCTTCCATGGTAGATCGACTCGCTCAGGACTACACTTTTCGTTTGCGGATTAAAATGATCACCGACGCCAGAAGCCGCCATCTCAACTTGATACGTTCGAGGGAGTGCTTTCTCTATAAGAAAGATCGCTAATTCTGAGCCGGTTCCAGGTATGTCGGACCGGTCATTAGAATGAAGCTTTATGATTCTTTTTGCCCAAATCTGAGGGAGGAATGAACCAATTAGGAGAATGAGTCCCAAGATAATATACATATTATAGGTTTGTCTTTGGTAATAGTTTTAGGACAACGGTAGTCCTGATAACATAGTCAAATAGTGGTCTCATCGCAACTGAGATTTTCGATGAGCTAGTTTTTTGCCCAGCAAATAGAGAAGTTATTGAAATATGACCAGACTCGGTAAATCGCCTGAAGATTGCTATTTATCTGATGTGAAATCGGGTGAAGTGGAGCGTGATGAGTCTCAGTTGGTCGCAGTGCACCACCTTCAGAGTATATTTGAGAACTTGCGTAAGTCACCAGAGCGCAAGCCTTCCAATATACTTTCTAAAGTCCCATTTCTTAAAGGCTCTAGTTGGAAGCCTGTGGCTGGTCTTTACTTGTGGGGTAGTGTCGGTCGTGGGAAGACTTATGTAGTTGATAGTTTCTATCAGTGCTTGCCTTTTAGCAACAAAACTCGTCTGCACTTCCACAGTTTCATGGAACAAACCCATGAAAAGCTGCATTCAGTTAAAAACGAGGCTGACCCCTTAGCAATTGTTGCCGCCCAATGGGCGTGTAAGATGAGAGTTTTATGTTTAGACGAATTCCATGTGTCTGACATTGCGGATGCAATGATTCTGGCAAACTTGTTCAGAGGTTTGTTTGAAAACGGAGTTACCGTAATTGCGACGTCGAATCAGGCGCCGGACATGCTGTATGCGGGAGGCTTACAACGAGCGCGATTTTTGCCTGCTATCGAACTCATTAAAAAAAATATGCAGGTGCTCGAGCTTAAAGGCTCCGAAGATCACCGACTACGAGCTCTAGAACGTGCTCCTGTCTACTATTGTTGCGCTAGTGGGGAGTGTTATGGAGAGTTAGAAAGAAGCTTTCAGTCGTTATCCTCTGGTGCTCCGCGGGCAACAGGAGAAGTTTTAGTGCGTGGCCGCTCCATTCCTGTGATAAGAAAAGCCGATGGAGTGGTCTGGTTTGACTTTAAAACCCTTTGTGAAGGAAACCGATCGGTTTCCGATTACATAGAGCTGGCGAGGCTGTACCACACTATCATTTTAAGCGATGTTCCAGTATTTGGGACGGATGACAACGATGCTGCAAAAAGATTCGTGAATTTCGTAGACGAAATCTATGATAGAAATGTGAATTTAGTCGTGTCGGCTGAGCGAGAACCTATTGAATTATATAGAGGTTCTCGTTTAAGCTCTCAGTTTTTGAGAACGGCTAGTCGTCTTCACGAGATGAGGTCACATGAATATCTGGCGGCATCCCATAATCCATAGATTAAAAAGTAAAATATTATAATAAACAGTATATTAAAAGAACATATTGACAATATTAATTATTAATATACGCTATGTTATCTTAAGTTACATTAATAAAAGATGTTTTGGGGATGGATAAGTTGTCAATAAAAGCATGTGACTCCGTGTCAAGTGAGATCGATATTGCCCGGTTAATTGGCAGACATTATGGAGATGGTGGTATCTACCTTTCTCAAGATGGCCATGAACAAGAAACCTTTTCTAGAGCTATTTCGGGTGGTTTTGTGAGTAGTGAAGGCTTTTTGACTCGAAAAGGAAGAGAGCTTTTAGCACAGCTTAATCTCTAAAGTAGCGGTTCCTGCTGCTTTTAGGAATAATAGTTCATTATTCGCTCAACTCAGACCCTTTGAATTGAGATGGAGATCGGGCCATATTTTCCATGCCCACCCCAACCCTATCAGGCTTGCGAAGCTGACAACGCCGAATAATTGAGGCTCGTTAAAACCGAAACTATAGATAACAATTGCCACAAGTGCTGAAAGCACCATAGATACAGCATTAAGTATGTTCAGGCCAGCTAAAGTTCTGGCGCTTCGTAATGGGTTTAGGTCTCTTTGAAGACAAGCGTAGAGAGGAATAATATAGAGAGCTCCAAAAAATCCGATTGCGAATAAATCGAATAATAAGCGGTTAGCGACGGTGGAATGCACGAAATTAGCCACGGTAGTCGTGTTAAGTGCCGATACAGGAGTACCTATTAAAAACACATCAAAAGCTGCAAGTATTACACCGCCGCCGCCTATGGTTACTAAGGACAATTTGATTTTGTTTTTAGAGATGACTGCACATGTGAATGCACCAATGCCTATGCCAATTGTGAATATGACGTTCACTAGTGTAATAAATTGATTATCAGAATTGAGCAGTGTCTTTGCATAGGTGGGCAGTGCCGCTAGGTAACTCGAGCCGCAAAACCAGAAAGCTGAGATCATTATTGTGACAAGTAATAGTTGATTATCATAAGTGATTTCCCGAATAGTTGTAGTAGTTGCCCGCATAGCATTCATTTCAAACTGTAAAGTAGGTTCACTAGCACTCGCATCAGGAATGAACTGTGCAGTCAGTCTTCCAAGGACCGCAATAGAAGCGCATACTGCAACAATTAGAAGGGCCTCGGTTTCGCCTTGACCCACTAAAAGCCCACCCGAAATAGTACCTAGAAGTATGGCCATGTATGTAGTCGCTTGAAGTGCGGCATTCGCGGAAGTAAGCTCTTCTTTTTTGACATGTTGGGGAAGAATTGCGTACTTTAATGGCCCGAAAAAAGTGGATTGGGTGCCCATTAGGAAAAGAGCAAGCAGTAGTAAATAGTAATTGCTCGCGATAAATCCATAACCTGATAGCACTACAATTCCTATCTCTGTGGACTTGATTTGTCTTATGAGTCTCGCTTTCTCAAATTTGTCAGCTATTTGCCCCGCTATGGCAGAGAACAACAGAAATGGGGCTATGAATATTGCGCCTGTGAGCGCGATGAGAGAGCGACTGGCACTGTCGTCAATTGTACCCCCTGTGGCGAAGAGCATAATAATAGCGAATCGTAAGGTGTTGTCGTTGAACGCACCTAGGAACTGAGTGGCGAGGAGTGGGCCCAGCCTTTTGGACAAAATGAGCTGCGTCTTCACGACTTAAATAGTCGCGGTTGATGCGCGGCGGCAGCTTTGGTCTTTTATTCTTCTAGAATGGAATGTCGTCATCGAACGGCTGCGATACTGCTTTATTAACTGGCTGATCTCCCGTTCCACTTGCGGATGGTTGTGGTGCATTGCTTGTGGATGGTTGTGGTGCATTGTTAGTCCCTCCTTTACCCCCAAGCATTTGCATTTCATTCGCGACGATCTCAGTGGTGTAACGATCGTTGCCATCTTTATCTTGCCATTTTTGTGTCCTGATCCTGCCTTCGACATAGATCTGCGATCCTTTTGTTAGATATTGCGTAACTACTTCCGCAGTCCTTCCAAAAAAAACGACACGGTGCCATTCAGTCCTTTCTTGGAGCTCCTGAGTCTCTTTATCGCGCCACGATTCAGCAGTAGCAAGACGAACCGTAGTTACGGCACCTCCGTTCTGAGTAGTCCTGCTCTCAGGATCTGCACCTAGATTGCCAATTAGAGTTACTTTGTTTACGCCTCTTGCCATTTTTCAAATCTCCTATAAATCTGTTCGCTACTTCATGATAGAATCTTTCTCGCAAATTTCCTATTGAGTTAAACAAAACAAATTCGACAACTTCTATAAGAACCCAATATAGTTGATGGTTGACATTAAAATTATGCTTCCTATTTAAGCACTTATTTGTAGGAAGGCACAACGGAGCCCATGGATACAATTCTTTTACGCGGCGCGCGGACCCACAATTTAAAAAATATCGATCTTGACTTACCTCGTGACAAGCTAATTGTCATCACTGGGTTGTCCGGATCAGGAAAATCGTCACTTGCCTTTGACACAATCTATGCCGAGGGACAGAGAAGATATGTCGAGTCTCTGTCTGCTTATGCGAGACAGTTTTTGTCGGTTATGGAAAAGCCCGATATTGATCATATTGAAGGACTATCTCCGGCAATTTCAATTGAGCAAAAATCTACATCTCACAACCCTCGATCTACAGTAGGGACGATAACAGAGATCTATGACTACCTGAGGCTACTCTTTTCTAGAGTGGGTCAACCTCTTTGCCCGGATCATCGCGAGAACTTGGCCGCTCAGTCTGTGTCACAGATGGTTGACAACGTACTGAGCCAGGATACGGGCCGTCGTTGGATGTTGGTAGCACCTATAATTCGAGATAAGAAGGGAGAACACCAACAGGTGTTTGATAATTTAGCTCGGTTGGGTTACGTACGTGCGCTAGTGGATGGTGACGTTGTAGCCTTGGATGATCCCCCGGCTTTGGAGTTGCGAAAAAAACATAACATCGACGTTGTTGTTGACAGGTTTCGTATTCGCGACGACTTGAAGCAGCGGCTTGCCGAGTCTTTTGAGTCCGCCCTAGAGCTAGGAGATGGTTTTGCCAGACTCTGTTCGATGGACGACGGACCACCAATTGATATCCTATTTTCATCGAAATTTGCCTGCCCGTTGTGCGGCTTTAGTATCGAAGAGCTCGAGCCTAGACTTTTTTCATTTAATAACCCTGTTGGAGCCTGTCTGACTTGTGATGGACTTGGTAATGCTCAGTACTTTGATGAAGAGCTTATTGTGCAGCAACCAGAGGCAAGTCTTCCGGCTGGCGCAATTCGAGGTTGGGATAGACGCAACACCTACTACGCGCAATTAATTGATTCGCTGGCTCGTCACTATGGCTTTGATATTGATACTCCTTTTGAGGACCTCCCTGACAATGTTAAAAAAGTTGTTCTTCGAGGGAGTGGAGAAGAAAAGATCGGGTTTCGATACTCCAAGTCAAATGGAAAAATTGAAGTTCGAAACCATGTTTTCGAGGGTGTGGTTGCTAATATGGAGCGACGATATAAAGACGCTGATTCGAATATCGTGCGGGAAGAGTTAGGACGTTATGTTGGTATTAAAATCTGTGACTCCTGCGATGGGACCAGATTGAATAGAGCAGCTCGGAATGTTTTTATCGGAGACTTTAACCTATCGCAAATCACCTCAATGTCGATAGAAGAAAGTCAGGTATTTTTTGAGAATTTGCATTTAGAAGGCCAGCGTGCCGAGGTAGCTGAACGAATAATTAAAGAAGTTAATTTACGTTTGCAGTTTTTAATTAATGTTGGACTCAATTACTTGACGCTTGACCGAAGCGCAAGCACGCTTTCCGGAGGCGAAGCTCAAAGGATAAGACTTGCAAGTCAAATAGGTGCGGGCTTAGTGGGGGTCATGTATGTTTTAGATGAACCTTCTATTGGTCTTCACCAACGAGATAATCAGCGACTACTGGACACATTAATCGATCTTAGGGATAGGGGTAACACTGTGATCGTTGTTGAGCATGATGAAGATGCTATTAAAATGGCTGATTATGTAGTTGATATGGGGCCTGGTGCAGGTATTCATGGTGGCCACATAGTGGCACAAGGGACGCCGCTTGAGGTCGCGAATTGCGCAGACTCAGTGACTGGAAAATATCTTTCCGGACGACGCGTAATAGAAATTCCAGAGCAGCGTGCTCCTTATGATGCAAGTCGTGTCCTAGAAATAATAGAAGCAAGTGGGAACAACTTAGATAATGTTACAACAGAGATTCCAGTCGGATTACTGACTTGCGTCACTGGTGTTTCTGGTTCTGGTAAATCGACGCTGATCAACGACACCCTATACTTGACGGCAGCTCGAGATATAAATGGTGCGTCAGCGATTCCTTCAGACTGTGGGGAGATTTTAGGTTTAGGTTATTTTGATAAGGTCGTGGATATCGATCAAAGCCCTATTGGCAGGACACCTCGGTCTAATCCGGCAACCTACACAGGCTTATTTACTCCGATAAGAGACCTGTTCGCAGCGGTCCCAGAATCAAGAGCAAGGGGTTATAATCCAGGCCGATTTAGTTTTAACGTGAAAGGTGGTCGCTGTGAAGCCTGTCAGGGTGATGGATTAATTAAAGTTGAAATGCACTTTCTGCCTGATGTGTACGTTCCATGTGATGAATGTAAAGCGAAACGCTATAACCGAGAGACTCTGACTATATTGTATAAAGGGCGGACGATTAGTGAAGTGTTGGATATGACCGTCGAGGAAGCTTGTAAATTTTTCGCCTCTGTCCCTGTTCTTTCCACGAAGCTCAAAACACTTGTGGAAGTAGGGCTTTCCTATATACGCATCGGTCAAAATGCGACAACTCTGTCTGGGGGAGAGGCTCAGCGAGTTAAACTGTCTCGAGAGCTTTCCAAGCGCGACACGGGTAAAACGCTTTATATTCTTGATGAGCCGACAACGGGACTTCATTTTCACGATATAGATCAGTTGTTAAAGGTATTGCATAGTCTCCGCGATCGGGGAAATACAGTGGTAATTATAGAGCACAACTTGGATGTCATCAAAACCGCTGACTGGGTTATCGACCTAGGTCCGGAGGGTGGTAAGAATGGCGGACGGATTATCGGAGTAGGAACTCCTGAGGACCTTGCGAAAAATAGTAATTCGTATACTGGAGAATATCTCTCAGCCACTTTAAAACGAAAAAAAATGATGTCTTAAGTGGACACCGAATAAATCTATAGGAGAAAAATAAAATGTCGATTTTGATTTGTGGGTCTTTTGCGTATGACAACATAATGGGTTTTGGGGAGAGGTTTAAAGACCATATCCTTCCAGACCAGCTGGACATCCTAAATGTATGTTTCTTAACGCCGACTTTGAGAAGGGAGTATGGTGGTGTCGCGGGGAATATTGCATATAATTTAAAAATGATAGGTGCAGACCCCATTCCCATGGGGACTGTGGGTGAAGATTTCGCCCCTTACGCTGCTTGGATAGACAAACTCGGTATTTCTCGAAAAAGTGTTGTTGGAGTTCCAGGGACTATGACTGCGCAGGCTTTTATTACAACTGATGTTGACGGCAATCAGATTACACTTTTTCATCCTGGAGCTATGGATGCTTCCGCTCAGAATAGCGTTAATGATGCGCCAAAATCTCGGTTGGCAATTGTCTCTCCTGACGGGCGAGAAGGTATGATTCTGCATGCTCAACAGTTGGTTTCAGCAGACATCCCTTTTGTTTTTGACCCCGGCCAAGGTTTACCTATGTTTAGTGGGCCCGAGTTGGTTAAGTTTATAAAGCAGGCCCAGTGGATTATAGTGAACGCTTATGAGGCTGAGTTGATGCAAGAGAAGACCGGGATGGGGGTTGCCGATATCGCTGGTCAAGTAGATGCTTTGATCGTTACAAGAGGTGGTGAAGGTTCAGATATTTATGCTGATGGGAAACATGTAAAAATACCTGTAGCTCCTGTTTCTGCAGCTTTAGATCCGACAGGCTGTGGAGATGCTTATCGTGCTGGGATTTTGTTTGGGATTGAACAAGGCCTCTCTTGGGAGGTGTCTGGTCGCGTTGCTGCTTTATTAGGGGCAATCAAAATCGAGAGTCACGGGACGCAGAACCATAAGTTAACTCGTTCTGACTTTGAGGCACGATACCTTATCAGTTTCGGTTTACCCTTAGTCTGGTGATAATGCGGAGGTTCATGTCCTTGTGATTTTTTTTCCTGATATTGATCCTGTTGCACTGCGTATTGGTCCGCTGAGTATTTACTGGTATGGGTTGTCTTACTTAATTGGAATTGCCATAGCTTGGAAATATTTGTCGGTTAAAGGCAAGCGCTTAGGTTCAGTATGGGATGGGGAAAAGGTGTCGGACGTTATTTTCTACGCCGCCTTAGGTGGTATAGTAGGCGGGCGTCTTGGTTATATTCTATTTTACAATGCTGCAAGTTATCTCGATGCTCCTTTGAGTATTTTCTCTATTTGGGAAGGGGGCATGTCCTTTCATGGGGGAGTCTTGGGAGTTACAGCAGCCCTTTTTTGGCTATCTCGAAAATGGGGAAAGACTTTTTTATCGCTAACTGACTTCATTGTTCCGGCACTTCCTATATGCTTAGGGTTAGGCAGAGTTGCTAATTTTGTCAATCAAGAACTATGGGGTGCTCAGACGTCTCTTCCATGGGGCGTTGTCTTCACAAATCCCGCTGCTGGTTTTATAGCGAGACACCCCACCCAACTTTATGAAGCGCTGTTGGAAGGGCTGGTGCTATTCTATCTACTGTATCTCCTTGGCAGACGGGCGAGACCCTTAGGAGTGCTCTCAGGGTGGTTTCTTTGCCTTTATGGTACTTTTCGTTGTGGTGTAGAGTTCTTTAGACAGCCTGATGCTCACATAGGGTACCTTGCGGCAGACTGGTTCACTATGGGCCAAGCTTTGAGCGTTCCGATGATATTGGTCGGGCTAATGTTGGTCCTGCGTAATAGAGTTTTATAGGCAATAAGATTTCCATGGGTAATATATTGGCTGAGGGCGTTAGCTTGATAATTATATCTCGACGAGATATAAAACAATGATGTTGAGTAAAGAATATGAATAGCTATCTACAGCTGCTTCGTCATGTCCGTGATCATGGCGTTAGAAAGCAAGATCGCACGGGTACTGGAACACTAAGTGTCTTTGGGTACCAGATGAGATTTAAACTGTCCGAAGGCTTTCCCTTATTAACGACTAAAAAAGTGCATTTGAAGTCTATTATTCACGAATTAATTTGGTTTCTCCGAGGAGACTCTAATATCGCTTATCTGAAAGAAAATGGGGTAAGTATCTGGGACGAGTGGGCTGATGATGCGGGAGAGCTAGGTCCAGTATATGGTGTTCAATGGAGGTCTTGGGAAAATCCGAATGGCGAGACCATAGATCAGGTAAGAGACGTTCTAAAAGAAATAGCTGTAAATCCAGATTCGCGACGCCTAATCATCAGCGCCTGGAATGTGAGTGATGTAGGCGATATGGCGCTTGCGCCCTGCCATGCTTTATTTCAATTTTATGTTGCCGACGGTAAGTTATCTTGCCAGTTATACCAGCGCAGTGGTGATGTCTTCTTAGGCATTCCTTTTAATATTGCTTCCTACGCTTTGTTAACAATGATGATTGCGCAAGTATGTGAACTGGAAGTTGGTGACTTCGTGCATACTATTGGAGATGCACATGTATATTTAAACCACTTGGAACAGACTGATTTGCAGCTGTCTAGAGAGTGTCGGACCCTTCCTGAGATGAAAATAAATTCGTCAGTGTCGAGTCTTTTTGACTTTAAATACGAGGACTTTCAATTGGTGAACTACAACCCACACCCTCATATTAGTGCTCCTGTTGCAATTTGACCTAGGCTTAATTAAATAGTGTCAGCATCAAAATTAAGCTTGATAGCCGCGGTTGATATGGCGCTAGTTATCGGTGTAGGGGGTGAACTGCCTTGGCACCTGCCCAATGACCTTCAGAGGTTTAAGCAGCTTACGATGGGTAAGCCAATTATTATGGGTCGTAAAACCTTCGAGTCCATAGGGAGGCCTTTGCCAGGGCGTAAAAATATCGTTTTGACTAAAAATATTGATTTTTCTGTGGAGGGGATTGAGTGTTATTCCTCTCTAATCCTGGCTTTAGGTGCGTTAGAAAACGAGGAAGAAGTTTTTGTTATAGGGGGCGGGATGATTTATAAAGAGGCCTTGCCTCGGGTTACAACAATTTATCTTACCGAAGTCATGACGCAGTTGGATGGTGATGCGTACTTTCCTAATTTTGATTTGTCTGAATGGAAAGAGGTGTCTTCAGAATTGCGTGAAAGTGATGCAGACCATCTTTATTCATATCGTTTTCGCCATCTGGAAAAAATCGCCTAGCCGACTGGGTGTTGTTCTGCTTCTACCGAGAATATTTCTCTGTCTTCAAGCCGCATGGCGGTTAGTTCCCTGCCCCACACTGCTCCAGTGTCTAGTGGATATACCGAGTGTTTTTCCCATTCTACTCTAGGCAGGTTTAACGATGCCCAGTGCCCGAACAGGATGCGGGTATTTGCCGTTTTCCTAGCTGGCATCAAGTACCAAGGGACCAGTTCTGCGGAGGCGGCCATCGGAGTTCTTTTCTCGGAGAAGTTCATGGCGCCTTGTTTGGTAAAATACCTACACCGAGTCAAGCAATTTGCTATGAATCTTAGCCGGTCATTACCAGCTAGCCTATCGTTCCAAGTAGTAGGCTCATTACCATACATTGAGAGAAGAAACTCACTACTTGTGCCTTCGTTAGCTAACACCGACTCTAGCTCCTTAGATAAACCAAGAGTTTTGTCCAGCGACCATTCTGGAGGGACGCCAGCATGAACCATTGCAAAATCAAGTTTTGCATCCCAGTGGAAAAATGATTGATTTTTGAGCCACTCAACAATTTTACTGCAGTTTGGAGAAGCTAAAATATCGTGAAAAGTGTCTTTTGAGTTTTTTATTGACGTTCCTGAAGCCACTAATGCAAGTAGGTGCAATTCATGATTCCCTAGGACAATTTTTGCAGCGGGCCCTAGCCTCATAACTAGGTCGATAACGGCTAACGAAGAGGGTCCCCTATTTATGAGATCTCCAGCTAACCACAGTACGTCGGTCCGTTTGTCGAAATCGATTAATTTCAGGAGTCTTGATAGCTCATTGTGGCAGCCTTGAACGTCGCCTACTGCATAGGTCGGCAAGTTTATTTACCTGTTCTAGTGGAGGGCATTTGGAATCGCCAAGTGGAAACTAGGCACCGGGGCCTTAAATCTCGTGCCATCAGACGCAAGCATTCCATAGGAGCCATTCATTGTGCCAAAAACTGTTGAGATTTGTGAGGCGCTGCTATAGGTGAATATTTCTCCAGGCTCCAAAAGAGGTTCTTTGCCTACAACTCCTCTACCACGGACTTCCTGAGTAGCTCCTTCGCCGTCAATAATTATCCAGTGTCTATCTTCTAGACGAGCGGCTATCTCTCCCGTATTCGTTAGGGTGATCGTGTATGCGAACACGTATCGGCTCGCCCCTGGATCAGATTGGGCTTCAAGGTAGTTACTTACTCCATTGACCGAGATCTGGTAGATGATTTTTCCTTTAGGTTCCTGAAGCAAGCGACTTATTCCCTTTTCTCATTAAGTACTTTTCATATTTTTGATAATGGTTTCTAAATCTTCTAATTGTTTATGAGCCTTCTGCAGTAATTCATTTTGGGCATCAAACTCTTCCCGAGTCACTAGATTGGCCCGCTTCAGAAAAGAATGTACTAATGGTTTGGAAGTGTTTTTGAATTCTTCTGCCAGTATCCGGGGATCTTCTGGGAGAATTTTTTTAATTCGCTGTGCCAAGATTTCTATTTTTTGAAAATCAAACAATTTGGTGCCCTCTATAGATTAGCTATTTTAAGCTAATCGCCCTTAGTTAAGTCAAGCGGCGATAAAATTGCATTATTGTGGTGCGCTTTTATGATTCAGTAAATATGACCCTAGCAGGCTAGGACACAAATAATAATAGTTTTTTTTTGGCACGCATAATGCATGTATTTAGATACTCTAGCAGGAAGAGCTTAAGCTTCTTTGCTTTTTTAAGTTTAGTTTAAGACGAAAGGATAAATGAAATGAAACTGGTTACAGCAATTATTAAGCCGTTCAAGGTTGAGGCGGCCCGTGAAGCATTGTCTGATATTGGGATCCGCGGTCTAACGGTTACCGAAGTAAAAGGCTTTGGCCGCCAAAAAGGACATACAGAACTTTATAGAGGAGCTGAGTATGTTGTTGATTTCTTGCCGAAATCCAAGCTGGAAGTAGGTGTGGATGATGAACAAGTGGCTGAAGTTGTAGGGGCCATTAAAAATTCGTCTACAACAGGGAAAATTGGAGACGGGAAAATTTTCGTTACCGAGTTAACCGAAGTCGTGCGCATTAGAACTGGGGAAACCGGATCTGACGCATTGTAAGAGTTTACATAGTTTATATAATTTGGAGGATTTTAAAGTGGATGCGTCTGTAATTGAAGTCAAGTATGCAATGGACACCTTTTACTTCCTAGTCATGGGTGCGTTCGTCATGTTAATGGCGTGCGGTTTTTCTATGCTCGAGGCTGGATTGGTTAGAAGTAAAAACACAGCGGAAATTTTAACGAAAAACATCGTTCTCTACGCGGTAGCATGCACCATGTACTTGCTCTGCGGATATGCGTTCATGTACCCAGGGGAAGGAGTTAATCTGCTCTGGCCTGGTCTACCTAGTATTCTTGGAGGCGTCGATAATACTGCTGCTGATGTTATCGCTAGTGAGGGCGATATTTATTACTCCGGGTTATCGGACTTTTTCTTTCAAGCGGTCTTCGTTGCTGCTGCAATGTCAGTGGTCTCAGGAGCCGTCGCTGAGAGGATGAAGCTATGGTCATTTCTGGCATTTGCAGTTGTGATGACAGGGTTTATTTATCCTATCGAAGGCTATTGGAAGTGGGGTGGTGGCTATCTTAATGAAGCAGGGTTTCTTGATTTTGCAGGCTCTGGAGTTGTGCACATGACTGGCGCGGTTGCCGCTCTAGCTGGCGTAATGCTTCTCGGTGCCAGGAAAGGCAAGTATGCTTCAGACGGAACCGTCAATCCTATCCCAGGGGCCAACTTACCTCTTGCCACTCTTGGAACATTCCTATTGTGGTTTGGTTGGTTCGGTTTCAATGGCGGTTCTGAGCTGGTTATGTCTAATGTGGCCGAAGCTAATGCGGTGGCAATGATTTTTGTCAATACAAATGCAGCAGCAGCAGGTGGTTGTATTGCGGCTTTAATCACGGCCAGATTACTTTTTGGTAAAGCTGATCTGACCATGGTTCTAAATGGCGCATTGGCAGGGCTCGTCTCTATCACAGCTGAACCTTTAACTCCGACTCCTTTGCTAGCCACCATAATTGGTGGGATAGGTGGGGTCATAGTAGTGCTCTCAATAGTTGGCCTTGACAAGTTCAAGCTTGACGATCCGGTCGGTGCCATCTCCGTTCATGGTACTGCAGGAATTTGGGGCTTACTTGCTGTCTGCCTCAGTAATTCGGATGCTACTTTGTATGCCCAGTTGCTAGGTATTGCAATGATATTCGCTTGGGTCTTCATCACATCGTTCATAGTTTGGTCAGTGATAAAAGCTTTAGCCGGTATAAGAGTTAGCGAAGAAGAAGAAATGGAGGGTGTTGATAAATCAGAGTGTGGTTTAGATGCATATCCAGAATTTACTAAATAGCAAACAAGACCTGTAACTAACTATATGACTAGTTGAACACAGAAGCTGGAGAAATCTGTCTTATCTAGCTTATTTTTTGATAAAAGCGGTCTTCTATTTTGAGCCAGATAGAGAGAAAGCGGAGTGAAAATGCTACACTCACTTGTCGAACGCGTTAATAGCTCGTATTGTAAAGATGAGCTACTTTCGGGAACACTTTCTATCTTGAACCTGAATCAAGTATGACCTTAGGGAGAAAACTAGTGAAATTAATTACCGCAGTTATAAAGCCTTTCAAGCTAGAGGATGTCAGAGATGCATTGTCTGCAAATGGCATACAAGGGATGACCGTCACGGAGGTCAAAGGCTTTGGCCGTCAAAAAGGTCACACTGAGCTTTATCGTGGTGCAGAGTATGTGGTCGATTTTCTCCCTAAAATAAAACTTGAGATAGCAGTAGACGATTCTCAGCTAGATGAGACTCTGGAGATTGTGAAAGTGGCTGCCAATAGCGATTCCATCGGCGACGGTAAAATTTTTGTCAGCGATTTAATTGAAGTTGTGCGAATAAGAACTGGAGAAACAGGGAAAGACGCTTTATAGATCTCTCCTGTTTGATGGCTGTTTTACTGAGTATTCATAGGGAGTTAAAAAAGATGCAGTATTTTATTGGTATTTTGGGTTTGACTACCGTGCCCAGTTTGGCTTTGGCGGATGGGTTGGATAGCGGAGACACGGCGTGGCTTTTGACCTCGACCGCCTTAGTCTTGTTTATGACCATCCCAGGTTTAGCCCTTTTTTATAGTGGTCTAGTCCGCGCAAAGAATACATTGTCTGTACTGATGCAGTGCTTCGCTATTACTTGCTTAATGTCTCTGTTGTGGATGTTTGCGGGTTACGGGCTAGCCTTTGGAGATGGCGGAGCCTGGAATAATTTTATAGGCAGTGGCAACATTATGCTGGCGGACGTGACGCGTGCCGGAATGAGCGGGGCTGTTCCAGAAACCGTATTCATTATGTTTCAAATGACATTTGCCGTGATTACTCCCGCTCTCATAGTTGGGGGCTTCGCTGAAAGGATGAAGTTTTCGGCTGTTCTTGTATTTAGTACTCTCTGGATGTTTGTTGTATATGTGCCCGTATGCCATTGGGTATGGGGTGGAGGTTGGCTCGCTCAGATGGGCTTGCTTGATTTTGCGGGCGGCACTGTTGTCCATATCAATGCTGGTGTCGCCGCGATAATTGCGGCGATGGTTCTGGGGAAACGTAAGGGATTTCCTAATAGTGCAATGCCACCGCATAACTTAACTATGACTGTCACTGGGGCTGCAATGCTTTGGGTAGGATGGTTTGGTTTTAATGCTGGCAGCGCAGTTGCCGCAAATGGGGACGCCGGAATGGCGATGTTAGTGACACATATATCCGCAGCAGCCGGTTCTCTGGCATGGATGTGTATTGAATGGGTAAAACATGGGAAACCGAGTGTCTTAGGCATAGTAACTGGAATGGTCGCCGGACTGGGCACTATTACCCCTGCATCAGGATATGTAGGCCCCATTGGCGCGCTAGTCATTGGGATTTCGGCGGGGATAGTTTGCTATTACAGCACTCAATATATTAAGCGGACGTTGAAAATCGACGACTCGCTAGATGTTTTTCCTGTGCATGGGGTAGGAGGCATACTAGGTACTATTTTTGCTGGCGTTTTCGTAGCAGAGCAGTTTGGTGGGATTGGATATGCTCAGGGAGTTACGATGAGTTCCCAGCTGATTGTGCAACTGTATGGAGTTCTTGCCACTACCTTTTGGTGCGGCATTATGACATTAGTGTTGTTATTGTTAACCAAGAAGCTAGTTGGTTTAAGAATCACTGAGGATCAAGAAAATGTTGGCTTAGATGTTTCTGAGCATGATGAGCGGGGCTATATCATATAGTTGTAAGGCTTGTTTGCTTTGGTTAGTCAGCGAGTCTCACTATTATTAAATAATGAAAAATTACTTTGAAAAAAAGACAAGGTTTAGTAATTTTTTCTGCGTTGCAGGTACGCCGATCGCGCATAGTAAATCCCCTGTGATTCATACTTTGTTTGGTGAAGGCGTAAATCTAGAATTGACATATGAAAAAGTTGAGGTGAGTTCTGGGTGCTTAGGAGTAGCGATAGAGCAGTTTAAAAAAGCCGGTGGGATAGGAATGAATGTCACAGTTCCTTTAAAGGAAGAGGCTTTTGATATCGCGGATGATCAATCTGATAGAGCTATTAAAGCTGGTGCAGCAAATACTTTGTGTTTCAAAGATGGAAGAATAGTTGCTGACAATACCGATGGTAGCGGAATTGTTCGTGATCTTAAGCTGAATAATTCTATTACTTTAGAAGGAAAAACGATCTTGATTTTAGGAGCGGGTGGCGCTGCCAAGGGCATTATTCCTGCCTTGATTAAGGAAAACCCTTTCTCGATAAAAGTCAGTAACCGCACAATCTCCCGTGCTGAAGCACTGGTGGAATTCACCAAGGACTATCCTTTAGAGGTACTAGAATGGGGAAAAAAATTAAGTTACCGTCCAGACATCGTCATAAACGCTACGTCTTTAAGCTTGTCAAATGACCTCCCGGCGATCGGTAGTCAAACCATAGGGCCTGGGAGTGTTGTTTACGACATGGCGTACACTGTTGGACCTACCAATTTTATGCGCTTTTCCGAATCACTGGGTGCTACTCAAATATTGGATGGACTTGGTATGTTAGTTGAGCAAGCTGCTGAAGCGTTTTTCCTCTGGCATGGTATATTTCCAGACACTTCTTCGATTATTGAATATTTGCGTAATGAGAATAGTTCAAATGCCTAGAGCAGGCCGTTCATCTTATCGACAGTGTTTGGCAGCCATAATACGGCATTAGGGAAGGATATAATCAGAGCAAGCACAATGATCTGTATCAGTACAAAGGGAGTGATCCCTTTATAAATGTGTGAGAGCTTTATCTCGGGTGGAGAGACCGCTTTGAGATAAAAAAGTGAAAAGCCAAATGGTGGTGTTAGAAAAGACGTTTGAAGATTGACTGCTATGATTAACGCGAACCATAGCAAGTCGATGCCAAGGCTTCTAGCTATCGGTTCGAGTATAGGTACCACAATAAAACAAATTTCAACGAAATCTAGGAAAAATCCTAGAATAAAAATAACCACCATACTCACAATAACAAACGTGAACTGGCTACCAACACCAGTCGTATAAAAAAGACTACTCACAGCCTGATCGCCTCCTAGACTTTTAAAGACCATCCCGAAAGCCGTTGCTCCGACAAGAATTAGAAAAACCATGCTAGTCAGCTTCACCGTTTCTAAGGCGGCGCTGTTCAGTATTGACCACCGCATTCGCTTTCGGCTAACGGCAATTAGAATAGCCCCTAAAGCGCCAAGGGCAGCCGATTCAGTCGGCGATGCTATCCCCAGAAAAATCGAGCCTAGCACTGATAGCATTAAGACTAGCGGGGGCGTTAGAGACTTGATTATTTCGGCTCTCGAGAAAGTGCCTTCTTTTAATGTTACAGCAGGAGCGACAAGAGGATTTTTCCTAGAAATCACCATTACGTAGGAGATGTATAAGCCGACGAGTAGTAAGCCAGGCAGCAGTGTTGCCATGAAGAGCCTGCCCACAGGGACCCCCATAATGTCAGCAAGAAGTATCGCTACTATACTTGGTGGAATTACCTGTCCTAGGGTCCCTGAGGCTGCTATTGTGCCACAAGCCAGAGAGCGGTCATATCCATGTCTAAGCATTGTTGGTAATGCAATCACCCCCATAGTGACGACTGTGGCGCCGGCCACTCCTGTAGTAGCAGCGAGTAAAGCACCAACGAGTATCACTGCAATAGCAAGGCCGCCCTTTTTTTTCCCAAAAAGCGCAGCGCTAGTCTCTAGTAAGTCTTGTGCTAGGCCAGATTTTTCGAGAATAACGCCCATTAATACGAACAAAGGGACTGCCAGTAAGGTAAAGTTAGTCATTATTCCCCAAATTCGAAGGGGCAGTAGCTGAAAGAAGTCTATTCCTAAAGCAAATGTACCGAAGAAGATAGACACAGCGCCAAGAGTAAAAGCGACGGGATAACCCAACAAAAGAGCAGGAATTATCACTACGAACATTCCTAATGCATAATATTCCATAGGGATTAAACTTTATTCCTCTCGCGAAAGGCTGCTAAGGCAGTGATAATGCCTTGAATACACAGTAGTGAGGCTCCTAACGGAATCAATGACTTAACTATCCACCGGTGAGTGAGGCCACCAGGGTCTGGAGAAGTCTCGGCATAGTCGAATGCATCGAATACAAAAGCACCCGAGCTCCACACGATAACGCCACAAAAAGGGAGTAGGAAAAAAAGAGCTCCAAGCAGGTCAATCAGCTTTCTTGTGCGCTGACTGCAGAATTTACTTTTAAAAAAAATGTCCACTCTAACATGTTGGTCACACCTCAAAGTGTAAGCCGAACCTAGCAAGAAAACAGCACTAAAAAGGTGCCATTCGAGCTCCTGAAAAGCTACAGAGCCTTGATTTAAGAAGTAGCGCATGAACACATCAAGAGCAGTCACGGCCATTAGAAGAACTAGAGCATATGCGGACAACTGTCCGAAGAGATCGATAATAAGACCGGGGGTTTTTGTAATTCGTTTACTAAACATTTGGCTTGTTGAGATGCACTTTAATTTTACTGATAATTCCCTATATTATCATGAACAAAGCAGGCAATCTTCATGCATGATTCGACGCTTTAAGGCGCTTGGAAGTGTAATTTTTCTGAGTGGATTTGATAATTTATGCACACTTACTTTGCTCGAACACCACAGAAGTAGCAACTTATCGTATAAAAGCACTAATTAGCTCTTAAATAGTTACTTAAGTATATGTTTATGCTCAATTTATTTTAAAAATGGCTAATTTTTGACCGATCTATCAATGTAAGCCTGTTTTGCGGCCTTCAGGAACTCTTTGTCTAGCTTGTTCACAAGGTTATCCACAGAAACTGTGGGTAACCTTGTGAAGTCTTCTACAGTTATATTTTTCAGCAGGTCTCGTGTTTAAGGTGAGTGTCTCCGTGACTGGCTGCGCTAGCTATAGAGACTAACTAAAGTGAATGAAATTTCCTCTTTGCCAGTGCTTCATAAGAGGAGATAGAGATATTTTCCGCGCGGTCTTTCGGATCTATTCCAGCTTCTCTCAGAGCATCTGCAGTGAAAATTTTACATAGTGAGTTCGCGATAGTTTTACGCCTGGTATTAAATGCAGTTCGGACGATGTCTTCCAGGCATTTTTCGAAATCGGGTGATACGTCATGTTCTTTTTTGATGAACCTCACGACAGCAGACTGCACTTTTGGGATTGGCTCAAAAGAGTTCTTATCAACCTGAAAATGGTACTCTATTTGTGCTTTCCTTTGAGCCATTATTGATAATCGACCATATGGTTTTGTACCACATATCGCGGTGAAACGCTCAGCAACTTCCTTCTGAAGCATGAATATCATTTCCGACCATATCCCTCGGTAATTTAATAGTTTGATGATTAGAGGTGTAGCGATATTGTAAGGAAGGTTGCCGACAATCTTCCACTCCGTAGAATTGATAGTTAGCTTTTCTATATCGCAATTTAAAATATCTTCGTTCGAAGCTAAAAAATTATCAGCCTCCCTATAGTGATTTTTCATTTGTGCATATAGGTTTCGGTCAATTTCTACCGCTGTTACTCTCGAACCAGCATCTACAAGATGATCAGTAAGGGCTCTTGCTCCTGGCCCGACCTCTAATATGTGTTCCTCGGGCTGTGGCCGAATTAGGCTGATTATTTTGTCAATAACATATTCATCGGTAAGGAAATTTTGACCGAACCGTTTTCGAGCCCTTGGAAGGTTCATTTTTTTTGGCTTTTTTGCGTTGTTACTATGGCTTTTGCAAGGTCAATGGCTGCGATAAGACTTCCTACCGAAGATTTACCAGTACCTGCTATGTCTAATCCCGTTCCATGATCCACGGATGTTCGCACTATAGGTATGCCTAAAGTGACATTGACAGCCTCTCCAAAACCCAATGTTTTGAGGGCTGTCAAGCCTTGGTCATGGTACATACTTATAATGGCATCGTATTTTTCTTGCTGTGATGCTGTAAACGCACTATCAGCGGATACTGGCCCTGTAACTTTTATACCTGTATTTCTTAATTCCATGGCTGCTGGAGAGATTATCGTAATTTCTTCCTGACCTAGGTATCCGCCCTCTCCTGCATGGGGGTTGAGCCCACATAACCAGATATTAGGTGAATTTATCCCAAATTTCTCGTTTAATTCTTGATGAACAATGGTTGTGACGTGTTTTATTAGTGTGCTCGTAACTGCATTGGGAACGTCTTTTAAGGGGATGTGAGTAGTTAACAGGACTACTCGGAGTTTGCCAGACACTAACATCATCACGGGCCGCTGTGAGCCTAGTCTGTCTGCCAGATATTGGGTATGACCAGAAAATCGAACCCCAGCCTGGTTAATGATTTCTTTACTGATGGGACCAGTCGTTATCGCGTCTAGCTTACAGAAGCTGCAGGCATCAATTGCTTGATCGAGGCAGTCTAAGACATAACTAGAATTGTCGGGATTAGGCTCGCCAGGAACTACTTTTGCTTTTGACTGGACAGGAACGATCTGCATGGTACCGGGTTTATGCGGTTGCGCAGACTCTACTCCTTCAAGCTCGACGATATTGAGATTGATATGAAGCAATTTAGCACGGTCCGCAATTATTTGAGGATCTGCATAAACAAGAGTTTTTTCAGTTCTTTCAAGCTGGCTAATTGCTATCGCAATATCGGGACCTATGCCGCTTGGCTCACCTGGAGATAGCGCAATCTTCAGGTTTTGTCTTGGATCAGTTGTTACGATGTTCGACATAGGCTTCATCTCGGAGCCGCCTGAGCCAATATTGTCGTCGCTCATCTAGTTTTTGCTGCCGAATTGCTCTCCGCCCTCTATCCCGTCGAATTGCCTCCGTACCATCAAAGTTTCTTGTTTCTGTAACTTGGAGAATGTGGAAGCCAAATTCTGATTCAAATGGTGGACTCACCATTCCGACGTCGATTGCGGTCATAATCTCTTCAAATTCAGGGACCATTTCTCCTTCACTTACCCAACCTAAATCACCCCCTTGCAGAGCCGAAGTCCTATCATCAGAGTTTGTTCTGGCAATCTGCGCAAAATTGTCATCTCCCTCTAAGTCAAAACGTTTTTTTAAATTACTTATTCTATTAGCAACTTGTGCCATAGGCAGCAATTCATTGGGAGAAATAAGTATATGCCGAGTTTTATATTGCGGGATCATGAATTCTTCCAGATTACGTTTATCCGTAAGTTGAATGATATGAAATCCACTGGCATTAGTTATTATGCCGCTATTCTCGCCGACTTTTAATGCACTGATAGAGTCAGCGAAAAGCCCGGGCACTTGGCTTCCTTTTCTCCACCCGAGATCTCCTCCTTCCAGCGCTTGTTGTCCGTCAGAAACACTTATCGCAACTTCACCAAAGTCCTCGCCAGTCTCTATCAAACCTAGCGCTTCCTCTGTTTTTTCCCGAGCTTTTTGGATTTGTTTGTTGTCGGCTTCAGAGGGTACAGATATCAAAATATGTGAGATACGATATTCTTGAAGTTCCGCAGTATTCGACTCGTTACGGAGGTAGTTATCTATTTCGGTTTCTCGCACACGAACTTTATTATCTACTTCAGTTTTCCTGAGCTTTGATATAATGATTTCTTGACGTATTTGTTCTGCGAATACATCAAACTCATAGTTTTCAGAGGCTAGCACTTCTTTGAACTGCTCTAGGTTGAGATTGTTTTGTTTGGCCATATCCATTATGGCCAGTTTTAAAACATCGTCTCCGACCTCAATTTTTATTTGCTCGGCATATTGGAGCTGGATTTTTTCTAGGACTAATCTCTCCATAACTTGTCGCTCTAGGACGGCATTTGGAGGCATTCGAGTCGCCTGTTGCTGCATTTGAAATTTGACGCGATCAGTTTGCTCGTCTAGCTCGCTTTGCATCACAACATCCTGCTCTACTATAGCGACTATTCGGTCAAGTTCTTCAGCGCAGATGCTGAAACTAGTCCATGGGAGGGCAACAAGAGCAAGAACCGCAAATAAAGATGAAAGCCCTGTGGGTTTCTTTTTAGTTGCTATAAGAGAAGAAATTAGTTTTGGCAACACAAACATACGGCTACTTTTTTTTGTCGATGAATAATTATACCGCAAAACTATCAGTGTAAGGCAGTCGTTTTCTATCTTTTTCTTGGTAGGGTGAGGATTTTAATTAAATGGACTTCTAGATTCAGGAAGGTGTCTAGATATGATAGGGTCACGCCCTTTCCCG
>Ga0233432_10000821_pt1 | contig 29801 bp, 51 predicted proteins | sample SI_122_August201_6_FD_179870 | JGI IMG/M metagenome (GOLD analysis project Ga0233432, IMG submission 179870) | Seawater microbial communities from Saanich Inlet, British Columbia, Canada - SI_122_August2016_10_MG | ecosystem: Environmental > Aquatic > Marine > Inlet | place: Canada: British... | reverse complement strand
ATATCACACTCAAGAAAGATTGTGATGGAGCATGTACAACATTTAAAACATATGTTAATATATAACCTGTAAGCGTTAATAACGGATGTATGGACTGCGGGGCAGTACCGCACAGCTCCACCATAAGCACACTGAGAACGTGAAATTGCAATGAGTTGCAACTCAGCGTCAGTAAGTCTATGTAGGATCGCAACCTTGAGCAACAGTGTGTTTTTGATGGGGCTGAAATAGGATCGACATGTATTCTAGTTTACGAACAATAAATGCAAACGATAATTTTGCACCATCTGGATTTGCTCTAGCAGCATAATCACAGGGAGCTGGCCACTTGCTTAGCAACAGGAAATGTGGCAACTTAATAATGTTAACTTAATCTAGGAAAAAGAAAATGAAATTTGCAGCAATCACAGCAGCAGCACTATTAACAGCAACGTCTATCTCAGCAAACGAGATTGGTGCAACAGGTATTACTTGGGGCGTAGAATCAGAAGCAGCATATACAATCAATGATGCAGCTGGTAACGATGTAGAGGATTTTGGCGTAAAAGTAACACCAGAAGTTGGATACACACTGATGGGTGTAGGTCTTACAGCTGACATGGATCTGCCAGTATATAACAATGAAGAGTTCAAAGTAAACAAAATGTTTGATAACCCAAAGATCAACTTTGGTGCTACTTACGAAGTATTCGGTGGTGTTGAGTTGTTTGGCGAGACAACTTGGGATATCGATGCAGAAGACGCAGTAAGCTCAAAAGTAGGTGCTACGTTTAGCTTCTAAGCTATATACACATAGGGTCACTACTCAATAAGTGCGCGGGGGCCATGGTTAGCCCCCTTTTTTTTATTGAGAAGGATATACTATGAAGAAATTATTATTGGCCTTAGGGCTTGCTGTATGTACACCAGCACGTGCTGACATAATTCAGATAAACGTGCCTTGTGATCCATCGCCTGAAGTAATGAGAATAATGATACAATATAAGAATGCACTGTTGCTTCACGGAACAGGTACAATAGCTTCTAAAGATGGAAAGACATTTACTTCTGAAGCTCAAATATTCTTAAATCAAGATACTGGCACGTTAGCTTTTGTTTTGTCTTTTCCAAATGGCAGCGGCCCGCCAATGTCATGTTTGATAATTGCTGGAGCAGAGTGGGAACCTTATGGAGGCCCTCAGCCATGGGATAAAAAGAAAGAAGGTCTGTAATGTGGGTTTTGGTATTTGTATATCTTTATGATACAGTACCCTATGTGGAGATGCATAGTCAACATACTTCTATGATAAAATGTTTTCAGGCTAGAGAAGCTCTCGGCGCAGAGTTATCAGGTAGGCCGGGTTACTTTCCTGACGGTCAACAAGCTTTGTGTATCAAAAAATAATTAATTATAAATAGATACGCTGACAATGAATGGTGTATAACATGTATAAGAATATTATTACTTTTATTTTTTTATTAACTGGTAGTATTTTGAATGCTCAAAACGCATCAGATCCTATAGTTACAGAAAATTATAATGAGAGTGTAGTTGATTCTAATTCAAAGACAAAGGTAGAGTCTCCTCCTCCCTCTGCAATTTCTCCATCTATAAATTCTTCTAATTCTGATTTATGTACGGTTGGTATTTCAGGTGCTGTACAAACGCAGATACTTGGTATCTCTACAGGTAGTACAGTAAGAGATATGAACTGTGAGAAATTAAAGAACGCTAAAGTATTATACGATATGGGTATGAAAGTGGCAGCAGTATCGGTTATGTGCCAAGATGAAAGGGTGTTTAATGCGATGATGAATGCTGGTACTCCTTGTCCATATGATGGACTAATTGGCGCTGAGGCAAAGGTGGCATGGGAAGCCAATAAAGAAAAAATGCCAGATGAGGATAGTGGTTCTTTTAACCCTCTAAAGGATATGGATGATGACCAGAAATCTACTTTCTACGGCAGCGGTATCGTTGCTGGTCTCCTCTTCTTATTGTTACTCTGATATAACATACGGAGTAACACAGAATGCCGCGACAATGGGGTTGTCGTGGAATATGACTGGTATTTTACCTGACGGTGCTGATGGTAGTATACCTCATATTAAAGTGGATATACATGGGCTAACATATAGATATACTATGGTAAAGGATCCTAATACAGGCGCCACAGTTTATGTAAGAAATAAAGACTTAGACGGTAATGGATACGTATTTGAAGAACGAGATGATTGGATAGCAGGAAATCCAGGAGGAACAATACAAAAATATGTAAGATTTCCATACACGTCTGCGTCTAGGTTTGGTGACGGTTCTATAGATGTAGAAGGTGACGGACAGGTTATTGACCCTAATGTGACATATAATTATAGACTTGAAGTAGATGATAGACTCATGATGTGCTCGGCAACTCCATTAGCTGATCCAGCATGCCCAGGCTTTAATCAGGCTTTATTAGATTATCTAAATAACCTTGAAGCTAATCCTGATGATCCTTTTTATAACGAATGGGTTCAAGCCAATTTATCATTAAATGATGAAGAGAGTGAACAAGAAGTTGAAGAAGCAAAGATGCCAGAAGAAAAACTGTCTAATTTTGAGAAAAAATTAGGTGGTGAGAATACAATAGATGATTTAGTTAACACTAATCAACAAAGAATTTTTGCTGCCTTAGCAGCTATACCAATGATTGAATCATACTATACAGTAGATATCCCAGGCGGTGAATACGAAGAGACTCTTACATTAGAGGATACTAGTTTGCCTGACAACCCAAGAGCGATGAGAAATTTAGCTTCTGATGCTAATCATAAAAAGATGGTACGCTCGCAATATGATAGAGAACAATAAAGGAATAATTAAATGTTCAAATCTATTACGTTCATGACAGCTATGATGGTTGCCACATCTGCTTTTGCAGTTGATTCACCTATCACAGGTAATGTGTCATCTAAGTGCTCTATTTTTACAGATAAAGCTGGTGTGTACGGCAACCCATCTCCAGACGAATTGAGTACTCTAGCAGCCGATGGTGGTGTTTTGCCTATTATCCGCTACGATGTTTCAATTGCTGATTACTACACAGCTAAAATTTCATGGCCGAACTCATTTAGTAGCTCACCTACTCTCACCGATTCTGTTGCTTGGGACGGTGAAGTTTCAGTATCATCTACTTCTGATGCAGGTATGTCAGGGTATGAAGCTGCAAAGGTAGAATATGATAATCATACTGAATATGATCTTACAGTAGCAGGCTCTACTTGGTTTACCGTAGAATCAGAAGCAGTTTATGGACAAGACAAATCTTTACCAGGTGGTGAATACGTAGCTAACATAGTCGCGGAGTGTATTGCTGACTAATGAAAAAGCTTTATTATGTGTTTGCGGCTGCAATTGCAACTAGCGTTACAGCTCATGAGTTAACACCTACATATCCTAAACTCAGATCATCTTACATTGAAGGTGTATCTGTTACGGACATGAAAATGTGGAATAGGAGAAATGACGTAAAATATTATGAAATAAACGTATTTGATAAAGAATGGAATCTAGTTCCTTTTGCAACACAGCAGCGTTTATTAAAACTTGAGTATCTCTCACATAAATCATTTGAAATTTATATACGAGATCAGGATATAAAAAGAGCTGAATATATCTGTACTACGTCTAAACAATTAAAGGAAGACGTGTCATCGTCAGGAGTAAAGTCTAAAATCTGTTCGAGAATTAAGTGAGATGAAATATGAGACTCTTAATATTATTGTTTATCGTTATAGGGTCAGCATTAAACGCTGAATCGAGTTCGTTAAACCTACAATTGCCTGGCGTACCTGGTAACTACCAGTCCGATAAATTTCGTGCTGGTGAATTAGATTGCTCTAATGCAATTGGGTCTGCAACTAATTTAGAAGTTGGGGTTACTGGACTAATAGACAAAGGTGACTATGATCAGCTCAACAACTATATTAATGGTGGTACAGACGTAGGCGTGTATGCTAGAATAATGATACCGTTAGGTAAGAGAGCTAAGACAAGAATTGATTGTAATAGGCTATATGATTTAGAGCTAAGAAAGAAGCAACTTGAAGTAATGAAGCTTGAAAGAGAATTACAACAGTTAAGACAGTTGCAGTTTGAGGATTAAAAAATGGCTGAAGTAGAATTTGGTGGATTAAAGTTTTCAGGTGGTAAAATGTTTGCACTTCTCACTGCATTGTCAACGCTTGGCGGTGCAGCTTGGGGCGGGTTTGAAATCTACAAAGATTATATGGATATGAAAGAGATTATTCAGAATATCGATACTGATGCTATTGCCGCCCGTAATGATGTTATCGAAACCAAGCTTGATGAAGCCATAGACTATACAAGAGATATTAAGTCTGGCTTAAAAGATGATATCTTTAAGCTCGAAGAAAATATTGAAAGAATGGAAGATAAGGTTGATGATGCTGAGAATAGAATGAAAGATACTCAGGCATCTATCGAATCAACACTTGCTGGAGTTCGCAAAGATTTAAATGAACAAAGTAAAGATGTAACCTCTTCTATTCGAGAGGTAGAAGCTACGGTGAGAGCATCTGAAAAAGATGTGCGTAATGTAATGAAAGAGACCATCAAAGACCTTGACGCTAAAATGGATAAACTAGACGACGACATAAGAGAGACGTTACAAGAAGCTCTCGATAATCCTTTAAACAACTAGGAGACAATAATGGCCGAAGAAGAAAAAGTTAAAGCACCTCATGCAATTAGAGACGAAGATACACCAGAAGGTAAAATGGAACTACAGTTTCGTGTTTTAGGAAATGAAATGATCGGTATCAAAATGATTGTCGATGATATGAAAATGAAATGGGTAGCTATCGGACTTGTAGGCATTTTAGTTATGACGTGGGCTGCAGCTGAATTTAGTTCAGTAATTACTCAAAGCAGCACTGATAGCAGTTACGCCGTAGAAGAATAAATTTCAGCTTCTCGCCTTTTATAGGCTGCCTCAAATCCAATTAGTCCGTATTCACTTCTTTCGGTGTTGTTCCATAATCTTTCTATATAGGTATTATAAATCCTTTCGACTGTTTTATCACTTTCATTAATATTAATGAGATGGCCTTTTACCAACCAGTTTAAACGATTAGCTTCTTTTCGCACGAAAGGTGAACACATGTAGCAGACTCCTATGTTGAATAAACCTATGTATAAAATGTTAGTGCTAACAAAATGAAAAAAAGGAAATATAATGAATAAAATTTGGAATGTGCCTATTGTAGATACTGGTGACGGCGAACTAGGGTTTGAGATCCCAGATGAAATTATGGATAAATTAGATTTATCTGTAGGTGATACAATTATCTGGGAAGAAACCGAAATAGGCGGATGGAAATTAACTAAAAAAAGTTAGCTAAATGCTAAATTAACTGTGTACATATGATTTGTAATAGTGTAGAATGTACTTATCGATAGGAGATAAACATGACTTACACTATACAAACCGATATCGCGTACACCGCAACACAATCCGAAATTAAACAATTCGCTTCCGAACACAATTGTATTCTATCAAAATTTCAAAAAAACGGTCCTGCCAGCGGAAATCACTTATGCGATTTCACATCTAATAATCTTGATTCTATTCAAGAATTATGCGATCAACTTTCATATCCCCACGAAAATATCGAAAAAATTTAAAAAAAGTAAAATTAACTGTGTACAAACGATTTGTAATAGTGTAGAATATACTTATAAAATGATGGAGATTATATAATGGCACACGAAGTAGAAATGATTAACGGTCAAGCTCAACTCGCATATGTTGGCGATGTACCTTGGCACGGTCTTGGTGTTGAAGTTCGGAACGATATGACGCCCGAACAGATTATGGTAAAAGCTGGACTTGATTGGACAGTTGAAAAAGAAGAAGTACAAACAGTATCAGGTGTAAAAATTCCTGGTAAAAAAGCTTTGGTTCGTTCTTCTGACGGTTCAGTTTTAGATATGGTCGGTGACGACTGGAATCCAGTACAAAATACACAAGCTTTCGAATTCTTCTCAGATTTCGTAATGGCCGGTGATATGGAAATGAATGTAGCAGGATCTTTAAAGGATGGAAAAAATGTATTCGCTCTCGCAAAAGTCAAAGAGTCTTTCACTATTCTCGGCGAAGACCAAGTTGACTCCTATTTACTGTTTAGCAATCCTCACCAATATGGTAAAGCTGTTGATATTCGCTTTACTCCCATTCGTGTTGTATGCAATAACACGCTCACATTTTCTCTAAACTCAAAGTCTAAAAACTTTGTAAAAGTTGGCCATCGCTCTACATTCGATGCTGATATGGTTAAAGAGCAAATGGGCCTTGCTTCTGAAAAGTTTGCTCAGTACAAAGAGATGGCAGAATTCTTGTCAACTCGTCGCTTTAATACTGAATCTCTAATGCAGTATTACAATGAAGTATTCCCACACCGTGAGCAGCGTACTGTGTCGGCGTTTGAGGACCTCTCACGCACAGCTCAACTAGCAGCTTCTAATCTTGAGACTCAGCCTGGTGCAGAGTTCGGTCAAGGAACTTGGTGGCAGGCATTTAACTCTGTTACATATATGACTGACCACATTCAAGGTCGTAGCTCAGAGAGTCGGTTGAATAACCAGTGGTTTGGTTACAATCAAGGGCGTAAGATTAACGCCGCTAACAAGGCGGTGGAGTTTGCAACAGCAGCATGAAAATTATAAATGATGAAAAGAACCCCTCATTGTTGGGGGTTCTTGAACCCGGTGATCGTGTTGATGAATATGAAAAGTGGGTAAGCAATCTTAATCAAGATCTTATAGACTCTGGTTATAACCAATATGAGTATAAAGTTGTAAAAAAGAAGGATAAGTTGTACATAGATCGCATGTAATTTAATTAAAGAGGCTTAGGCCTCTTTTTTTATTGTATAAATAGTACCAAAATAATAGGAGCTACTATGCAACGCTTTAAAAATTATTATACATTACAGGAGATGTCTATGGTTAGTGTAGCAGATTTAGATACTGATTTTTTAAAACGCGCTCAGAAGATAACATCGTTTAATTTAACACCTAATGATTTTACTAATTTAAAGCATAAGGCTGAAATACAATATTTGTTCCGCATGCATTTCTTTCCTAAGTTTGACTTGGATAAAACCTTAAAGGGTACACCTACTATTAGCAAGCTAAACAGTGTTATAGGCATGTTAAAAAAAGAAAATTTAAATAAGTTTAAAACTCTGCACAGCTATAATCTAAAAGGTGTTGGTCCAGGAGAGGCTACACTATATTTTATATTAGACGATGCACATCTAGGTGGTGGGGCATCAGCTGGCGCTGATATTGTGATTGGCAATAAACCTTATGAAGTAAAGGCTGGTGATATAAGTCAAGGATTTTTTAAGAACTTTAAATTAGGCGGTACTGTTCCTATCGATAAAATGGTTTCCGCTGGTCTTAGATTACGCGACATGAAACCTGAAATTAAAAAGCTGGCAACTGAAAAGGCCGGCGTATCAGGTAGCCAGATAAAAGCTATTTTAAGCGACAGCGAGTTGGCACCTATGTGGAAAGAAGAAGTGGAAGCCCCTTATGTAAAAGCAGCGCATGGCTATCTGGCTAAAAATCCACTTATCTTAATGGTCAATAAAACACCGGCTTCTCAAATAGGAGAAGTAGTAATGGTCGGTAAGCCAAAATTAAGTGATGTCCACTTAGATGTTATTACTCAAGGGACAATTAAACCTAAAATAAAAATTGGTTAAAAATAATGGAAAATTTTACATCATATATAAAAGAAAGTAAAAATACTCATATGACGCACATAGAAGATAAAGTTATCTATGGTGGCGTTAAGGGTACAAGGCAAGCTATTCTAGCTTTGCGTGAATTGAGAGATATGTTAAGAGGAGTGCATGATGGATCTGTCAGTGTTAAGTGGGACGGGGCACCTGCCATCTTTGCTGGCACTGATCCCCGCGATGGCAATTTCTTTGTTGCTAAGAAGGGAATTTTCAATAAAAATCCTAAGGTATATAAGTCTGATGCTGACGTGGACGCTGACACTTCTGGTGATCTTGCAGTTAAACTTAAGCTGGCTCTTAAGCACCTTCCAGCCTTAGGGATTAAAGGTGTAATACAAGGAGACTTTTTATTTGGCCCCGGAGACGTCAAGACGAAAAAGATAAAAAGTGAATCTTATGTAACATTTCATCCGAATACTATTGTTTATGCATTACCAAGTAAATCAGCAGGTGCTGATGCAGTTAAGGCTGCAAAGATTGGTATTGTCTGGCATACAACCTATAAGGGTAATACTTTTGAGTCTATGAAAGCTTCTTATGGTGTTGATGTTTCGAAACTAAAATCAGTTAAAACTGTATGGTCTCAGGATGCAATGCTAAGAGACTTAACTAATGTTACTATGAGCAAAAAGGATACTGAAATTGTTAGCGACTATCTTTCGCAAGCTGGGTTTATATTCAACAAAATCGCCGGATCAACTCTACGACAACTGGAATCCAATACAGAGCTTGCCAGGCTCGTGGAGCAATTCAACAACTCCTATGTCAGACAAGGACAGATCATTGGAGATACCAACAGACATGTCACCGCACTTATCAAGTGGATTAGTCAGAAGTATCAAAAAGAAATAGATAAACGTAAAAGTGAAAAAGGTAAGACGGCACAGCAGAAAAAATTAAATGAAATACTTAGTTTTTTCTCACAAGGTAATAAAGATAGCCTAAAGTATATGTTTGACTTACAAAAGGTTATAGTTTTAGCAAAATTAAAACTTATAAATAACCTTAATAAATTGAGTAAAATCAATACTTTCGTTAAAACTCGTAACGGTTATAAAGTAACCGGTGAAGAAGGTTATGTAGCAATTGATAAACTTGGTGGTGATGCGGTAAAAATTATTGATCGTATGGAATTTTCATACAATAATTTTTCACCAGATATATTAAAGGGATGGGATAAGCCAACGAGGAACTAAATGGCAAAGAATTTAAATTTTAAAGACTTTATGGCTGTTGATTACATGCCAGGTGAAGATGACCTGATTAAGCATGCAGCTAAAAAACGTAAGCAATATACGCCTACCGGAAATAACGCCGAAGCAGTAGAACCTACTGATGAGGCTCTTACTATGACCCAGCGAAGAGCTAAGGCGCGGTCAATGAAAAAGTATCAGGCTAGATTAGCAGTCGGCCGTAAAAAGGCAGCAGCTAAAGTTGCTAACCCTAAGGTTCTTGCTAAAAGATCCCGTAAGGCTGCTCGTAATGCTATAGCTAAAAAGCTTACTAAGGGTATTTCAAAGGCAGATCTTACTCCGGCACGGAAACAAGAGATCGAAAAGCGTTTAGATAAAATGGCTCCTAGAATAACTAGGTTGGCCAAAAAAATGCTTCCTAAAATACGTCAAACAGAATTAGGTAGAAAACGCGGGTAATATGATAAATCGTTTTAGTCAGTTTCTTGTTGAAGAAGAAAATGTAGTTTATTTTACCTTTGGTAGAATGAATCCACCTACTATTGGTCATGGTAAGTTACTAGATACTTTATCTAAAAAAGCACGGAGATTTCCATATAGAATATTCTTGTCACAATCTAATGACAAGAAAAAAAATCCGTTGCAATATAAAGATAAAGTAAAACATATTAGAAAAATGTTTCCGAAGCACGCGCGGTCTATTATTTTAAATAATAAAATTAAAACACCTTTTCATGCTTTATCATTTTTATATGATCAAGGTTATAAGAAGGTAGTTATGGTTGCAGGATCAGATCGCGTTACCCAATATGATGTGCGTTTAAATAAATATAATGGAAAAAAAGGTGATCATGGATTTTATAATTTTGAAGGCGGCATAAAAATTATATCTGCAGGTGAAAGAGACTCTGATGCTGAAGGAGCAAAAGGCGCTTCCGGAACTAAACAGAGAGGATATGCCGTAGCCAATGATTTTACTGGGTTTGCCAGAAGCCTTCCATCCAATATGTCAAATTCAGACGCAAAACGATTATTTAATGATGTAAGGTCTGGGCTAGGGCTAAAAGAAGAAAAACAATTTAAAAATCATATTCAATTAGAGCCCGTCTCTGATTTACGTGAAGCTTATCTTAGAGATAATATTTTTGAAGAAGGTGAAAAAGTTGTACTAACTAAAAAGGGTATTGTAGGCAATATAAAATACCTTGGTACGAATTATCTTATAGTAGAATCAAAAGGTGAGACGTGGAGATGCTGGCTTGACGATGTGTCTAAGATAGACCCTAATCAAAAAGTAGAATGGGATGTTGCTAATCTTCCTAATGAAGATAATGATGGTATTGTTAGAGAGTCTCTTAATGAAGCATCAATGTATGCAGATAAGCCTGATTGGGGCACGCCTGAATCAACCAGAAAAGCTAAGAAAATAACTCCAGGTGAAACAACAGAAGCACAGGATAGTGACATTAAAGATAGGCCAGGTTCTCAGCCGGCTAATTATCATAGAGGTCTAAAGAAAGCACAGAAGATTGCAAGAGATAGGCAGTTTAAAAAACAGGCAAAAATGTCTGATAGTGATCCAAAGGCATATAAGCCTGCGCCTGGTGATGCAAAAGCAAAAACAAGATTATCTAAACACACCATAAAATATAGAAAGATGTATGGCGATGATTAATTTTAAAGCGTATATTGCAGAAGATGCTACGGCTTCTCTTAAGAAAAAAGCAGAAAAAACTGGCATGCCATTAGGTGTTCTTCGTCAAGTTTATAATAGAGGTGTAGCCGCATGGAAAACCGGTCATCGGCCGGGTACTACTCCATCACAATGGGGACATGCAAGAGTAAATTCATTTGTTACCAAATCATCTGGTACATGGGGAAAAGCAGACAAAGATCTGGCAGCGAAAGTAAGAGGCTAAAATGGCAAAATCAGCAGACAGAAAACCTGAAAAATATGTAGGACCTGATGGAAAACCTAAAATTCGTATGGTTCCTGTAGATAAAGAAGTAGTTAAGAACGAAGGCGGTATGAAGCGCATTGCAACTACTCAGGCTAATAAAGCTGACAGAATGGCTGCTGGTGATAAAAAAGGTCTTGAAACCTTTAAGAAAAAAACAGACGAAGCTTGTTGGGATAGCCATAAGCAAGTTGGAATGAAGAAAAAGGGAAACAAAATGGTACCGGATTGTGTTCCAAAGAATGAATCTTATTCTATGAAAGAAAAAGTGTGTAAATCATGCGGTGATACGTATGGTAAGCCCACAAACGAAAGCTGCATGTACGACGCTTATGATATGACCGGAGAAAATTGGTGCAGCAGAAAAGAATATATTGCTGCTCAAAAGAAAAATGAAGCTAACACTCTTGACGAATTGACCGCAGCTGAAAAGAAACTTGTCAATCAGATGTATGACAAGAAAGGTAACTTAACTCCACTTGGTAAAAAGGTTATGAACCACGGTAAGAAGCCTGGTGATAAAGGATTTAAAGAAGCTAACACTTATGCCGGGCAGCGTGACAAAATGAAAATCATCAATAGTAAGCCTCACCCAGATGGTGGTCATATTGTAACTATGCAAACAAAAGCTGGTAAAACTATTAAGCGCCATTTAAAGAATGGTAAAGTTAAAGATATGAAAGAAGAAGTTAATGAAATTTCTAAAAAAACCGCTCAATCTTATTTAGATAAAACAAAGGGTGATGATGCTTTCAGCGGTACAAGAAAAGCAAATAACCGTTTAAAGGGTGCTATACACGCTGTAGGAATAAAAAGAAAAAAAGAATCAGTTGATGAAGTATTAGATACTCCAGCAGCAATGGATAGGTATCATAATAAAGCTAAAGCACAAAGTGATCGTGCACGTAACTCTGCAACTGCAAAGATTGTAAGAGGCAATAAAGACATCTCAAAAGAAAAAGATGTTATTCGACGTCGCGAAAAAGGTATGGACATGGCTACAAACGTGAGAGCCAAGCAGTTTCGCAAAGCAGTTACTGGAAAACCTTATGGTGAGGCAGTTGAAGAAGACATGAATCCTTATCTTAAACATCCTGCAGATAAATTAAAAGATAAGCATGCTAGTTTTAGCAGACAAATCGGCGATCTTCAAACTAAAAAATTAAAAGGTGCAAAAAATCCGTCTATTGACCAAGAGATTGCTAAGTATCAACAAAAACTGCGGCATGTAAAAAATGCTATGAAATCAGAAGCTACAACTAAAGTAGCAAAGGTATCAGACAGCGATAAAGAGAAGCTTCTCAAGCTGCGTAAAATGCTGAATAAAGAGAAAACAAATGATTAGTTTTAAGCAGTTTATGGTAGAAAAAAAGTCTGAGTCCTGGGAGGCCGGATACAAACGTCGTGTTGTTAAAACTACTAGTGCTGATCATAAAGAAAAAGGCCATAACTGGAGAATCAAAGGTAAAGAACGCCCTGAGATTTCTATTAAACTATATAAATCTAAGCCATCACAATCTGAATTTAACAAGCAAATGCGTAGAGTAGCGGGGCACGAGTTCGGTGGATAAGTTTAAAACATTTTTAGAAAAAGATTCTAAAGGACACTTTCGTTCGGCCGACAAGGGTGCCGGTATGACTCAGAAAGGCGTCGATGCGTTTAAACGGGCGAATCCAGGTAGTAAACTACAAACAGCTGTTACAACTAAACCCAGTAAACTAAAAAAGGGATCTAAGGCGGCCGGACGGCGAAAGTCGTTTTGTGCAAGATCAAAAAGTTGGACTGGTGAAAGAGGTAAAGCAGCACGTAGGCGTTGGAATTGTTAAATGGCCGTTAGTCAATATCTTGAACACCTCGGTATACAAATTGCTAGTGGGTTAGTAATTAATACTTCTCATATTAATAAGTTTGGATATAATCCAGCATGCAACTCTAGTATAGAAACAATTTGGGATAGCGGAGGACTATATAATTATATTGAAACTCCTGGTCCTGCTACTGTTGCAGGAGCATCGGATACCGGAGCAGTTGTAAGCGTCCAAGGTCTAGATGAAAATTATGACTTCTTAACTGAAAGTATATCTGTAGGAGGAACAACTACTAATAATTTTATTAGAGTGTTTAGATTAAGATTAGAGTCTCACCCTACTGCAGAGGTAAACTCTGGTGATATTACAGTAACTGTTGACGGAGCAGTGAGAGCTACTATAGTAGCAGGAAAAGGTCAATCGTTAATGGCTTTATATACTATACCAAGAAGAACAACAGGCTATTTAGTTAAGTTTCAAGGTAGTATTGAGAAGAACCAAGAAATAATTTTTAAACTGTTTTCACGCCATATTGATAATGGAGTATTTAATTTAAAAGGACAGTTCGGGTCTTTTGGAACTCCTATAACATATGATTACCCTGTGCCGTTATTATTTAAAGAAAAAACAGATATAGAAGTACGCGCGGTGGTTGGAGCCAATGCTGGTGCTGGTGCTATTTTTGATCTAATCTTAGTACGCAATTAATTTATATTATAAATAACATTAATTAATTAAATGGAAATTATTGATGGTAGAAGTTAACTGGGAAGCCCGACTCGACCGGATCGAAGATAAGATGGACAAAATGGCAGACGCATTAGTCACACTTGCAAGGTTTGAAGAGAAGATGGATTCATACAATAAATATAGAGATGACTCCTGGACTAGAATGAACAAGTTCTCGGAAAAACTTGATATCATCGAAAAAAAATGTGATGAAAACGCTCATACCGTTAACGTCATCAATAAATTATTCTGGATTGCCATTGCTGTTGGCGCCAGTGCAATCGCAGCCCAAATTTGGATGTAAGGAAATAAAATGAATCAAGAATCAATTAGTAAAATGGCGGCCGCATTGCAACAGGTCGCAGAAAATAAACTCAACGAATTTGAGATCCCAGAAACTATTCAAGCAGCAGAGCGGACAGCGTTCCACGGCGCTGCGGCTGGAGCACATAAAGCTGGTAAATCACATTTTAATTTTGCAGGTAAAAAATATCCTGTTACTATGAAAAAAGATACGGCTAAGGCAATTGCAGATCAAAAAGAAGGTTATTCAAGTATGGTATCTAAGGCAACTAGAGATCGGATTAAGAAATCAGTTGCACAAAATAAACCGCCAGTTGTGAACCCGAAATATAAAGCTACTCAAAGCGCAGATCGAAAAGAAGGTACTGATGAAGGTTATTCAAGTATGGTATCTAAGGCAACTAGAGATCGCGTCAAGAAATCAGTTGCACAAAATAAACCGCCAGTTGTGAACCCGAAATATAAAGCTACTCAAAGCGCAGATCGAAAAAAAGCAATTGCTGATGATGTAAAAGAAGCAAGCGTTGAAGAGAGTAAAAACATGGCACTAGCTAAAAAGTTAGCAAAGGCTTCAGCCTCGTCCGAGAAGGGTAAGAAAGCTGTTACTTTGAAGAAAGCTCCTTTTGATATCCCTAAGGCGTCTAAGAACGAAGAGGACGAAGTAGTAGTTAATCCTAAAAAAGAAACCAAGAAAGCTAAAATGGGTGATAACGAGGTTTCTGCAATTGAATCAACTGTATGGCCAGTATATGCCCGGATCATGGAAAAGCGCGGAGAGCATTATAAAAGTGCAGCTGCTGCACAAGAACCTAATGATGCATCTAAATCATCTAAAGGTGCTCAGGATATGTTGAATACACCAAAGGATGTTAAAGATAATCCTGAAGCTTCAGGCGATGATGTTAAAAAGGCAGCTAATGCTGGACCCAGTAAAAAAGCTAGAACCAACGACAATAAGGCAGGCGACAGTAAAGTTATTCCATCAGCAACAAAGGCATAATATTATGGCAATTAAACCTCCAGCGTGGTGCGCGCATGCAGTACCAGATATGAATAAGGGTTGGGTAGATCCTAAAACAAGAGAATTATATAAATCTTCTAGGTTTACTCAAGCTCAAATGAATGAGTATAACGGAGTCGCTAAAGTTCCAGAGACTTCTCTTCCTACAGCAGAAGCAGCTGAGGCAGAAGCAGCAATACAGCATATTATTACTGAAGGTAAAATTGAAGCTGGTATAAACGATCTCTTAGGCTCTATGTCAAAGGTAGAGCTAGAAGAGCTCGGTCGCGAAAATGGTGTTGAGCTTGACCGTAGAAAGTCTAAAAAGTCTTTAGTGCAAGCTATGAAAACAGTACTTAGTAAATAGTTTATATATAATTTAGTATATCAAAACTAATTAGGTGCGTTATGAAATTATTTGATAAGTTGTCAGAAGATAACTTTATGCTTTATGCAATGCAGCAATATTATAAACCTAATTGTATAGATGCTGAAGAATTTTATAATGACATGAAAAGATTTATGTATCTTAAACGTTTATTTTTTCGTTATACTAATAATGGTAGTGTGCCTGAAAGATTAATACTTAATCATCTTATAGTATTGTTTAATGTATTTGATGTGCAACCGACATTGAGAATGTTAGAGTATCAAATAGAAGATAGATATTGGTCGGCTTTAAAACCGTTTCTTATCTTCTTAAATTATATTAAAAATGATCAGTATACTGATATAAAAATGGATCAGAATGTAGTAGACAAATTAAGGAAAATATAATGGGATTGGTCAAACGAGCTGGTGATCTTGTCTATACGTTTAGATTCTTAAGGCTTCTTACTACAAGTTTTGAAGATACCGAAGCCTACAAAAAAGGCATTATCGATAAAGACGGTAAAAGATTAAAAACATTTGATCTTAATACTATGGATAATAGAGACACGTATAAAAATTATTATACACCTTTTCATAGGCTGGTATTTAATATCAAAAAAATTATGGCAAAGGTGCCAGGTGGCGGGTCTAAAATAGCTTCTTACGCTGCAGCGCTATTCTTACTAAAAGAAAAGTTTGGCGTCAGCGATAAAGAAATAAAAAAATCACTTAATATTGATCCGCTTGATTTTATGTCTGAACAAACAGAATGGTTTGTATTAGAAAATAATAAATTATCTCCAGGATCATATAAGGTATTAAGTGAAAAACTTATTAATGATACGTTCGACGAGGTTGTTAAACCAAGAGATAAAGTTATAGTTTCAGAAGATTGTTATCCAATCGGTGAAATATTTGGATTAAACATTTATGAAGTAACCCATAGCAAAACAAATAAAAATATTTACGTTGCAATAAGCGAGCTGTCTAGATGATACCTAGATGAATACGAGCGGCACAAAAACAGTGAGTGGAAAGTTTTAGAATGGGATCCACGATATAAAGATTGGGAATGGGGTGATACTTACAGCCCTAAAGCTTATGCCAAGCAACAGGCCATGGATGCTGGTCAATATGACAAGAGAGGTAAGAAAGTGGCAGATTATTCTAAAACATTTCAGTTTGAATCACTAGAAGAAGTGACTACTACTGCTGACGCCGGAATTCCTCAAGATACTGCTAACATGGGCCCGAGGGCTAAAGAAATACATGTAACAGACCGTAGACGTAAAAAAAATAAACTGCCTGTTTTGCTAAAAAGATTTAGAAGGCATATGGAAGATAATGGCTAAATTATATTTAATATTAATCGTAGTAAGCTTACTCAGTGGCGTGGGGTATGGCGGATACCAGTATTATATCTGGTCTGAAGCTACTATAAATACTCTTAGAGAAAATAATGTAAAGCTTAAAACTACAGCCGAAACTTTACAAGCTACTATTGAACAGATTCAAGCTGATCAAAAAAAGAATGAGCAGCTGAATAAAGATTTAACAAAAAGATTGCAACAATCGCAGCAACACCTTGACAAACTTAGAGGTGTATTTGCTAAGATAGATTTGACTATGGAGGCATTAACAAATGCACAAGGACTTGAAGATAGGGTTGACAACGCCGTTGGCAGATTACTCCAAAAGATTGAAGCCGAGACTACTCCTCCCAGTGATGAGCCTGCTTCTACTGACAGCGTGTCTGGGCAATAGAGCACCCGAAACAGAAGTAGTTGTTTCAACCGAATACGCTAAACAAAATGTTCCTCTTCAAGAGAGACCTAAGGCAGTACAATTTCCTCCTGTCGATTGGTATGTAGTAACTGAAGAAAATCTAGATGAAAAGATGGCAGAGCTTGAAGCTAAAACGGGTAACGTAGTATTCTTTGCAATTACTCCAAAAGGATATGAAAATCTAGCGTTAGGTATTGCTGAAATGCGTAGATACATAAAGGATACACAAGCTATCATAGGATATTATGAAGAAGCTCTAACTTCTACAGATGTATCACCTCCCTCAGAATAGCTCTTCTTATTATACACCAATATTAAATATTTGTAAACCCCTAAAAACAAAATATTATTTTTAAAACAGCGCATTTAACTGTTTTCAATTTCGTGTATTTGATATATAATAGCACCAACTAAACAATCACAACAACCTAAAATCTAGTCTCTAAATAATCCGATTTAGAGCTATGCCCTTTTTACGCATATGGAGTAATGCATGCTATTCGAAGAACAAATCTCACGTAAACCCGATTTATACCCATGGACAAAACAGTTTGTCGACGCCATTTGGCAAGGCTTCTGGACGCCTGATGAATTTAATTTTAGATCAGACTATTCGCAGTTTAAAAGCGATTTAACAGAAGAGGAACAAGAAGTAGTTGTCCGTGCACTTTCGGCTATTGGCCAAATCGAGGTTGCAGTGAAAACGTTTTGGGCAAACATCGGCGATAAGATGCCACACCCGTCTATCCGTGATCTTGGATATGCTATGGCTAATTCAGAAGTCATTCATAACTTGGCATACGAAAAACTATTAGATATTTTACATTTGACTGACGTCTTTGAAAAGAACCTTGAAGAGAAGGTAATCAAAGGCCGTGTGGACTATCTACGTAAATATTTAAAGCGTGAATATAAAGATGAAAAGAAACAGTACATTTATTCTATTATCTTGTTCACGCTCTTCGTAGAGAATGTAAGCTTATTCAGCCAGTTCTATATTATTATGCATTTTAACCGTAATAAAGCCGTACTCAAAGATTGTGCTCAGCAGGTACAATATACCCGCAATGAAGAAATGCTACATGCTCAAGTAGGCATCAAACTTATTAACACAATGCGTGAAGAGTATCCAGATTTATTTGACGAAGAAATGGAAGCTCGTATTCGTGAAGAATGTGTAGACTCATTGAAAGCTGAAAGTGCCGTGATTGATTGGATCATGAGTGAATACTCTGTTGAAGGATTGGACGCTAATATTCTTAAATCATTTATTGCGAAACGTATGAAAGACTCACTTGACCAAATAGGATTTGATTCAAGCGAGATCTACTATAACCAGCACCACATCGATCAGACTTATTGGTTTGATGAAGAACTACTTGGTGCTAACATGACAGACTTCTTCCAAAAGCGGCCAGTTGAATACGCAAAAGGAAAAGGTATTACTGCTGACGATTTGTTTTAGGAGAATAGAGAATGATTGATACAACACAAAACTGGTGGTGGGCAAATGAAGACTCACGTTTATTTCTAAGCCGTGGATATATTGACGGCAATATGACTCTTGAAGAAAGAGTACGTGAGATTGCAAAATCTGCAGAAAATATTCTTGACATTGAAGGGTTCGCCGATAAGTTTTATGGCTATATGAGTCGAGGATATTATTCGTTGTCTTCACCTGTTTGGTCAAACTTTGGTACAAAAAAAGGTTTGCCGATTTCTTGTAATGGAGTTTATATTGAAGACTCGATTAATTCTATTCTCACTAAAGTTGGTGAAGTAGGAATGCAAACTAAGATGGGCGCTGGTACATCTGCTTATCTTGGATCCATACGCCCACGTGGAACTGAAATTAAATCAGGTGGATCTGCTGACGGCCCTGTGCACTATGCTAATATGTTTGAAACAACCGTTGATATTATATCACAGGGCAACGTACGTCGTGGATCAATGGCGGTCTACTTGGATATTGAATCACCTGATGTTATGGAATTCTTAGAATGCCGTGAAGAAGGATCTTCTATCCATAATTTATCATTGGGTGTCTGTGTCTCAGATAAATTTATGTCAGAAATGATTGAAGGTGATACAGCAAAAAGAGAAGTATGGGCCAGGGTTTTGCGCAAGAGGCGCGAGTCTGGTTACCCGTATATCTTTTTTAGTGATACTGTAAATAACAATGCACCACGCGCTCTGCGCGAGACTGGCAAACGCATCTGGGCATCAAATCTGTGTTCTGAAATCGCCCTTCCATCATCATCAGACGAGTCATTTGTGTGCAATCTTGCATCGATGAATGCACTAACATTTGATGAATGGCAGCACACTGATGCAGTAGAGACTATGATTTATTTCTTAGATGCTGTCATGGAAGAGTACATTGACAAAACGTCTGGAATCCAATTTATGGAATCATCACACAATTTTGCTAAGACATGGAGAGCTCTTGGTCTTGGTATTCTTGGTTGGCATTCATATCTACAATCTAAAATGATTCCGTTCGAGGGTCTACAGGCTCAGATGGAAACAATTAAGCTGGCTAAATTTATTGATGATAAGTCACTTGCTGCTACAAAAGAACTGGCAGAAGAATATGGTGAACCAGTCGGAATGTTAGGATATGGAGAGCGTAATCTTACTCGTTCTGCTGTTGCTCCGACCACATCATCGTCATTTATTCTCGGTCAAGTGTCTCCATCAATTGAACCTCTTGCCTCTAACTACTTTACAAAGGATTTAGCCAAAGGTAAGTTTACGTATAAAAATCCATTCTTAAAGCAGCTATTAGCTGATAAGGGCAAAGATGATTTTAAAACATGGGAGACTATTCTTATTCGTGGTGGCTCAGTGCAGCATTTAGACTTTTTGTCTGATGAAGAAAAATCCGTGTTTAAAACGTTCAGCGAAATAACTCCACTGTCTATTGTGCAACAAGCGGCTTCAAGGCAGAAATATATAGATCAGGCACAATCTCTTAACCTTATGATTCATCCAGAAGTATCTACAAAAGATGTGAATGCACTATTAATTGAAGGTTGGAGATTAGGTGTCAAAACATTTTATTATCAACGATCAGCAAACCCAGCACAAGAGCTCGTAAGAGATATCATGTCTTGTGCATCGTGCGAGGCATAAATGGAAGAAGAATACTGGACGGAGTGTGTAGCGTGTGATACTGAATCGCAAGTAATGGTAGTCGATAGTGAGGAAACTCCTCAATACTGCCCTATGTGTGGTTCTCCTATGGAATTTGAGGCGCTTGAAGACGATTAATAAATAGCTTTTTACTAATTATAAAGAAGCTGTTTATTATGTGGTATTATAACAAAAATGAATTTGATGAGACACCAGAAGAATATCAAGGATTTGTATATCGCATAACCGAAAAAGATACGGGTATGAAATACATTGGCAAGAAATTTTTCTGGAAGCCTAAGGTCTTACCAAAAAACTCAAAAAGAAAACGCCGAGTCAGGACAAGAGTGGATTCTGACTGGCGTACTTATTTTGGATCTAGCAAAGAAGTGCAACAGCTAGTTGAAGAAAAGGGCGAAGATAATTACTATAGAGAAATCTTAAAATTATGCAAAACCAAAGGGCAATGCTCATATTATGAAATGAAATTTCAATTTGAGTATGATGTACTGCTGAAGCCTGAAGAATATTATAATGCTTTTATTGGCGGAAAAATACATAGAAAGCATATTTTAGGTGTACATGATGATGAAAGTGTGTTAGAATAAACCTAACAATTAGGAGATTATTATGATTATTATTGACTATTCGGCAATCGCAGTTAGCAATATCGTGACACAAAGACTTGACATACAAGAGGATATGATCAGACATATGATTCTTAATTCTATTCGTATGTACCGTTCTAGGTTTAGAGATAAGTTTGGCGAGGTCGTTATGGCAGGTGATGCTGGTAACAACTGGCGCTATAATGAATTTCCTCAATATAAGGCTGCTCGTAAAAAGACTCGCAAGGAGTCTAAAATGGATTGGAAAGAAGCATTCCGTATTATTAATTTAGTATGGGAAGAACTAGGTGAACACTTTCCCTACAAAACTGTTAAAATTGATGGCTGCGAAGCAGACGACGTTATTGGTGTTCTTGTAGAACAAACACAAGAATTTGGCCAGCATGAACCAGTAATAATTATTTCTGCGGATAAAGATTTTGCGCAGCTTCAGAAATACAAAAATGTTTCTCAGTTTTCTCCTATGACTAAAAAGTTTATTAAAGAAGATCATCCACGAAAGCAGCTATTAGAACTTGTACTAAAAGGCGATACCGCTGATGGAGTACCTAACGTTTTAAGTGATGATAATGTTTTTGTGAATGGCGGGCGGCAGACTCCATTACGTAAACCTATTATTGAAGCGTTAATGCATGACCCCTCATCGCAAGGAGAAACAGTGTTACGTAATATACAGCGTAATAGAAAACTTATAGATCTTGAGTCAACTCCGGTAGCTCTAAGAGAAAAAATTATATATAGTTATGACGGCCAAAATAAAGCAGGCAATAAAGGAAAAGTATTTCCATATCTTGTCGACAAACGCTGTCGTAGATTATTAGAAGATGTAAAGGATTTTATTTAATATGGTAAACCAAGTTACGTTAATGGTGTATGAAATCATTGAAAAGACTGCTGCAGCCAAAAAACAAAATGAGAAGGTACAAATTCTCAGGCAGCATAAAAACAACTGGGCTCTTAGAGATATTTTAAGAGGCACCTATGATGACGTCGTACAATGGAATTTACCAAAAGGAAAACCTCCTTATGATCCTGCAGATGAAGAAACACATCCAACCAGTTTAACCCAGCACAATAAAAAGTTTATGTACTTTGTAAAAGGTCTTCAAGGAGATCAATTACCAGCAGTTAAACGAGAAAAAATCTTTTTAGATATTATAGAAACCGTGCATCCAAAAGATGCAGAGTTAATGCTTGGAATGATTAACAAGACAAGCATTAAGGGTGTCACCAAGAAAACAGTGGAGGCGGCATTTCCTGATTTGATTGTGAGTAAATAAAATATAAGGAGAACGATTTGAGTAAAATCCAATTTGATAGACTTCGTAACGATTTGGCAGAACTGACAAATTATATTAATAAAGTTAAAAAGAAGGGTAATATAGACCTCGTATCAAAACTCAAACGTAAACAACAATTTTTAGAATCAAGATTACAAGCAGCTTCGTAGAAAGGATCGGGGGGACACAGTCCCCCCAAATATACCATGCCAACATATACCTTTATTAATGTAGAAACAGAAGAAGAAACTACTTCTGTTATGAGCCTGTCAGAAAGAGATGAATTTCTTAAAGACGGTAAGCATAAACAAAAACTTATTACTCCAAGAATTGTATCACAGTCAGGAAGTACGTTGAGTAAAACGGACGACGGCTGGAAAGATACTCTTAGGAGAGTTAAAGCCGGGTCTGCAAAAAGTAATACCATTAACGTATAATGAGAGCTCGCAATAAATCTGGAAATAATTCCATGACGGTTCGCTTGGACGATCTTCTCCAATTTGAGCCTGTAACCAAGAACCAAGAAATCGCATATCAGGCGTGGGATGAAGGGGATAATTTAGTATTATCTGGATCTGCCGGCACCGGTAAAACTTTTATTGGAATGTATCTAGCTCTAGAAGATGTATTAGATAAAGAAACAGAATACGATAAATTGTTTATTATAAGATCTATGGTACCGACCAGGGACATGGGATTTCTACCAGGATCTAAAGAAGAAAAAGAACAATCATATATACTACCGTACAAAGCAATCGCAAATGAATTCTTTGGTGATGTAGCATCATATAACAAAATGGTTACAGGTAAACAAATAGAATTTATGTCGACCTCGTTTATTAGAGGCTCAACGTTTGATAATTGTATTATGCTTGTAGATGAAATGCAAAACTTGACCTTTCATGAATTAGACTCTATCATAACAAGAGTTGGAAAAAATAGCAAGATTATATTTTGTGGCGATTATAAACAATCAGACTTTAAATTTCAAGATGAGCGTGATGGCATCATGAGTTTTTTAAATATTGTAGAACAACTCAAAAATTTTACTATGGTAAACTTTGGCTGGGAAGACATTGTTAGAAGTGACTTTGTGCGAGACTATATAATGACAAAAGAAATGTTAGGATATTAAATGAGCATAGTAATATATGGAAAAGAATTTTGCAATTGGTGCGACAGAGCTGTAGAAGTATGCACTCAATATGAATTAACGTATATTTACAAAAGCCTTGATGATAGATTTTCTGGTCAGGATACCTATGCAGAATTACAAGAATTAGCAATAAAAGATAATATTGCTATTAAGACTGTTCCTCAAATTTGGTGGAACGGTAAACACATCGGTGGTTATAGTGATTTAATTACCGCAATTGAAAACAGTAGAGAATATGGCCAAGGAGGCTTCTAATGGCTAAATTTGGGAGATACGATCCTCGCAACAAAAAGAAAGATCGTAATAAAAACCATTCGCTTAATAAAGATAATAGAATCCGTGAAACTGATCAGATGGATGATTCGCAAGTACTATTGCGTGAAGTTTTATACGAAGATGATTACATTGATGACGGTCCCCAGCAATTAAATAGCTAAGTTATTGTTTTTATTGCAAACAAAAAGATGTACATTCGCTTAATTATAGTGTAGAATAATACTATAATTAAGGAGAAATATATGATTGATAATTTGAATAAAGTAATCCTCACAGATTGTGACGGTGTCCTGATGAATTGGGAATATGCATTTAATACGTGGATGCAAGCTCATGGCTATGAAATGACTGCAAGCGGTCCAGGCCATTATGATATGGGTGATCGTTACGGACTAGCTAATGCTGAAAAGAAAAGACTAGTTAAGTTTTTTAATGAATCAGCTGCTATTGGATTTCTTCCTCCATTACGTGATGCTATGCATTATGTTGACCTGCTACATCGTAAGCATGGTTATGTCTTTCATATGATTACTTCTCTATCGCTTGATCATAACGCTCAAGCTCTTCGTATTCAAAATACTAAAAAGCTATTCGGTGAAACTGCATTCGAAAAGTTTATCTTCTGTGATACTGGAGCTGATAAAGACGAGGTTCTAGAACCTTACAGAGCTTCTGGTCTTTTGTGGATAGAAGACAAAGTTGAAAACGCTGAGCTTGGCGATATACTTGGTTTAGAAAGTGTTTTGATTGAACACGGTCATAATATGACAAATAATAAATTCCCTTTAATGGCTAGCTGGAGTGATCTGTATGAATATATCGTTGGCTGAACTTCTTTCCGATCGATACCAGTATGAAGAAATAGTAGGTTTTAGAAAGACCTATGATTTACCCACATATACTGGTGATATAGATAGTTTATATTATTTTGTGAATCATAGTGCTAAAAAGAATCGATTTAGAAAACGATTTGATGAAGCTATGGATCTAGCTAAAAAGATTTTAGAGAGTTATGAAAATGAAAAAACTGATTTATCAGGTGTACACCGGCAAACGTAATAAATTATACGATACTTGCACTTCTTCCGTAAAACAATATGCAGACCGTATAGGAGCAGAATATATCTGCCAGCGTCAGCCTATTCTTATGATTAAACCAGACCCCTTTCTAACTAATAGGCATCCTAGAGCATGGGAGGAGCATGGCGGTTTTCTTCCAATCTTTGAAAAAGAAAATGCATTTAACTACTTAAAGTCTTATGATAAAGTAGCTATCATAGATGCAGATATTTTTATCAGAGAAAATGCTCCTGATATTTTTGATGAACTTCCAGAAGAATTTGATTTCGGCGGCGTGGTTGAAAGGGACATGCCGCTTACGGAAGGCCAAAAGAGTAAGGTAAGAAGTTATTCTCATGCTCAATACTCTACTATTAAAAATGTAGATTGGAAATGGAATAAAGCTGGTGCCGAATATATGAACATGGGCGTCATGCTTATGAATAAGTCAATTTCTAAATATCTTAACGGAGAGACCCCACGACAGTTTCTTAACAGACCTAGATTTAAACCATTTGTTGATGGTATAGGTAATTGGAAGTGGTCTACAGATCAGACGCTACTTAATACTTGGATCAAAGAAGATAAGATAAAAACAAAGTATTTAAACTGGAAATGGAATGGTCTTTATGGAGTAAACACTCAAATAAAAGATTGCCATTTTGTGCATTTCTTTTTGAGTAAAAGGCTTAACTCTAATAATGTTAAAGAGCTGCTTGAGCTATGAAAAAATTAATCTACCAAGTTGCAATAGGACCTCAAAGTAAACTATATGACTATTGTACTAACTCAGCAGAAGAGTATGCAAAACGCATTGGCGCAGATTATATTAAGCAAACTCAACCTATTCTGCGCATCGCTCCTAATCCATTCATGAATGAGAGAGAAGGTAAAACTGGAGGCTGGAAAAAGCTAGGCTATATGCCGATCTTTGAAAAAGAAAACGTCTTTAACTACTTTAGCAAATATGACCAATGCTGTGTTATAGATGCTGATATCTATGTTAAACCAGATTGCCCTAATATCTTTGATGAGTTAGATAGCGAATACGCTGTAGGCAGTGTATATGAAGCTGATCTGCCAATTAACAAGATATATGCTAATAAAATTAGAAACTATTCTAGTATGTTAAAAATGTTTCCTTTAAAATGGGAGTATCATGATAAAACTGGTTATCATTTTTTTAATTCAGGAGTAATGCTCTACAACTCTAATAATATGATTAAAGTTTTAAAAGGTATGGATGCTAAGCAGTTTTTAGAACAAACTATATTAGAAGATTTTATAAATGGAAAAGGCCCGTTAAAATGGCAATCCGATCAAATTACTCTTAATTATTGGTTTAAAAGAAATAATATTGAAGTAAAAAAGCTTGATTGGAAATGGAATGCATTGTATAGTGCAGTATCAGATGACAAGATTAGAAGCTGTTACTTTGCACACTTCTTCTTAAAAGATCATCTCCCTAATAAAGGAGAAAATATAGAGGAGATTATTAATAGTGTCAATTGATTTACAGCTTCTTAATAAAAAGATCTTTATTCATATTCCTAAAAATGCTGGTATGACCATTAGAAAGAGTGAAGTGATAAGGAGTAAAATCTTATTAGCCGGTCCAGCCTTACATAAGTCGCCCGAATATACTAGACAAGTAAAGCAAACTATGGATAATAATGGAGATCATCATGGCTTTGAGCATGCTAGATGGCAAGATTTAAATACATCGTTTACGTCTCCTTTAGACTCATTTGCTATAGTTAGAAATCCGTGGGACAGGGTTATATCGCGATATTTCTTTGCTCAAAAAGTTACTCTAGTAGAAAAGAAAGATGATGCTCCTATAGGTAAATACAAGATAGATTCCTTAGAGCATTTCTTAGAAGACAGACACGTGTGGGGCAATAAGCCTTTTATGTGGCATAGGGCTATTAGAGGATGGTATCCTGCTTATGACTATGTAATGTCTAATAATATATTAAAATGTGATATTATGAGATTTGAAAACTTAAACGAAGATTTATGCGCTTATTTTAAAATACCTAAAATGTCCAGAGCTAGGAATGTAACAGGACTTAATAAAGGTAGTTATAGAGATCTTTATAACAATAAAACTATTCAGATAGTAGCAGATTGGTATAAAAAAGATATTGACTTCTGGGGATATGATTTTGATACCGGACCAACAAAAAAATATTGGAATAAATCATGAGAGGTGTTATCCACTACATAAAGGATCATGCCGAATCTACTAATCAAGCCAAAAAGGCTTACAATTCATTTAAACATTACAAATATGATGTAGAGTTAAAGCCGGGTATTACTCCTGCTACTTTAAATAATTACGATAATTATAAAGTATTAGAAAATTCTAGACTAGAATCTTTTCTTGTTAATGATAATAATGAAAGAAAATATAGAGTAAAGAAAAGCTGTGTGCTTAATAATATTGAATTTGCTAAAATAGTTGTAGAGCAAGATGAACCTATGATGTTCATTGAGCATGATGCTCTTTGTATAAACAGCATAGATAGAATAGATTTTGACGAAGTTTGTTTTATGGCAATAGAAACTTGGAATAAACCTCCTAGCGGACTTGCATTAAGTAAGTTTATGAACTACAATATACCCCATAATATTGGAGTAAATGATTTTCCGGAAGACTGGCCTCTTAAATATACGAGAGATACAAAATACAAAGGGGCTAGTTTAATTCCAGGTACTATGTGTTATGGATTAACTCCTAAAGGGGCAAAGAAAATTATTCACGAAGCAGAAACATCTGGAATGGAGCAATCAGATTTTATAATTAATTCGTCAGTAGTAAGATTGCAATACGTATACCCTAGTCCAGTTAAACATCAAAAAGTTAATCTTAACTTATCTCATAGATTGTAGAAAAATGATAAAACCAGATCTTACCCACATAACTAATTTAGAAGACTTTTATAACGAAATTACCAAAGCACAGCAAGGTGCTCATGGAGAAGAGTATACAGAGCACCATAAATCTTTAATAGCTTGCGCCAAAGAATGCGACACTATTAAAGAGCTTGGGGTATGTCAAGGAGCCACATTGGCAGCTATGCTTATGACAAAGCCTAAGTCTTTGACTGGGTATGATATTGCGTCATATTACTTTGAACCATATAAGCATCTTTTTGAAAAGTATGCAGAAGATAATAATATAGATTTTACTTATAAAGATTTAAGTAGTCATGAACCATCATCCGTATCTCATGTAGATATGTTGCATATTGATACTCTGCACAAGCCGGATCATTTGTTTAAAGAATTGTTGATGCATGCCCCTAAGGTAAAAAAGTATATTGTTTTACATGACACGGCTAACTTTAAAAACTCAAATGGATTGTTCGTAACTGTTGCAAAATATATTACAGAGATTGAACAGCTATGGAAGGTGCATACCCATTATATTCACAGAGTGGGGTATACAGTACTTGAAAGAGTGAATAGAATTCAGCCTGAATGGAAGTGATATGAAGCTATATAATTACAAAGACCATGACGAATATGTTAGAGAGCAAACTAGGGCTAATGTTATAAAGCTTAACAAGGTCTGGGTGAATAAGAAGACAATCGCTCTTATAAAGTCTAAAGTTAACTATGCTACTAACATTCTATGTCATGGTACACGTAATGCTGCTGAACAGAAATTATTTCTAGAGCAATATCCAGATGCCAATATAATCGGTACAGAGATATCTCACACTGCATCGGATTTTATTATGACGGTACAACATGACTTTCATGAAGTAAATTATAGGTGGTTAGATAAGTTTGATATAGTCTATAGTAATTCCTTCGATCATTCTTATGACCCTAATAAATCATTATCTGCATGGAAAGATCAGCTTAATCAATCAGGTAGTCTTTTTATTGAGCTGATGACAGGAGATGATCAGAAATCTAAAAGCACTGACCCACTAGAAATAAATGAAAAAGAGTTTAAAGATTTATCTGCTTCTGTAGGTTTAAATGTAGTAGATAGTAGTTTGACTGTAGGTGGGGATAATAGAACATCAGTTCTATATAGGTTAACAAAATGAAAGCATATGCTATAGTAATTAAAGACCATGATATATCTGAGCATGGATATAAAAACCTGGTGACAAGTTCTTTTAGAGTCAAGAACGATTTTGAAATAAATCGATTTAATGCTATAGTACCTGAAAATACTGATGTACTTCTTTCAAAACTCAAGTTACAATGGAATTATCCATGGACAGGAGAAGTTACAGATTTTGCGTCCGGACTAACGAAGCGGGCGTACGTAACTGCAAGACCTAAGGCTAGGGTTGCAGCCGCGCTGAGTCACTATTCACTGTGGCTTGAAGCCGCCACAAGCAACGAAACAATATTAGTATTAGAACATGATGCATGTTTTACCTATAAACTAAATATTAATCCAAGTGAATGTAAAGGAAATATTATTGGAATTAATAATCCACTTGGCTGTACACGTAAGGCTAGAGTGTTTTATCAGAAAGTAATTGACAACCAAAATATGTTTCAGTTGGCTCCTGTTGTAGATAATGAAAACGTTCCTCAGGGGCTAGCCGGAAACAGCGCATATATAATTAAACCAAGCGGGGCAATAAGAATGCTTAAGCTTGTAGAGGAATTCGGCCTTTGGCCAAATGATGCCATAATGTGCAGACAGTTATTCCCTGACTTATATGTCACTCGTAAATTCTATACTACTATTCAAAATTTAAAGAGCACTACGACTCAATGAAAAATTATGTTATTACTATGTCCCAAACGCCAAAGTCTGTTGAGGCTGCTGAAAGGTGTATTACATCCGGAAAAAAGCATGGACTTGAGATACAAAACTGGGAAGCTACAACTCCTAATAAACTTCTTTCTGGACTTTTGTTTGATGCCGGTATCGAACAAGAAGGATTTAAAGAGAAATATTCACGTTTAGATAACTGCATGGCTGCTTTTCACTCGCATTGGTCGTTATGGAAGCATTGCACGGAAATAAAAGAAGAAGTTACTATATTTGAGCATGACGCAATACTGGTTGATTATATTCCTAATATGCCCTTTAATGGGTGCATAAATTTTGGAAAGCCTTCGTATGGTAGGTTTAATACTCCGCCTTTGCTAGGTAAAAATAAATTAGTGTCTAAAAGATATTTCCCAGGTGCCCACGCCTACCGTGTGAGCCCATGGGGTGCCCAGCGACTTATTGATGAATCTAAGCGAAAAGCAAAACCAACAGATGTGTTTTTGCATCTTGATGTATTTCCATGGCTAGAAGAGTATTATCCCTGGCCTGTAGAAGCAAGGGATACGT
>Ga0233432_10000816_pt1:22500-29845 | contig 29845 bp, 30 predicted proteins | sample SI_122_August201_6_FD_179870 | JGI IMG/M metagenome (GOLD analysis project Ga0233432, IMG submission 179870) | Seawater microbial communities from Saanich Inlet, British Columbia, Canada - SI_122_August2016_10_MG | ecosystem: Environmental > Aquatic > Marine > Inlet | place: Canada... | reverse complement strand
CAATCTCGTGTACTCATGGTTTTCCCAGAAAAGCAAAGAGTACTGGTTGAAGGGGTGAACGTTCGAACGCACCACGAAAAACCTTCACAAGAAAATCAACAAGGTGGACGTGTGAATAAAGAAGCCTCCATACATGTCTCCAATGTTATGGTAGTAGATCCAACTACGGATGAACCTACTAGAATTGGACGCAAGCAGGTGGAAGAGAACGGTAAAACTCGTTGGGTTCGCTACTCTAAAAAGAGTGGAGAATTAATCGACAAATAGTTGAGTTTATAAAATGGCAGATTCAAGATTATATACAATTTACAAAGACGAGATCATCTCTAAACTCACAGAAGAGTTTCAATACACCAATATTATGGCAGTGCCAAAATTGGAGAAAATTGTGCTGAATGTGGGTGTAGGTGAAGCTATACAGGACAAAAAAGTCTTGGATACTATCGTTTCAAATATGGCTTTGATAACAGGACAACAACCAGTTACAACTAAAGCCAAAAAGTCGATTTCTAATTTCAAATTACGTGAGGGTATGCCAATAGGATGTAAGGTTACTCTAAGAGGACGTATCATGTACGAATTTTTAGATCGACTTGTAACCCTAGCACTACCTAGAACACGTGACTTTCAAGGAGTACCTGATAAGAGCTTTGATGGTCGCGGAAACTATACCATGGGTATTAAAGAGCACACAATATTCCCTGAGATTGACACCGATAAAGTGACCAAAATGCACGGAATGGATGTTACTTTTGTAACAAGTGCAGAAACCGATGAAGAAGCTTATGCATTGCTTAAGCACTTCGGAATGCCCTTCAAGAATATATAATAAGTATTAATATGGCTAAGAAATCCTGGATAGCACGAAACGAAAAAAGAAAACTTACCGTAGACAAATACGCTGAAAAGCGTCAAGCTTTAAAGGAAGCAGGTGACTACGAAGGTTTGCAAAAATTACCGCGTAATGCTAGTCCCACACGTGTTCGAAATCGATGCAGTTTAACTGGCAGAGGACGAGGTTATGTAGGACAGTATGGAGTTTCTCGGATTAAATTCCGTGAACTTGCATCGCAAGGAAAAATCCCAGGAATACGAAAAGCAAGCTGGTAATAACTATGAATGATCCAATAGCAGATTTTTTAACACGCATCCGTAACGCTCAACAAGCTGGCCACAGAAGAGTGGATGTACCCGCATCAAAATTGAAGCGGGCAATGGCCAAAATCCTTGTTGATAAAGGATATATTTCTAAGTTCATCGATATTGAAGATGGCAAACAAGGATTAATCCGTATGTTTTTGAAGTACGATTCATACGGACATCCAGTCATTAGAGATATCGATCGCGTATCAAAGCCTGGTCTTAGAAAATACAGTTCATCTATCGAAGTACCCAGATCAAAAAATGGCTTGGGTATTGTGATACTCTCTACTTCTCAGGGAGTAATGACCGATAAAGAAGCCCGCAAGTTGAATGTGGGTGGTGAAGTACTTTGCACCGTTTACTAATAAAGATATTATATCATGTCTCGTATAGGAAAATTACCCATCCCACTAAGCAATCAGATTGAACTCACCATAGGTGCTGACAATATGGTTACTGTTAAGGGACAAAAAGGGACTAGTTCATTGCAACTACATCCCAACATTCAATTAGAACAAAATGACACCGAACTAGTTGTAAAGCGCGCATCTGATATTAAAACAGATAGAGCATTACATGGTTTATATCGTTCTCTAATCCACAATATGGTGGTTGGAGTAACCGATGGTTACATCAAAAAGTTAGAGATCATTGGAGTCGGTTTCCGTGCAGCTATCACCAATGGTGTTTTAGAACTTAATTTAGGGTATTCTCACCCGATTTTCTTCGTGCCACCAGAAGGCATAGAACTTGAAGTAGATACCAAATCTACCAAAAACCCAATTGTGATTATTTCTGGAATAGACAAAGAATTAGTTGGTCAAGTGGCTGCTAAAATACGCTCTTTCAGAAAGCCTGAGCCTTACAAAGGGAAGGGTATTCGCTACCAAGGCGAACAAATAAGACGTAAAGCCGGTAAATCAGCTGCTAAATAAGGAATATTGATATGAATAAGAATATTGCTAAAACAGAGCGACGTACAAAAATAAGAAAGCGTATCAGGTCAACAATATCTGGTACTGCTGAATGCCCAAGAATAAGTGTTTATAAGAGTAATAAACAACTTTATGTACAGCTAATAGATGATGTAGCTGGAGTAACCCTTGGTTCTTCAAATGCAAAATCCACCGTTGAGGGTGGCAAAGAAGCGGGAGCCTCAATTGCCCAAATCGCTCTTGATAAAGGAATTAAAACTGCAGTTTATGACCGCAGTGGATATGAGTTTCATGGTATCATCAAGGCTGTTGCCGATGCTGCTCGCGAAGCTGGATTAGACTTTTAATTGAAAGGAAATAGAAATGCCTAAAGTAAGAAGAAAACAATCAGTACCTGCTGCTAACCTAAATCTTGAAGAAAAATTGGTTCATGTGAACCGAGTTTCCAAGGTTGTTAAAGGTGGGCGTCGTTTTAGTTTCAATGCTATCGTTGTGGTAGGAGACGGAAATGGTGTAGTTGGACATGGTTTAGGAAAAGCAAATGAGGTTTCGGATGCTATCCAAAAAGGGTTCGACAATGCTAAGAAAAATTTAATACGAGTCCCTTTAACCAAGAGTGGTAGTATCTATCATCAAGTTGTAGGAAAAGCTGGTGCTGGGAAGGTATTATTACGTCCTGCCTCTGAAGGTACTGGTGTAATTGCCGGTGGAGCAGTTAAAAACTTATTGGATGTAGCTGGAGTACATAATATTCTATCTAAGTCTCAAGGGTCTTCAAACCCGCACAACATGGTGAAAGCTGCTTTCCAAGCATTAAAAGATTTAACGGATCCCGTCGAAGTTGCTCAGAGAAGAGGGATTACAATGAACAAAGTATTTGAAGGTTAATACCCAAAGGGAACTACTATGGATTTAAGTAACTTAAAAGCACCTGCTGCAAACAAAAAACCAGGCAAACGTGTTGGTCGTGGTGAAGGTTCTGGAAAAGGCCAAGAATCTGGTCGTGGAATGAATGGTCAAAAATCACGTTCTGGATATTCTCAGAGAGCTTGGTTTGAGGGTGGTCAGATGCCTTTACAAAGAAGAGTGCCGAAATTTGGTTTTAAGAACCCAAACAGAGTCACTCACCGCCCGATTAATGTTAGTACAATTGCCGAGTACATAGATGCTGGTAAGCTTGAAACTACCATAACATTTGCCGATTTAGTTGCAGCCGGATTAGCACATAAAAATGAAAAGGTCAAGCTACTTGGTCGTGGCGATTTAGAACAAAAATTTGAAATAGAAGTACATGCAGCGAGTGGTTCGGCTAAAGAGAAAGTCGAGAAAGCTGGTGGAACTATAACTATAGCATAATAACATTTGAGTTAACGACGCATGAGTCTGATCGAAAACTTCCGAAATATATTTAAGATTGAAGATTTGAGAAATCGAATCTTATACACAATCGGAATATTAATGGTATATCGAATGGGTAGCTACATTACCCTACCTGGGGTAGATGCATCTGCTTTGCTGGCTTCCACAGCTGGAGCAAATAACAGCTTACTAGGCTTATTTGATATGTTTGTTGGAGGAGCGTTTTCACGAGCTGGTGTCTTTGCTCTTGGAATTATGCCATACATCACTGCTTCAATTATCATTCAGTTAATGGGAGCCGTTGTTCCTTATTTCCAGAAACTACAACGAGAAGGTGAAGAAGGACGCCGGAAAATCACTAGGCTTACTCGTTATGGAACAGTGGCAATTACTGCACTACAAGCCATAGCTTTTTCTATCAATCTCATCGCGACTTCTCCACAAGCAATCGTTATAGGGCAACTAGGTTTTACTATCAGCTCGGTGATCGTTTTAACGGCAGGTACGGTGTTTGTGATGTGGCTAGGAGAGCGAATAACCGATCGAGGAATTGGTAACGGAATTTCTCTCATAATTATGATTGGTATTATTGCGGTGTTGCCAGCAAACTTAATTAATGAAGTAACCACGAAAGCAAACGCGATTCTAGTAGTCATTGAGATTGCAGTGTTAGTATTAATTATCGCTGCTGTGGTATTACTAACTCAGGGAACACGCAAAATTCCTGTACAATATGCTAAGCGTGTTGTAGGCAGAAAAGTTTATGGGGGCACAACTCAGTATTTACCACTTCGAGTAAATGCAGCAGGCGTAATGCCCATTATATTTGCACAGTCAATTATGTTCATACCGAGTACAATTGGTTCATTTTTCCCGGAAAATGAAACTATTCAATTACTGACTTCTTGGTCGGTAGATTACTCAGGATTGCTTTATTCCATAGTATTCTTTTTGATCTGTGTGTTTTTCACATTTTTCTATACGGCTATTGCCATCAATCCTAAGGAAATGGCAGATACCATGAAAAGACAAGGTGGATTTATACCTGGAGTACGTCCAGGGAAGTCCACAGTAGAGTTCATTGACAATATTTTAACTAAAATCACACTTCCAGGATCTCTTTTCCTATCCTTTGTGGCAATCCTGCCCGCCATTGTAATCAACTTTGGCGTGACTCCAGGATTTGCTCTATTCTACGGAGGTACTAGCTTACTTATTATTGTAGGTGTTGCGCTAGATACTCTCCAACAGATAGAAAGCCACTTAATGATGCGTCATTATGACGGCTTCATGAAAACGGGTAAGATAAAAGGTCGTAGTCGTCGTATGTAAGAGCGTAAGCTCATGCATGTGATTTCGAAAGGAATGCCTAGGCATGATTTATCTGAAATCTGAATCTGAAATTGAGAAGATGCGTGAAAGTACGCTGATTGTATCTCAAACTTTAGGTAAGATTGCTCAGAAAATTGAACCAGGTGTTACTACTGCTACATTAGATCGGATTGCTGAGGATTTTATCGCGGATCAAGGTGGAAGACCTGCTTTCAAAGGCTACGGTCCTTCATCAAACCCATTTCCGGCTACGTTATGTATTTCGGTAAATGAAGAGGTTGTCCACGGTATTCCAAGTGACAGGAAGCTTTTGGAAGGTGATATTGTTTCTGTGGATTGTGGAGTGGAAAAGAATGGTTACTTTGGTGATCATGCATACACTTTCATAGTAGGCGAAGTAGATGATGAGGTAAAGAAGTTGTTACAAACAACATTAGATTCTCTTCATTGTGGAATAGAGCAAGCAATCCATGGAAACAAATTAGGTGACATTGGACACGCCATACAATCAACCTGTGAACAGGAAGGTTATGGGGTGGTTCGTGATTTGGTAGGACACGGTTTAGGTAAGTCATTGCATGAAGACCCGTCTGTCCCAAATTATGGAAGGAAAGGCAAGGGTACACGATTACGATCGGGTATGACGCTTGCGATTGAACCCATGATTAACATGGGAACATGGAAAGTAAAAACATTATCTGATGGCTGGACAATAATTAGTGCTGATGGAAGTTTGTCGGCTCATTTCGAACACGATATTGTAGTTCGAGAAGGAGAGGCTGAAATTCTAAGTACTTTTGACTATATTGCTGAGCTATCGAAAAATCCAGAAAACGTATTTTATCATGGCTAAACAAGAGCCAATTAAACAAGAAGGCGAAATTTTAGAAGCACTACCCAATGCTCAGTTCCGAGTAAAACTCGAAAATGGGCACGAAATATTGGCGCATGTTTCCGGTAAAATGAGAATGTATTACATAAAAATTTTACCTGGTGACCGTGTTTCAGTTGAAATGTCTCCTTATGACTTAAGTAAAGGTAGAATAACGTATCGTCACAAATAATCGAGTTTCACCATGAAAACCAGATCATCCGTAAAAAAAAGAAGTTCAGACGACAAAATTGTACGACGAAAAGGTCGTCTGTACGTAATTAACAAGAAAAACCCTCGTCATAAACAACGACAAGGATAATTCTATACTAAGTATATATGGCACGTATTGCAGGAGTTGACTTACCCAAACAGAAAAGAGGCCTCATTGGCTTAACCTACATCTTCGGAATTGGTCGAACAACATCGGCTAAAATTCTTGAGCAGTTGGACATAGATCCAAATACAAAAGTTCAAGATTGGACGGACGATCAGGTTAGCGCAATTCGTAATTTACTAGATACCGAGATTAAGGTTGAAGGTGCATTACGAAGCGAAGTTAATGGAAGTATCCGCCGATTGATTGAGATAGGCTCATACCGAGGGGTGCGCCACAGAAAAGGTTTGCCTGTTCGTGGACAACGTACGCAAACTAATGCGCGTACTAGAAAAGGTAGAAAACGCACTGTTGCGGGTAAAAAGAAATAATTCATTAAGCTAACGGAAGCACTCAAATGGCAAAAAAACAAGTAACTTCAGCTGCAAGCAAGCGGAAAAAGAAAAAGCAGGTAAGTGATCCTAATGGAATGGCTTTTGTCAAAGCCACCTTCAATAACGTAATAGTTACCATCACTGACAGTAATGGAAATGTTCTGTCTTGGTCTAGTGCTGGAAAGGAAGGATTCAAAGGTTCTAGAAAGAATACTCCATATGCTGCGCAACTTAGTGCAGAAACAGCTGCGAAAGCGGCACATGAAATGGGGCTGCGTAAAGTAGATGTATTTGTGAAAGGACCTGGTTCTGGACGTGAATCTGCTGTGCGTGCAATGTCAAATATGGGATTGGAAGTCAATTCTATTATCGATAAAACACCAATTCCACACAACGGCTGCCGTCCTCCAAAACGCAGAAGAGTTTAAACACGTAAATATTATTGACTAATGGCAAGATATAGAGGCCCGAAACAAAAAAAAGCGCGACGATTCAAAGAACCAATCTTTGGCGCAAGTAAAGCACTAGAAAGAAAACCATACGGCCCCGGTCAGCATGGTAGATCTAGATTTCAGCGAAAGTCAGAATACGCAATTCAGCTAGAAGAAAAGCAAAAAGCTAAATACACTTACGGGTTGTTAGAAAAACAATTCCGTAACCTTTACGAAGAAGCTTCTGCTAAAGATGGGGTAACAGGTGAAAACCTATTACAGTATCTAGAATCTCGATTAGACAATACTATTTTCCGTTTAGGTTTTGCGAGAACTCGCCGTCAAGCCAGACAGTTAGTTTCCCACAAACATATAGTTGTTAACGGAATTACGGTAAACATTCCATCTTACCGCGTAAAAGTGGGTGATATAATATCTGTCCGACCAAAATCAAGAAATATTGAAGTTGTGACCGAGTCTATTGCTAATGCACCGCGTACTAAGTACAAGTGGTTAGAAGTAGAGCCAAAAGAGCGTACAGGTAAGTATTTGTACGAGCCTAC